>ERZ1740052.588-NODE-588-length-12409-cov-10.257730_pt1 | contig 12409 bp, 12 predicted proteins | sample MGYA00581750_ERZ1740052 | MGnify/ENA primary metagenome ERZ1740052 (study PRJEB43018, sample SAMN04849743) | marine metagenome | isolation source: floating plastic debris | place: Pacific Ocean | collected 2008-08-30 | study: EMG produced TPA metagenomics... | reverse complement strand
AATCTAGTTGGGGGTGTCGGTTTCCGTCCCCCAAACTAGTGAACCCGAAGGGGTTTCCCGACTTGAAGCAAGTGGCGTGGGGGAGAGGGGGAAGAAAACATATTTCTGTTTTTACGATATACCCAGGCTTTGTTGACTTGGTGGAATACTAGTAGGTGTTCAACCTTGCATTGCAACTAACAACTAGCAACTAGCAACTAATACCAATTCTGTATGAGGCTGCGCTAAAAGCCCTCACCCCCGCTATGGTGGGGCTAAACAAACGAAGCCCCTCTTCAGGGGCGCTCATTAGGCGCATCTTTATAAAGAAATGGTATAACAACTAACAACTAGCAACTAGCAACTAACAACTAGCAACTAACAACTAACAACTAACAACTAACAACTATCAACTATTAGAATATCCCCATCATCCTTCCACCTGAGAAAGCCAAGTTTCTTTTTTAATCTTCTCGGCAATCGGATGTATGTTCACTTGATCTTCGGATGTATCTTGATGCCAAGTTTGCCAGATTTCCGCAGCGAGAGTTGAGAATTGGTTGCGTACCTGAAACCAAGTTGGACTATCTTCTTTTCCATATAAATGACAAAGCAATTCCAGGGCTTTTTCTGAATTATGATTGCTCATGGGATTGAGTTTTTTGATATTAGATTTACTCAGCTTTTCTTCTTCGGGAAATACTTTGCTCAATCCTTCCTGAATGCTAAGATTTCCTAGCTTCTCGGAGCATCTTGATATATTGAATAATGAATCGCAAATACGGCGATTTAAACCCAGGTATACCGAACCTTTTAGAGCTTGGATAAAATTTTCTAACGCTTCAGATTCATTATTTTTAATTAAGAGTAGATATTCACCACGCAATAAATTAATTTCCGAAGTAACTGCTTGACAAAAGTTATCGCTGTGCCCTGCTGTCAAATCTGTTTTAGCAAGTTTTTCGGATAATTTAAAAGCCTGTAAAGAAAGTTGGCTATTTTTTAATCTTACCCAAACTCTTCCTGCTAAAGCTATCCATCTAGATACGCGTTGAATTAAACCAATACGTAATGCATAGTGTGCAGCTTTGAGAAAGTGTTGGGCAGCTTCTTCTAAAGTAGATTTATCTTCTGAAATATAAAAGTATATTCTAGCTGCATTACCATGAATTTCCGATAAGGATTCATACACATCTAAACCAGCATCTTTATAACAAGATTTTGTATTAATTACTTTTGTAATTTTATCTTTCCAATCGCTTAGTTCATCAAACCATAGATTGATATCATTATCTTGAAATAATCTGGGATTATGTCCGCAAGAAAGTTCGTATAGATAAATTTCCGAGCGAATCAAAGCAGATATTGGAGAAAGTTCATTTTGATCTACTTGCAATTGAAATAGTTCGGGCTTTTCAAGTGCTTCAGTAAGTTCTAAAATTAAATATTTAGCATTAATGATATTTCCTTGAAAGTTGGATAATCTCAACTCTAACCGCTTAGCTAAACAGTAACAACGGAAGAAATTTAAGCGATAGGTAAAGAAAATATCTCGATCGGGAATCTCTTTTAAATGCTGTTTAGCTTCATCAGAAATTTTCTTAATTTCCGATAACTGACATCCCTTATCTAAAAATTGAAAATTATGAAAAGCTTTTCTAACTTTAATTAATCGGTTTCTCAAATCCGAAAGATTTCTACAAACCGATACATATGTTTTACTATCAAGTTCTTTTTTTCTGCTTTTATCTGCAAACCATTGTTTTACAGCGCAAACAATAGCTTGTAACATCACAGTCATAGAATCTCTATCAACCCAAATACCTTGATATTGCTGCTTTTCTCCTAAAATTACTGTTGTTTCGACTAAAGAATGGACATTGCTATCAAGGGTATTTGTAGAAATCGTCAATAAAGTATCTTCCTTCAAACCCAGATTTAAAGTACAAGCACTGATAGCATTTTCTACCATCGTGTTGCTAGATGTGTATATCCATTCCAAAGGTTCGCTATCCTCCTTATCCGAGCCGAAATTACAGGTGGCGATCGCCATAATTACGGGTTGAAGAGATTCTAAATTTAGGTTATTGAGGTTATTTTTAGATTTTTCGGGGGGAATTCCAGGAGTTTTGAGTTCATACTCTGCATCATAAGCAATATATTTCAATTTGGAGTAAATATCGCTGTATTCTTCCTCATCATCAATAGAGCGAGATAAAGTCTGAAATTCTAGCTTTTTAATTCTGGCGTGCAGTGAATCATCTTCATTTTTCATTTTCTCCTTAATTAGGATACTGAGAAACAAGGAAATTGCTTCTTTACGGCTAAATTTTGTTTTACCCCCATTCCTAAAATTGGTTTGAGTTAATCGCAGCTTTTGAATCACCTGTAACTTTAACTTTAAACCTAATGTAGGCTGAGGCTCCCGAAGTTTTTTTATCAATGCTTCTAAAGCGTCATCATTACCATCGCCATCATCAAACAGCTTCTTGCTAGCAATTGTTAACTTATCGCTGGCAATTGAAAAAAATTCTTTAGTTGTGGAAAGTAAATCTTCAAACTCCAACAGCTCAAGCAATGCAACTATCTGTGTAACTTGAAAAAATCTTTCTGGAGTTACGCGGATACTTTCAGTTTTATCGGGTAAAAAACCAGCAGATTCTAAAAGTTCGTCGGCACCGACTTCTCCCAAATTCTCTCTTAGCAGAATAAATTCATCATCGCGCGAGCCTTTATTCAATTTTCTTTTTGAAGGTTTATGCTTCCGCAAATTTTCGCAAAGATCAACCAAACCCTTGCTGCTAACTGGCAAATATTCCTTTCTTTCACTTAGAAAGTCTATTACTAATGGACGGCTAACACCCATCCCCTGAGATAATTCTACCTGAGTAGCTCCCATTTTATTCAAAAAGAAAAGCAGCATTTCCCGCAGCTTTTCTTGATCGTTGATTTTCTCCTTGCTCATACTCCTCCTTATAAACATCACTCAAATGTAAATCAAATTTACTTTTTTTTTAAATATCGCAACACAAATACACAAATTGAGACATTACATTTGATGTTCAATTCGTTATAACAATACTGTACTTATGCTGAAATACTTGGTAGGCAAACTTTTCAAGCCACAAACGCAGATAAGTGGCTTTAATTAAATTTATAATACACCCAAGCTTCTATAATAACATTTTTCTAATTTATTCGCTTTTTTGTATTCCTGTTTAACAGTAAAAGGCGATTAATTAAAGAAAAAGTATATTTTGCTACTTTTTATCTAAAAAAAATGTTTATATAATTTACACATTAGATGAATTTACATATTATCATAGGTGTAAATACATGATTCTTTAATGCTACAACCAATACTTCGGGCAAAACAATAAGATTGACACTTCTCAAGGACTAACTATTATTCTCGTAGGAAATTAGAAAATGACCTTTCCGCAAATACAGGAATTCTTGGAAGCCGAACCTATGAAGATGTATCTACATCTTGGGGGAATGTCTTCCGAGGCATTATCAACATCTACTAGACGAATCAGATATCAGAGTGGACTGATGCTACCAGCATTATTCTCTCACCTGAATTTACAGTTAATGCAATCATTATGTGAAACTGGACATGGTGAATTCCACATAAGTAGCCAAAGAAAAAATCATGAAATAGTGGTTTATTTAGGTAGCCATATCAGCTATCAATACTCTATAAATTCCCAGCAACTAAAACCAATAGATAACGCATATCGTCAAGTTATTAAAACTTGGAATCAATGGTATTCATCTGATTAATTCTGAATTTTAAATTTTGGATTTTAAATTTTGGATTCTGGATTCTCTTCAGTCAAGCTATAATTTTAAGTAAAGCTATTAGAATTATAGGGCTGTGGGATAATCATCTTCATTTAGAGTATTAATCCAAAATCTAAAATCTGAAACTTCGGATAAACGCATCTGCTTTTGAAACCTACAACTAAATATGGCTTTCGATAAATCAGAAGTTTACGAGCCGGTGAAGTGTGAAACCAAGCACTTACCGGCTTTTTGATTACCTATTTACGAACCGCCAGATTCTCTCAATAAAATATTACACAACTAGAAATTGCAAATGACTACTAACAAATTTAATCCTTTGTTTAGACTAATCGTAAAAGCATTAAAATACTTTTCATTTATAGTGTTTGGCTTTATATTAGCCGCTAGTCTATCGAATATTATCGGCACCGAATACATTGCAGACTGGTTCTTTCCAATCATGTTTGGATGTATCTGGCGTTTAGGAATAATCCTACTCTGTCTAGGAGGAACAGCAGTGCTTATCGAGTCTTTTCGATAAGGTTTAGAATTTGGATTTCAGACTTTATTTAATCCAAATCTGGTTGAGCAAACAGCCCGAATCTCAAATTATAAAATCTGTTTCCATAATCTGATTTTCGGGCAAATTAAAACATAAGGAGAAATCAACATGAATTTATTTAACAATCTCAAAGCTCTAATTATATTATCCTGTCTGTATGGCACAGCTTTTCTGGTTATTTTATCGGGATATCCAGCAAGAGTTTCATTAGAGGTTAAAGGATTTAGCGTAAAAGTGACAGTAGAAAAATATCTGACGACAAACAAAAGCCCCTATCCCCAATGTCCTATTAAACCAGATTTACCCGGAGGTGAAAAATACGCCAGTCGCTAGATCGTTTATCTCAATTTATCTCAAATTTTAGCTACAGAAATCTAATCAGTTAAACCTTGAGTGCGTTGCAACGCACTTTTTCATGGTTGTATAAAATTGATTTTAAGCATAATTAGCTGCCAGATTCCCAGGTAATAAAGAATCCAAGTAATTTAAAAAGTAATAATTGTATCATTAGCAATAAAGAATTTTATTGTATTGAACAGTTTATTAAGTAATTAACCAATAAAATAGTTTAATTTCCGATGAAAATATATATATAGCAAGATAATATGATTTTATTATCTTTAATTTTAGGATTGATTTTAGGCTATCTATTGAGCGGTAAAAAAGGTAGCTTAGTCAGCATTAGATTTTATATCAACGTTAATATCACTGACAACTTGAACGGCAACGGCAATCATAATGGGAATCACAATGGGAATAACAATGGGAATGGCAATCAAGCAAGAGGTGGGGAGTTAGAAATTAGGAGTTAGTACCACGCCTCGTGTAGAGACGTAGCACTGCTACGTCTGTTAGGAGTTAGGAGTTAAGAGTTGGGAGTTAGGAGTTGGGAGTTGGGAACTTAGACTGGTAAGTAAATCGGCACAAATAAACGGAGCTATTTAACAAAAGCATAAACGTAATCGCTCTGTTGAGGATTGCTATATATATAGTTTGTCATTGATTGCTCTTTCTCATAATTCTCAGATAACTCTTAGTGTTTCCTCAGTTGTTAATCATTACCACCTCAGCATCATCCTTCATATTAGTAATCAAGGAAAAGAAAACAACGATTTAAAACAAGAGGAAACGACAAATGAAATTCAACAAATTAGCTGGCTTAGGAATCGCATCAATGGTATTATTCGGTAGCGTCGGACAATTAGCAATAAGCGCACAGCCAGCGCAAGCTCAAAGAGCAGCACAAGGCGTTAGAGTTGCAGCAAAATCCAAGTCATTGATTGCATCTGGTAACTTCGTAAAAGCTGAAAAAGCAACTAGCGGTAAAGCAAAAATAGTTAACGTAAACGGAAAGCGTTACCTAGAATTTGATAAAGCATTTAGAACAGGAAACGGCCCCGATGTCAAGATTATTTTACATAGAAACAGCAGCATTCCTCTCAATATTAGAGAAGGAAACTATATTACATTAGGTAGAATCAAAAGCTTTAATGGTAAACAGCGCTATGCAATTCCTAACAATGTAAACCTTGCTAATTATAAATCTGTAGGAATTTGGTGCGAAGAATTTAATGCCACCTTTGGTTTTGCTAGCTTGCGAAATGCTTAAATATAAAATTAGTTTTATATGTAGTTTTATATGTAGCTTTATTTTCTTATTGCTCTAACACTTCCTACACTATTTCATCAGCAGAATCCTAACTATAGGGTGCTGCTGATTTTTTGTCATGTTAAATTAAAAGCTTATTCTTACACAATTCTCAAAAGCCAAGATAAACCCGGTTTCTGTTCATGAAAACATGAATATTTACTTTCTTAACCAACAAGAAACCGGGTTTATGACAATGGTGCCAGTTTGTAGTTTGTAGGGTGCGTTACGGCTTCAGCCTAACGCACCGAAAGTTTGTAGCACCGAAAGTAGAGATGGGATGGTGCGTTAAGCGCAGCGTACACACCCGACTCCTGAAATCCAATTTAAACAAGCTTCTCTCTCAGCTTTCTCAGATAACTCTTAGTGTTACCTCAGTTACCAATCACTAACACCTCAGCTTCATGCTTCATATTAGTAATCAAGGAAAAGAAAACAACGATTTAAAACAAGAGGTAACGACAAATGAAATTCAATAAATTAGCTGGACTTGGAATTGCATCAATCGTATTATTTGGTAGCGTTGGTGAATCTGTAATTAACACAAAACCAGCCCAAGCACTTGAAGTTTCTAATGATTCTTTAGTAGCATCGAGTAACTTTATCAAAGCGAATAAAATTATTAAAGTTAAAGCTCGTCGTCATCGTGGACGTGGTTTTAGACGTAGCTTTAAACGTCATGGTAGACGTAATTTTAGACATAATCGCAGACGCAGTTTCAGACGTAATTTTAGACATAATTATAATCCTATTTTCATAAATCATGGTAGACGTAATCATAGAAACCACGTGCATTTTGATAATACTTTTAGCACTGGCAACGATTTCCATGAAAGTTTTGGTAGAGTGAGGTTATTCTAAGTTGATATATGGGAAAATCAAACCCGTTTAAACCTAAGTTATCGGTGAAAACGGGTTATAAAATTCCTTCAAACCCCATATATATACAAGATACAAAACCGTGGGGATGCCCCGGTTGATAATCAATGGTAATTTTCCCAGCATGACAATCATCAATTACCCGATTAACTTTAACTATATCCCGGTAGAGAAAATCTACAGCTACACCTTCAACTTGCAACCAACCACCTGCATTAATCCACTTTCCCCATTCACCAAGAGGTGTAATTAAATTAGTGCGATCGCTCTCGTCAATTTCCGAAGCGAGTTGATTTAAAGCATTTACATCAATAGGATTTTCCGGGTTGTAATATATTCCTAAATCCACATCTGATTTTTCAGTATGATTTCCCCTAGCTCTCGATCCTCCTAGAGCGATCGCTGCAACTCCGGGAATTGATTTTAAGCGGTTGGTGAGGTGAGGGATGAATGAGGGGAGTTGGTGAGTCATATAGAGTTGGTTTGTTTGTAGCCATATCCGCGCTTGGGTTGCAAACCCCCAGTTAATAGCATAAGTCCTATAAATCTTAAATATTGCACTATTGTTAGAAACCCGGTTTCTTGTAGTGAAAACATTATTATTGTTACTAAATTATATAGAAACCGGGTTTCTTTGGCTTAACGAGAATGGTGCAAGAAGTCAGATAGACAGTTATCTAAAAGTGGTAAAATTCATCCGGGGATAAAAAAATCCCCCTTTTACGTTTTAAAAAGGAGGTGATTGATTGAGTAAAAATGGTAATGGTCATCGAAAAATTTGGAATCCAGTGAAAATCTTTATTCGTCTCGTTTTCGGACGTTGGATGAAAGAAGATAAAGTAACTGGAGAAAAATATCTCGTTGACTCAGAAGATGTCATGAGAGATTTAGATGATATTGCGGACGAACCGCAAAATGAATCAACTGATGATGTCAACTAGTTAAATCTGTAGTCCCTAGTTAGCCGCTAGGGGCTACTTCTTCAAATTATATTTTAAAACAAATTTCAACCAAATATTTATGATAAACACAAATACAATCGTTCGTCCCGTTTATTACCAAATTATCGAGCGTCGTGGCAAAATCTGGGCATTTAGGGAAGGTGAAACCTTTGTAAATTGGTTTAACGCTCCAGATATGGATATGGAAGATTTATTTTCTTTATTCGATACTTCAATGGAGAAGATTGCTGCGGAGTTACGGCGGATTAACGGTGCAAAAAATGGTTATTATATCGCCAATATATTGGATAAGAAGTATTACTACTGCGGAAGTGAGTGGGAAGATGTAAAGTTGAAGTTGAGGGAATTAGGGATAGGTAGACCAGATTTATTTTGATAGGAAGGTTGCTTTTTTTATCCGGTGGTTCAAACCCTCCGCAACGCACTGGCTCAACTACACAAGTAAAACCTTCGATGGCACCTTTAGTACTGGTAATGATTTTCATGAAAGAACTATTCGAGTGCGATTGTTTTGAGAAAAATATCCGGCCTCTTCATACATAACATGGTGCGTGACGCTCTCCACAATATTGTCGCTACGTAGGAAAATTCTGCGTGCAGCACCCTACAATTTGCAATATTCTCCGCGCTCCTCTGCGCTAACCTCCGCGCCCCTCTGCGTTTAAAAAAATATATTCTCCCCCAATCCACCAACCAAACCAAAACCCACGGTAAACTGTTGAAATTGTAATGGTTATTCGCGTGTGTTATGGCTAATTTTTTATTGGAAGTCGGAACAGAAGAGTTACCTGCAAGTTTTCTTAGCGGTGCTTTGTCTCAGTGGAAGCAGCTTATTCCCGAATCTCTTAAAGAAAATTTTCTCGACAATGAAGCGGTGGAAATTTACGGTACTCCCCGTAGATTGGCGGTGTTAATCAAGGGTTTACCGCAACAACAAGCGGATAGGGAAGAAGAAGTAAAGGGGCCACCCGCGAAGGCTGCTTTTAAGGATGGTACGCCCACCAAAGCTGCTGAAGGTTTCGCGAAGAAGCAAGGTGTGGATGTTTCTGCTTTGGAAATTCGTCCTACTGATAAAGGTGATTTCGTTTTTGTTAAGAAAAGTATCAAGGGGCGTTCTACTGCTGATATCCTCAAGGAAGTTATTCCCAACTGGATTTTTAAGTTGGAAGGTAAGCGGTTAATGCGTTGGAGCGATGGGGATTTAAAATTTTCTCGTCCGATTCGCTGGTTGGTGGCTTTATTGGATGATAAAGTTTTACCGATTGAAATTGAGAATAATTCGGAAATGGTGAAAAGCGGTAATTCTTCCAGAGGACATCGGGTTTTACATCCGGATAACGTAACGATATCTCAAGCGACTGATTATGTTACTACCTTAAATTCTGCTTCCGTGGTTGCTGACACTCAAACAAGAGTTAATACGATTACGACTCAGGTACAAGAAGCTGCGAAGAAACACAGTGGTTACGCTCAAATTTATCCCGATTTGTTGGAGGAAGTTGTTAATTTAGTCGAATATCCTTCCGCAGTTGTGGGTAATTTTGAACCGGAATTTTTGGAGTTACCGCCGGAAGTTATTACTACGGTAATGGTTTCTCACCAAAAGTATTTTCCGGTATTTAAAGCTGAAAATAGTAAAGAACTACTTCCTCATTTTATTACAGTTTCTAATGGCGACCCGGAAAAATCGGATATTATTGCCAAAGGTAATGAAAGGGTAATTCGCGCTCGTTTGGCTGATGGCAGATATTTTTACGACAACGATATTAAGCAATCTTTGGAAAGCTTTTTACCAGAGTTGGAAGCGGTAACTTTTCAAGAAGATTTAGGTTCTTTACGGAAGAAGGTTGATAGAATTTGTACTGTTGCTCAAAGGATTTCTCAACAATTAAATTTAGATTCTCAACAACAGGAATACGTTCAAAGAGCAGCTTTATTATGTAAAGCCGATTTGGTTAGCTCGATGGTTTATGAATTCCCAGAATTACAGGGAATTATGGGTCAAAAATACGCTTTTAAGTCAAACGAACCCGAAGCTGTTGCCGACGCAATTTTCGAGCATTATTTACCCAGAGGTGCCGATGATATTTTACCGCAAACCGTTACGGGTAGAGTTGTTGCTATTGCCGATAGACTCGATACATTGGTAAGTATTTTCGGCTTGGGAATGATTCCCACCGGCTCTTCCGATCCTTTCGCCTTACGCAGAGCCGCAACTGCTATCGTTAATATTACTTGGCATGGCGATTTAGCAATCAACTTGCAGCAGCTAATTGAAGAGACAGCAGCGGAATTTGCTAATACCTATAACAAAGATAAAGCCAAATTAGTAGCTGACTTAGAAGACTTCTTCCTACAACGCATTCGCACTTTATTGCAAGATGAGAAACATATCGACTACGACTTAGTGAACGCTGTTTTGGGAGAAAACGACAAAGAATATACAGAGAGGGCATTACAGGATTTACTAGACGTTCGCGATCGCGCAATATTCCTGCAAGAGATTCGCAAAAATGGCAGCTTAGATAAAATCTACGAAACGGTAAATCGTTCCACCCGGTTAGCAGCACAAGGCGATTTAGATACTCAAAAACTTGACCCCAGCAATTTAGTACAAAAGGACTTATTCCAGAAATCATCCGAAGAATCATTTTATAACGCCGTTCTAGGTTTAGTACCGCAAACCCAAGCAGCACAGCAACAGCGGAATTACCAACAACTGATAGCAGGATTAACAGAAATAGCACCTACCGTTAGCACATTCTTCGACGGCCCGGAAAGCGTGTTAGTAATGGATGACAATCCGGATATCAAGCGAAATCGTCTGTATTTACTAGGGTTATTACGTAACCACGCTCGCGTTTTAGCTGATTTTGGCGCAATTGTAAAAAATCTGTAGTGAAAATCAACAAAACATGGTGTAAATTATGCCAATAAACGTTACTATAGTCATGCTTAACCAGGGTCTGCTTACAGTCTATGCCTAAAGCTCATGTAATTGGATTAGGAAAATCCGGTGTTGCTGCGGCAAGATTGTTGAAAAGAGAGGGTTGGGAGGTGGAAATTGGTGATACAAAAACCTCCCCTAACCTCCTCAAACAACAACAAGAACTTGCTGCAGAGGGAATCACTGTTAAATTAGAGTATTCCCTGAAACTAAACGATACCGAATTACCGAAATTAATCGTAGTTAGTCCCGGCGTACCCTGGGATATTCCCGCATTAATCACGGCACGGGAAAAAGGAATTGAAACCGTAGGAGAAATGGAACTTGCATGGCGCAGTTTACGTTCCACTCCCTGGGTAGCAGTTACCGGCACCAACGGTAAAACTACCGTCACATCATTAATCGGCGCAATATTTCAAACAGCAGGTTTAAACGCACCCACCTGCGGAAATATTGGTCTTGCTGCAACTGAAATTGCACTCACACAAGGAGACAAGGAAGAAAAAAATTCTCCCCCCTCTTCCCCCTCCTCCCCCTCTAAGCTAGAGTGGATAATTGCCGAACTTAGCAGTTACCAAATCGAATCTTCCGACTCGCTGTCTCCGAAAATCGGTATCTGGACGACATTCACACCAGATCATTTGGCGCGTCACAAAACTCTAGAAAACTACTACAATATCAAAGCGCAATTATTGCATCGCTCTCAGATGCGAGTGTTCAACGCTGATAACCCATACTTAAGAAAAGTGGGTGAAACTGATAGGCAAGATGCTTATTGGACGAGCATTAAAGGCAAAGATAATTTGATCGGTGGTAAAGGTTTTTATATTCAAGATGGTTGGGTTGTAGAAACGCAAATTGCATCCGCATCCGAAGATCAAAAAATTATGCCGATTTCCGCTTTAAGAATGGTGGGAGAGCATAATTTGCAAAATCTGTTGTTGTCAATTGCAGCAGCAAGATTAGCGGGAATTAATAAAGAAGCAATTCACCAAGCAATTAGCGAATTTTCTGGGGTACCACATCGCTTAGAGCATATTCGCACTTACAAAGGAATTGATTTTATCAATGATAGTAAAGCAACAAATTACGATGCTGCCGAAGTTGGTTTAGCATCGGTAAAAAGTCCGGCAATATTAATTGCTGGGGGTGCTGCGAAAGCTGGTAACGATAAACCCTGGATAGATAAAATTAAAGAAAAAGCAGCAGCAGTATTATTAATTGGTGATGCATCACCAATATTTGCAAAACGGTTTGAAGAGGAAGGATATTCCAACTACGAAGACATGGGAACGATGGAAAAAGCCGTTGAGAGGGGGTTGGAATTGGCGAAGAAGCATGATGCGTCGGTTGTTTTACTGTCACCTGCTTGTGCGAGTTTTGACCAATACGCGAATTTTGAAGTACGCGGCGATGATTTTCGCAAGTGGTGTTTGGAATTGTAGGTTAGGTTATTTTTGATGATTTAGGAACCCGGTTTTTTTGATAAAGCCGGGTTTTTTATTTTGTATGGTGTGTTACGGCTCCAATATATAGGGCTTTTCGGTTGAGTAGAATACAAATTTTACTTCACCCGCTACCGTATTCTCTATAAAAATCGCCGGATACCTTTACCACACTAGCTTTTAGGAGTCCAAAGCTCC
>ERZ1740052.587-NODE-587-length-12424-cov-5.190880_pt1 | contig 12424 bp, 15 predicted proteins | sample MGYA00581750_ERZ1740052 | MGnify/ENA primary metagenome ERZ1740052 (study PRJEB43018, sample SAMN04849743) | marine metagenome | isolation source: floating plastic debris | place: Pacific Ocean | collected 2008-08-30 | study: EMG produced TPA metagenomics assembly... | reverse complement strand
GAGAACTTCCAGCGGTTGCCTCACCTCAAAATCAGTAATTTGCTAGCGACCTGCCGAGAATTTTGCTTTCGTAAATCGTATTTACACGGAACCAGATATCAACGCAGGTTGTTAGATTTGAAAGGAGGAAGTAACAGCTAGAACCATTCATCGATCCGAATCATTACTGATGGCAATTGAGCCATCGCCCGGCCATGACGCATTCAACCTTGTCAAGATCAACAGGAGAAGCGATTATATGGCACTGTGCTGACACATCACGTTTTGCTCAAGCCAGCGCCTATTCTCCACGTCAGCATTGCATTGAGCTAGTCATTGAAACACTACACAGCAATGGCTATAAAACAACTGCACTCCAACAAGAGCATCAGATCGCTAAACAGGTGATCACGCAACAACCAGACCTTTTAATCATCCACTTGCAAACCGCTGAGGACCGTGGCTACGCACTCTGTGAAAAGCTCAGACCGCAGAGAAGAACATACCAATTACCCATTATTTTCGTTGGCGCAAGAGCAGAAAGCAGTGAACGGTTAAATATTTTGCGCTGCGGTGGGAGTGCCTATCTTCAGCTACCGGCTTCATCAGAAGAGTGCTGGTTACTGTTGCAGCAGCACCTTAATACAGCGAGGCTAGTTCGCAAGCTGCAAGCAGACAAAATGAACCTGAGCCAGAAAGTGGGTGAATATGATCAAATTGTGGCTCAGCAGGAGCAGTTTAAGCTGTTTTTGACACAGGAGAATCAAGTACTCCAGAAACTTGCTTTTATTGATGGGCTAACGCAGGTGGCTAATCGCAGAAGCTTTAACCAAAATATTGCTCAGTGCTGGCAAGAAGCTTACGAGGATCATCAGCCCCTTTCGCTATTGCTGTGCGATATCGATTACTTCAAACGCTATAACGATGTCTACGGTCACATTGAGGGAGATCGTTGTTTGCGTGCAGTTGCAGATGCCTTGGTCCGTGGAACCCACAGAGAACAAGATCAGGTGGCCCGCTACGGGGGAGAAGAGTTTGCCATTATTTTGCCGAGTACCGAGCTGATGGGTGCTCAGCGGGTGGCGCTATCTGTACAGTCGGAGATTGCCCGCGCCCAAATTCCACACAAAGGATCTTTGAGCAGAGACCACATTAGCCTGAGTATAGGCATTTGTACGCTCATGCCTCACAGCGCAGACCAACCCCATGAAGTTCTGGTTCAAAAGGCCGATGAGGCCTTGTATGCCGCAAAATTGTGGGGTCGCGCTCGCACTGTCGCCAGCACCGCCAATGGCCTTCTATCGGCACCCGAAAACTACTGCCTTTACAACTACGCTCAAAATTTCACAGCCTTTTCTGAAACGCGTCCTGGCCCAGCCCTCAATACGAAAACCTCGCAGCTAAACACATAGGCTGCCTGTTAGCACAGGCATGACTACGTCAGTGCAAGGTGCCTTGGCCAGGGCGTTCGCTGTTGCGGCACTGCGGGCCACATGTGAGCCACAAAGGACCCCTCACCAGTAGACTAAAGGCATCAACCGGAAGCGTCACGGGGAGGAATCTAATTTGACCAATGGCGAACAACAAACCCAAAGCAGATCGCAGAGTGTCTCTCGCCAAGAGCTGAGAGAGCTAGTGCGATCGCAGCTTCAGGCCCTACTAGAGCAAGACAACTTTCGCGGTGCTAAGGCGCTTCTGGTCCCCGTTCAGCCGGCAGATATTGCCGAAGCTATCGAGGGGCTGCCCGAAACCATGCAGGCGATCGCCTTTCGCCTCCTTTCCAAAGATGAAGCCATCGAAGTCTACGAGAACCTAGACTCGCCCATACAGCAGGCACTCATAGAAGACTTTAAGCGACAAGATCTGATCGACATTGTCGACAAAATGTCGCCTGACGATAGGGCTCGCCTATTCGATGAACTGCCTGCCAAAATTGTTCGCCGCCTGCTAGAGCAGCTCAGCTTGCAAGAGCGCAAAGCCACTGCTCTGCTGCTGGGATACGAATCGCAGACGGCTGGGCGCATCATGACCCCGGAGTATGTTGCCCTCAAAGAAAACTGGACCGTGGAGCGGGCCCTCAACCACATTCGGGCTCAGGCCGAACTCAGCGAAACGGTGTACTACCTCTTTGTCACCAACTTTGCCCGTCAGCTCACCGGTATCTTATCGTTGCGCCAGCTGGTCGTCGGGCGAGCCGAGCAAAGCATCGGCGAAATCATGACCCGCGAAGTCGTCTCAGCGCAAACGAGCGACGACCAAGAGGAAGTAGCACGCATGATACAGCGCTACGACTTTTTGGCTGTTCCCGTCGTCGATACAGAAAATCGGCTGGTTGGCATCATTACCGTCGATGACGTTATCGATATTTTGGAAGAGGAAGCTACAGAAGATATCTATACTCTTGGCGGTGTGCAGTCGGGTGGGGATAATTATTTCCAAAGCAATTTGCTAGATGTCGCCAGAAAAAGGGTGGTGTGGTTATCGGTACTGCTCGTGACCAATACCGTGACCGCAGCGATCCTCACTGCTCAAGAAGATATTTTGGATAAGGTCGTAGCGCTGACGGCATTTATCCCTCTGTTAATCGGCAGCGGCGGTAACGTCGGCGCACAGTCTTCCACCGTTGTCATTCGAGGACTCAATACCGATGAGCTCAACATCCGAGACGCCTTTAAGGTCATCCGCCGAGAAGCGACCGCAGGCGCGTTTTTAGGATTGATGCTGGCAGTCGTGGTGACAATTTGGGCTTATTTTCTGCTTTCCAATACCCTAGCGGTGGCGCTGACCGTTGGCATTTCACTCTTCGGGATTTCCGTTTTAGCCTCTAGCGCTGGCGCTGGGTTGCCCTTTCTATTTCAGTCCTTTGGGCTTGACCCAGCCCTGATGTCAGCGCCATTTATCACCACTATTGTCGACGTCCTAGGCGTGTTGATTTATCTCAATTTGGCCAAATACATCTTGCAAATATAGCCGCGAGCAAACGCTTCGAGCAGCTCACGCCTATCACCACGCAAAGGCACCATACGCAGGTCTAGAACACATCTATCTATCGACCAAATTTGATATAGTTCTTGTGAGTTTCGGTGTGAAATGTTACCGAACGCCCGTGTCACGCCCTCAAATGCAAAGAATTGTTTAGAATAGAGAAAATTGACCAGTGTGTGCACTGGTAAGTAAGGAACCTGTGCTCCAAAAATTCAAACAAGACATCAAGAACGATTTGATTGCTGGCTTAGTGGTTGTCATTCCGCTGGCAACCACCATTTGGCTCACGCTCAATGTGGCTAGCTGGGTTATTCGCTTTCTCACTCGATTTCCCAAGCAGCTCAACCCTTTTACCGGGCTCAATCCTTTTTTGATCGAGCTGATTAATTTGGGCATTGGCTTTGCGGTGCCTTTGCTGGCTTTGCTGCTCATTGGTCTGATGGCTCGAAATTTTGCAGGTCGCTGGTTGTTGGATTTGGGCGATCGCATTGCTCAATCCATTCCCCTAGCCGGTTCGGTTTACAAAACCATCCAGCAGCTGCTGCAAACCGTTTTTCAAGACTCAAAAAGCCGATTCCGTCGGGTGGTACTGATTGAGTATCCCCGTCGTGGGCTGTGGGCGATCGCATTTGTCACCGGAGCTGCCGTCACAGCCAACCCCGCTACCAAAATGCTCAGCGTCTTTATCCCGACTACCCCAAACCCCACTAGTGGCTGGTACTCCGTCGTATCTGAAGATGACATTCTCAACCTTTCTATCTCTGTAGAGGACGCCTTCAAAGTTTTGCTTTCTGGCGGTATCGTTGGGCCTAACCTGGCCGCAGAAATTCCGCCTCACCGGATCAATGGCAGCTTAGAGGGCGATCGTATAGAAGAAACAGAACCTGCTACGCTGCCAGCTGAAACGGTCATGAGTCAGCCTCAGCCGCTGACACGTTCTACTGCTGAGAAAGGCTGATAAAATGACTGGTCCCTAGCTCGATGGTAATGCATGAACGCGCGCTCTATTGCCCGTGAATTAGCCCTTTTGGGTATCAGTCAACTCAGTGATCATGCTGGCAGCACGGCCACTGGCCGTAGCAGTAGAGTCGGCGTCAGCAGGCCCAAAGCGACCATCACCCAACAAATTACGGATAAGCCAACAGCAGAGCAGCTAGACGCGCTGTTACTCAAGGCGTTGACAACCTTGGGGGCCGACGCGCAGGAAACGATTGAAACGGCTGAGGGTGAGTTGCAGCGCGGAGAGCGACTAGTGCTCGAAAGTGAAACGAGGACGATAGAAAAAGGTGAAGTACGCAATCGCATTCAGCCGGCGATTCCCCTAGTAGAAGCGGCTATCAACCGAGTCGGCGAGACGCTAGAACTGCTGATGTTTGTGCAGCAGGAAGAGCGCAAGGGAATGGCATCCGCGAAGGATGCGCTGAGGGCGGCGGCGAAAAGTGTGGAAGCGGCTGACCAGCTGATGGCAGACCATGAGAATAAGATTGTGGATATTGAGAAGGTGCGATCGCAAATTCAAGATGCCACCAGTACCGTGAAAACGGCCCTCATCGGCGTCAAAAAAGCCCTAGTTCCTGAGTATCTCTCCCAGCTCATTAGCCACGAAGACGTGCGTAGCTACGCTGGCGACCTGCTCTACAGCTGGGTCCGACATTGGCGCGAAATCGACATCCAGCTGAACGATGCTATGGAAAAGTGGACTATTCGTCGACTCGCTAGAGTGGATCGCGATATTTTGCGGCTTGCCATGATAGAAATTGTTCATTTAGACGTGCCCAAGAAAGTTGCCATTGATGAAGCCGTAGAAATGGCCAAGCGATACAGCGACGAAGACGGCTATCGCTTTATTAATGGGGTACTTCGCCGCACGACTGATAAGCTAGAAGAAGCAGGTTAGTGTTCTGTTAAGCATTGGAAATTGTCTTTTTTTGCCCCCTTATTTCCCGTCTCAACAGATCACTAAATTGCTGAGAAATCTAAGAGTCCAAGTAGTGAGTTTAGGGTAATGGCAGCTTTCAACTGGTTCGAGCGCAGCTACGAGGAACCAAAAGAAGACGCAAACGAGACCGATACAAACGCCGAGAGCGAAAGTAAAGAAGGCGAAGAATCCACGCCCGCTAACTCCGAAGACTACTTAAACTGGGCGAAAGCTGCCTATCAAAACATTCAAGCTCGGCAGGCAGACGAAGAAAGTACTGATTCTGAAGCGGACAGTTCCGAAGCCGATGTCGCTGAAGACGTTGCGACAGGCAGTCCTGCTACCGAAGACCCTAGAGCAGATACAAACGAGACTGAAGTAGAAGCGTCACCACAGACCTCTGAGGAAGAAGTGATCTCCGCTGAAGGGCCTGCGCCTGAGGTTGGCGAAGCAGAGGCTTCAGAAACAGACAGTACGATCTCTAGCGATACAGCTACAGCAGAGAGTTCTGACAGTACACCAGAAACCGCCAGTGAAACCACTGGCAGCGCACAAGCTTTTTGGGCCAAAGCCGAGCAAGCAAAAGCAGAACGGGAAGCGCGTCTACAGCGCCTAGAAGAAGAGGCCATTCTAGCGCCAGAGCCAGAACCCGAACCTGCGAAAGCGGAAACCAAATTCGTCCCCTTAGATATTGATCTAGACGAAGCATTCCTCTGGTCAGCCGAAGTCCTCGCCTCCCAAGGTCGTCGCCCAGACGAAATCTCGCTCGAAGAAATCACCTGGCTCAACAAGCTGCGCCAAGGCCTCGACAAAACCCGACGCGGTCTCGTCAATCAGCTCAAAGCCATCGTTGGCCAAGGCCCGCTCAACGAAGAAGCCGTCGACGAAATCGAAGCCCTGCTCCTGCAAGCCGACGTTGGCGTCGCCGCTACCGACAAAATCATCTCCGCCCTGCAAAGTAAACTGCGCGAAGAAACCCTCCCCCCAGAGCAAGCCATCGGCTACCTCAAAAAGCTACTGCGCGACATGCTAGAAGCTCCGCTAGAAGGCGGTCACAACCTTTCATTCACCCCAGAAAAAGACAAGCTCAGCATCTGGCTCATGACCGGTGTAAATGGCGCAGGTAAAACCACCACCATCGGTAAGCTCGCTCACATCGCCACCAAGTCTGACTTCAAATGTTTGATTGGCGCAGCCGATACCTTTCGTGCCGCCGCTGTAGAGCAGGTGAAAGTATGGGGTGCGCGTAGTGGTGTAGATGTCATCGCTAACCCCGGTCAAAATACCGACCCAGCCTCTGTCGTTTTCGATGCAATCAGCGCAGCAAACTCACGCGATATAGAATTACTGCTGATTGACACTGCCGGTCGATTACAGAACAAAAAGAACCTGATGGACGAACTCTCCAAGGTTCGTAAAATTATCGATAAAAAAGCACCGGGTGCCAACGTAGAATCACTGCTCGTCCTCGACGCCACCCTCGGCCAAAACGGCCTTCGCCAAGCCCAAGTCTTCGCCGAAGCTGCCCAGCTCAGCGGCGTCGTCCTCACCAAACTAGACGGCACAGCTAGAGGTGGCGTTGCCCTGGCCGTCGTTGAGCAGCTTGGCCTCCCCATTCGCTTCATTGGTGCTGGAGAAGGCATCGAAGACCTTCGCCCCTTCTCCAGCTACGAATTTATTGAAGCGTTGCTTAGTGGTTAAAGCGAATACTCTTAGAATGAAGGCAGCAATTACGCTATCGAAAGACCACAGCAGAGACATTCACTATGGTTGCAGCGCCTAAAAAACAGCTATTGCCAAGCACGAAAGACCTGCCATGCTCGGACGATACGCCCGTGGAGAACGAAGAACAGAATCTATTGCCGAATCTGCTGCTAATACTGCTGACCCATCTCTGGGAAGATCGCATGGATTGGTTCTTTGGGGTAGATATGGCGGTGTATCACACTACAGGAATTAGCCCTAAAGTACCGGTAGTTCCAGATGGGTTCTTAAGTGTAGGGGTGGAACGCAGAAGAGACGGAGAAACTCGAAGAAGCTACGCCGTTTGGGAAGAAAAAGAAATCGTCCCTCAGCTAGCGCTAGAAATGGTCTCTCACAAGCCAGGCGGTGAGTACGACAAAAAGAAGGAAATTTATGCCAAGCTCGGCGTACTCTACTACGTTATTTACAACCCGAAGTATTGGCAGAGAGAACGTCATCAGCCTTTTGAAATTTATAAATTAGAAGATAACGTTTACCAACTGCAAATTGGTGAACCATACTGGATGCCAGAGATTAATTTGGGGATTGGTCGCTGGAACGGCCTCTTCGGGGGACTACCCCAAGAGATGCTGACTTGGTACGACGAGTGTGGAAACCGTCACATAAGTAAGGATGAACAAGCAACCCTTCGAGCCGAGACAGAAGCCAAGCAACGCAAGCGATTAGAAGATTATATTAGGTCGCAAGGGCTCGACCCCAATAACCTTCCAGAGCAACCATAAAAGATGGTCCACCACAGCTCTACATTGTTAGGGCAACGGTACAAAACCCGCTTGCGTCAACAGATCTCCTTCGCGCGGTTTCAGCCTGTTGGCGCAGGCGGTGCCTGCTTGCTCAGACGTCGAGTTGTCTTTGTGGATGGCAACGTAGAGAGGGGGCAAGAGTGGGTAGTTTGGCGATGATTGGAAAGCTTCGCCGAGATTAGAACACTTGGTTCCATTCGTATATAGCGTATTCAGTCCAGATGCCGTTTTGCCAATAGGGATCGCCTTCCACAAGCCCCTTGACGGTGGCTTCGCTGTCGGCTTCGTAAGTCGCAAAGACCTTTGTATTGTCGGTAGTAGGGCCAAGCGCTGTAAGCATTCCTTTTTCCTTTTGTTCACTCAGCCCGGCTAAGTGGGCTTCACGGTAGGGTGTACGCTTCTCCAATGCGTTTTCGCAGTAGCTGCCCCACATCACAAACTTTGCCATAGCATCCTCAATTTTCTATGTTTTTGGCGCTGTCATTTCTAGCCCCTATCAAATCACATAACTTCAGCTAGATGATCTCAATCGTCTACAATCTCAAACTCTACGCCGTAGGTTTCCAGTAGATCGCAGGTCGTATGATCGACTACGTTAGTGTCGCTCAGCTCCAGGTTGTAAAAATTGACGGTATCCGCATCAAAGTAGGGGCCCGCATGCCAAGTGCCCACTTCTAATTTGACAAAGCAGTTACCTGGAATTTTAAACACGGTGATGTCTTCTGAATTGGGCTGTGGCGCAGCGTTAGGGGGTGCTACGCCCAAAAACCATGTTTGTCCTGCTAATGCCCCCAAGCACTGAGTACAGCCGCCGTGTCGGGTAATGGTGTGAAACCGCCTGCCACGCTGGGGAAGCGCCATGATGTAGAAGCGAGGGATGCCGCCAGCTAGCTGTAGCTGAGCATCTTGAAGATTGAAGGCGACGTCGTCCGGCTGCGGCACGATTAGCTGGCCAAACGGACGGAAAGACTCGGCCGTAATCGAAATAGCCGAAATCTGCTGAACCTTTTCAGGACTCTTTTGATTTGGGGATACGGTAAATGCGCTCATAAGAATCCAGTCGATGTAACTACAAGTTTACAAGCGCCATCCAAAATGCTGACGGCTGTATTATTTTAGTGACTCGCCCCCACGGGCTTATCTATTTCTCACCCCCGCGCTTGCACATGGATGACAAACTAATGCTGATGATTCCGGGACCGACACCGGTTCCCGAAAAAGTCCTCTTGGCGATGGCCAAGCACCCCATTGGCCATCGTAGCGGCGAATTTAGTCAGCTGATCGCGGAGACAAATGAAAATCTGAAATGGCTGTTTCAGACGAAGAATAATGTGATGACGGTTGCGGCTAGCGGTACAGGCACCGTCGAAGCGGCGATTATTAACTTTTTGAGTGCGGGCGATCGCATCCTAGTGGGCAGCAATGGCAAATTTGGCGATCGCTGGGTCCAAATCGCCGAAGCCTATGGCCTAAACGTCACCACCATCAAATCCGAGTGGGGCACCCCGCTAAATCCTGACGACTTTGCCAAAGAGCTACAAGCCGACAGTGAAAAGAAGATCAAAGCGGTAATGATTACCCACAGTGAAACCTCCACAGGTGTGCTGAATGATCTTGAAGCCATCAATAAATTAGTCAAAGAGCACGGCGAAGCGCTCATCATCGTAGACGCAGTCACCAGCCTAGGGTCTTACAACATTCCAGTCGATGAGTGGGGCATTGACGTCATCGCGTCTGGTTCCCAAAAAGGATTTATGCTGCCTCCAGGCATGGGATTTGTCACCGCTAGCGACAAGGCCTGGGAAGCTTATAAAACTGCAACATTGCCTAAGTTCTACCTAGACCTAGGCAAGTACAACAAATCAGCCGACAAGAGCAGCACGCCCTTTACCCCACCTGTCACGCTCTACTTCGGCATGAAAGTCGCCTTGGAGATGATGAAAGAAGAGGGACTAGAGAACATATTCGCGCGTCATACGCGCCATAAAGAAGCGTCAAGAGCGGCGATGAAAGCACTGGGGCTCCCTCTCTTTGCGCCCGACACTCATGCGAGTCCAGCGGTTACTTCTGTTGTGCCAGACGGGGTTGACGCTGAGAAGATTCGTTCTGTGATGAAGAATAAGTTCGACATTGCGCTAGCGGGCGGACAGGATCATATGAAAGGGAAGATGTTTCGGATGGGGCACTTAGGGTTTGTGAGCGATCGCGATGTCCTCTGTGCCATCAGCGCGCTAGAAGCCACCCTCACTGAACTGGGGCATACACCCAAAGAAAGCGGTGTCGCTGCTGCTAGTAAAATCCTGTAAAAGATCTTTCTGACCTTAATCAAAACTCCTGTTATCTCGGCGTGCAAACGAGATAACAGGAGTTTTTGCGAAGTAAGCAAACTAAACGTGTTTTACTAAAGCTGTTAAGTAAGCAAGGGTGTTCGAAATGGACGTCTCTGTCATTGGCGCTAGCGGTGACTGTGGACGAGAAATTGTGGCACAGCTTGTGGGGCTAGGGGCGCTGGCATCGACCGACCGGTTACAGCTGGTGGGGCGAGAAAATGGACGCAGCAGTCAGATTCTTTTTGGCTTGTGCAGTGACCTGAGCGATGCTTATGCGGAGAAAGCGCCTATTTGATGTGGCGCTGAGCCCGGAAGAGATTGTGGCCGATGTGATTGTGATGACGGCTGGGGCGACAGTGGGTGGGGAAGTCACTTCTAGATCGCAATTGGCAAAGAATAATCTGCCGATTTTTGAGACGTATGCGCGGGCGATCGCCACCTATGGCTATGGTCACGAAGTTATCATCATCATCATCATCACAAATCTGGTAGAACTCGTCGTCGAAGTGTTCAGCCGCCACTTGGGCCGCCACCGAGTCATTGGGGTAGGCGCATACTCTGATACGCTACGCTTTCGCCGAGAAATCGCCGCCGATTTGGGCATTCGCCGACAGCTGGTACAGGGGTTTGTTGTGGGAGAGCACGGGGAAGGCATGGTGCCGCTGTGGAGCAGTCTTAAAATTCATGGTATGACCCGCGAGGAATTGAGAGAAACGCGCAGGTGGCTGCGGCAGGGCTACTCGCTGCAAGACTTTCCGTAGCTCGTTGACGAACATCAACAATTTCTCCTGGGCCTGATAAAAGCGGGCAAAATTCCAGAAGCCTATCGCTATGTGGACAACCTATCGCCTGACTTGCGCGTGTTGCTAAAGTCCTTCGTCACCCATCTGTCTGGTGCAAAGACGACCGCAGCCACTGCGAACGTCACCGTGGATTTGGTTCGAAATTTACTGCAAGGCCGCGAAATTGTGGTGTCTGGTCAGGTGCAGCTTGCTGGTGAGTTTTATGATATTCGTACGCCGCTAGGTGTGCCGATCGTGGTCGGCCAGTCGGGCTGGAGTCGGGTTGTCTCGATTCAGCTATGGGCAGAAGAGGCCGAAATCCTTCAGCAGGTGGCTGAAAAGCTCAACCGCAGACTGAAGGCAGACCTTGCCGGAGCATAGTCACCGATATCGTGTTACAAAATCAGGAGGCTCATGGAGCATCAAAAGACGCGTCAAAGATGGATGTTTGTCGTGTGCGCGTTGAATCAGCCTGGTACTTTAACCGCAGCGGCGACTGTGTTTTCCAACCGGGGCGTTTCGCTAGAAGGCTTCTTGGGCAGCGGCATTGATTCGAGCACGATAGAAAATGGTCGGCTGTTGTTTAGCTGCAGAGCCACGCCTCAGAAATAGGCCTTGCTGAAGCGAGCGCTTCAACGCCTCCCCACCATTTCAAAAGCAACAGCCTATGAATATGAGGACGACAGGCTTAGAGCGATTGCCATCGCCCAACTCTTGCCAAACACGCCGGTTGCAGATGGCGATGAAGCCCTCCACTTCGAGATTATTACCCGTACGGATACGGCTTTGATTCTGCTGCTGAGCGGGAAACCGACGGCGGCGGAAGGTGCGATCGCGCACTTTCGTCAGCAGCAACAGCTTAAAGATGTTGTGATGTCTGCTATTACCGTTTAGAAGTTTGTGCGATCGCGCAGCAGAGCTGTGACTACAGTATCGAGTTGTCTTACATCATTCGGCTCTGAGGATGAGACACCTCAGTTACCGAGCTGAGTTCTCCACACCAACTTCTGCATTAACCAAGATTCGTCGCTAAAGAATTAGCATCTTTTGTATCTTATGTGACTGAACTATCGTGCGTGAGTGTTTTTACTGGTGGATGGAGTTTTTGTGTCAATTAGGTACCTCGATATTTACTGAATAAAACTGTGTAGGTAAGAAAAACGCCGAGCACGTATTCGTGAAATTCCGGTGAACTGTTCGGATACTTCTGTGATTTTGGCGTTGTTTGAATCAGTATGAATCAATGTTGATTAGTTTGATACGGTATTTACGGATAGTGTAGAGCAAGTTTATACATAAGAGGCGGGTGTAGTGTCAAGTAAGGAGGGGCGGAAGCGTTATAGGCGCGATCGCAATCGAAAGCGGTCGAAGCGTAGAGCAATTTATTGTCCGGTGCATGGCTGTCATCTAGATAGTGCGAGTCAGAAGTATTCTCTGTATGCGGATAAGGCGGAGCAGCTTCAGCAGCGGGGCATGAGTAAGCGAAAGTCGCGAACGGTGATTTCTAGCCTTACGACGGTTTTACTTTCTGGTGAGTGGCTGGAGGCATTTTGGTGCGATGAGTGTCAGGCGCAGGAGTGGTATTACGTTCGTCAGGACGATGCTGGCAGACATAAAGTCTCGTTAGCGCCGAGAGAGCTTTGGCAGAAGGTAAGCGGGGTGAAGTCTGGAAGGGGAAACCCTTCAGTGAGTGAGTTCACGATGCGCCAGGCTAGGGCCTGTTACGGACTTTGATTTATTGGTGTTTCCTGAATCGCACATAAAATTACCGAAAGTTTGTTGATATATTTCTGAAACAACTCGAAAGGACTGACTTTCACGGCATTCAGTAGCTCTGTGTCCTGAACGTCAGTTTCAAGTAACAGCTTTGTAGCGTTTTTTAGATAGGGTGGGCTTCGATGGTCTTACAGATCTCAGTCTCTC
>ERZ1740052.586-NODE-586-length-12442-cov-10.610640_pt1 | contig 12442 bp, 9 predicted proteins | sample MGYA00581750_ERZ1740052 | MGnify/ENA primary metagenome ERZ1740052 (study PRJEB43018, sample SAMN04849743) | marine metagenome | isolation source: floating plastic debris | place: Pacific Ocean | collected 2008-08-30 | study: EMG produced TPA metagenomics assembly... | reverse complement strand
AGCCAAGCCACTGCGTTGGGCGGGTTCCCCGACTTAAAGCAAGTGGCGCGCACCCATGAGCGGGTGTCGGGTAAAATTTTTGTTCAAAATTGGGATACTCCCTAGCGATAAGGCTTTAAGGTTAATTTACATTTTGTTACATAGTTACGTTTATTTGTACCGACTTACTTAACAACTAACAACTAACCACTAACCACTAACAACTAACAACTAACAACTTATAAATAAAGTTCTTCACCAGATTGGGTAAAACGAACATTTCTGATGTTCCATTTGGGGTTGCTAGTTAATGTTTTTTCGATACTTTGAAATAATGCAAATTGCTCGCAACTTGAAAGGGATACTAATTGTCTTGGTGAATCGGGAGGTATGCGGAAATCTACTGTGGCAACTCCATTTTTAAGGTTAACTCGATAGTTGGAGATGTTTATATCGGCTGTGTTTTTTGCTGCAATAATTTTACCTACTGCATCTTTAACTGGTTCGTTGGCGGATACTGATACTTTTTGAGGTACTAAGTTTTGACATTGTAAATCGCTTGTAAATAGCGTTATGTCGGAATTTTTGAGATTCCCCGTTTTATTTTGATTGGGGGTTTCTGTTCGATATGGGGATGGTGTCGCTGTAATTCCGGTTTCGGGGGTCTGGATTTGGCTGCTAGGGGTGGGAAATGGGCTGCTAGCTACTGGGGATTCATCGGATGGTGTTTCTCCTACGCTGTCAACACTGGGATTTGAACCGCAACTACTTGCGGCGATCGCCATTGCTGATAACATCAAAGGGAGAATATATCTTTTTTTGCTACGGAAAAATTTGTTCATAGTGTTATACCCTTAAGTGTTTCTTTTTATTTCAGTATTATTTATGTGTAATCTGTAATAATTTATAGCTGATATCGCAGATTTTTTTAATGTTATTAAGCTGCAATTTTAGGAAAGGTAATGGGTAATGGGTAATGGGTAATTGGTATTTCTATCTATTACGCTTATTTTTGTTAATTTTTAATTTTTGATTGTTTAAAAGATAGTAAAACGGGGCTTATGTCTAATAACCAAACTAGTACTTATAATTTACGCAAGGCTGAATGGGAAGGTATACCTATAGATAAATGGGAACCTTCTAAATGGAAGCAGTGGAAGACTAAAGTGTCTGCTAAGGATGAGTTTATTAAGGTAGAGCGGGAGTATTTGCGAATAAAATATAGCGTTATGCAAGCTAATTTGGCTTTAAGTTTAGATAGTGTAAAAGTTAAACTTAAATTAACGAATGGCAAAACTATTGCTTTGCAAGGTACTTTTCCCTGTAAATCTGGAGATATTGGTAAGAATAATAGTTCTAATAAACAGTATACCATTTCGTTAGGTTTTGCGGCTAATGATGTGGGTTTAAAAGCTGCTGTTGCGAAGGCTCGGGAGTTAGATTTATTGTTGATGACGAAGCAGTTTAAATGGACACAGCAGTTATTAGGTAAAAAGGCTCAGAAGTTAATACCGAATCGAGATGAAACGACGGTTAAAACTATTGCGGAATTAATTGAGGATTACAAAGAGGAGTTTTGGAAGACTCACGAGAAAAATAGACAGGGTATCAAGACTTGGGAAAGTCATTATTTACGGCATTTAAAGAAATTACCTCAAGGTGACTCTTTAACTAAAGATGCTTTGGAAGCTGCTTTGAAGAATACTAGACCATTAAGTAATTCTAGATTTTATTTGGCTTGGCAATTAAGAAAGTTTTGTCAGTTTTGCGAGTTTGATGGTAGTAAGGTTATTGATTCTTATGCAACTCCGTTACCGCAACCTAGTTTACGTAAAATTCCTACTGATGAAGAGGTTGTGAATGGTTTTTCTACTATTGGAGAAGCGTTATCAAGTCGTGCTAGTAAGGAGGTAACACAACCGGAACAGTGGCAGTGGCTATATGGTATGTTAGCTACTTATGGTTTAAGACCTCATGAATTATTTGCTATAGATTTAGAAGCTTTTTCTGATACAAATAATAAGTTTCATCTGGTTTATTTAAATCCCAGTTTGACGGAGGGAACAAAGACGGGAGAAAGAAGTTGCGGTATTCCTCCTTTGTATCCTCACTGGATAGAATTATTTGATTTGAAGAATGTTAAATTGCCTCAAGCTGGGGGAAGTTTGAGTAATAAAACGGCTTTAATTCAGATTAAATTTAGGAATATTAATATCGGTTTTAAACCTTATGATTTGCGTCATGCTTTTGCAATTCGGGGACATCGGTTGCAGGTGCCAATTAAGACAATGGCTGATTATATGGGGCACACGGTGCAGGAGCATACGAAGACTTATCAGCGATGGATGAGTGAAGATACTAATTTACAAATTTATCAAGAGGTGGTTATTCATCGAAATGGAACTAGTAAGGAAGCTTTAAAGGAGAGAATTAAGGAGTTGGAAGCTGAAAATTTGGCTGTGAAGGCTGAAAATGAGTCTTTGAAGGGGATTTTGATTAAAAATCAGTTGGGGGAGTTGTTGAATTAATTATTTAGCTAGTAGGAAATAGTAAATGCACATTGATAACAGAAATCTTGTGACGAGGGCAAAGCAGTGAAGAGAGACGTTTTGAAAGTTATTGTTTTTGCATTTGTTGGATAAGTCTTTCCACAGCTTTAGAAAACTGAGGATCTGCCATTGTTCCAAAAGAACGGTTTTGAATCATGGTTAATTGTTGAGCAGGAGTTAAATCTACAACTACATCAGGAGAAATTCCTAAGTTGTTAATATCTCGTCCTTTGGGGGTACGCCATTTTGCTACAGTTACAGCCAAACCTGAACCATCATTAAGGGAGTGTATCGATTCGATTGTATTGTAACCAATAGTCTTGGTACCTACTAAAGTCGCTCTATTGTTTTCCTGTAATGCTGCGGTAAGAATTTCTGCTCCACTCGATGTAGCATCATTGATAATTACTACTAGAGGCTTATTTGTCAAAGCACGTCCCGAAGCTTCTTCCTGCTCTACTATACCTTTGCGGTCAACAGTTGACACAATCGTACCTTCCGAAAGCCACATACGAGCAATTTCATAATTAGAGAATAATAAGCCTCCTGAATTAGAACGCAAATCTAAAACATAACCGGCTACCTGTTTTTTTTCTAAATCTCCGATCGCTTCTCGCATCTCTTTGCTAGCATCAGCGCTAAATTGCTTCAAGCGAATGTAGCCGATACTACCCTTAGAAGTTTTCTTTACTTCATAGCTTACTGGACGCAATTGTATTTTTTCTCTAATAACCTTAAACTCTAACTGCTTTTGCCCCCGTCTGACGGTTAAATTTACGGGTGTACCAGCTTTACCTCGTAGCTGATTCATAACATTGAAATTATTCATCCCTTGAGTAGTTTTACCGTCAATCTTGACTAGTATATCTCCAGGTAAAATCCCAGCTTTATAAGCAGGAGAATCTTCTATAGGACTAATAATCACCAATTCTTTAGTTTTTTTGTTAGTACTTACATAGAGTCCAATTCCGGCAGTGTCTGCATTTTCTTGTATTGCTTTGAATTCTTCGGGGTTCATAAACCGAGTAAACGGATCGTCTAGTTTCTTTAACATTTCGTAAATCGCTGCATATGCCTGTTCCTTGGAGCTATAAGAACGATTTAAATACTCTTTGCGAACTGCCTGCCAATCTTGCCCGTTAAAAGTATCATCAATATACTGACGATAGATAATTTGCCATACTTGATCAACTAATTCTTTGGGTGATTCTTTGAAAAGGGCTACATTTTGTGGTGGTTTTTGAGCCACTGCTATATGGGAAGGAATCACAATCGTTGTAACCGCCAATGTTGTTAAGGCGATCGCTGTTATTTTTGCTATTAATTTCATTTTCATGGTTTACCAAAACAGAAATATAGAAATGAATATTATTACTTTTGTCTAATTTCTCCGTAATACGCAAGGGCTGTCAGTAACAAATGTGTCTTTTTTAACTACTTATATTGAGTTATTAATTATATCTATCTACATTTTGTTGAGACATAGTATGGTTTATTTTTAAAAAATTAAAACCGCAGAGACGCAGAGTACGCGGAGTTAAGAAGGAAGAGGAGGAATATATATGAACAATTTGAGACTAGAAGAGGTTAAATAATCTTTTAAGAGCTATTTCGTCAATATTATTTATTTTAAATTTTCTATTCCCTACTCCCTAGAAATTAGATGAAGAAGATGTTGTAAAGCAGGTGTTTTTTGGGAATTATAAGTAGGAAAGTATAAATTTTAGATAAAATAAGCCGCTGTGACGGTAGATGAGACTATGGGAAACAATCTCATTACTATTGATAAAGGTATTTATGATTCTTTGGAAGAGGAATTAATGAAACTTCGGGAAAAAGTTGCTGGATTGGAGGAGAAGCTTCAAAAGCATCTTGTTGAGTTTAACTATGCTGCTGATAATGTTCCGGGAATGATTTATAAGTTTCAACTTGGTAGGGATGGTACGATGTCTTTTCCCTACGTTTCTTCTCGATGTCGGGAATTCTACGAGTTGGAGCCGGAGGAAGTACAGGAAAATCCCCAGTTGTTATTTGAAATGGTTCATGATGATGATTTTCCCAGATTACAGGAAGCAATTGAGATGTCGGCTCAGAGTTTACAAAAATGGGAGTCGGAATGGCGAATTATTACCCGCAGTGGTAAACAAAAGTGGTTGTATGGCGTTTCTCAACCCCTAGCTCAAGCAAATGGCGATATTGTTTGGGATGGTTGTGTCATTGATATTAGTCAACGTATCTTGGCAACGCAGAATTTAAAGCAACGGGAAACTTTGCTTGATGGTATCGCTAAATCTACTAGTTGTTTGCTGACTACTCAAGATTACGATAAGTCTATTAATACTGCTTTAGCTGAGTTGGGTAAAGCTACAGAATCAGATCGAATATATATCTTTGAAAATTCTTCCCAGAAGTTAACGAAGGAATTATTTTTGAGTCAACGCTGGGAATGGGTAAATTCGGGGATAAATTCTGAACAAGATTATCCTCTGCTGCAAAATCTTTCTTATGATAATTTCCCACCTTTATGGTACGAACAACTTCGTATTGGTAAATCAATTATCAGCCTTGAAGATGCATCTCAATTTCAAGGCAGTCGTTCAATATTTGTTATCCCTATTCAAGTAAAAGGTAAATGGTGGGGTTTTATCGGCTTTGAAGATTATACATCTTTACATCAATGGTCTTATACCGAAAAATCTATTTTACAAGCTTTTGCGATGAATTTGGGTGGGGCGATCGCCCAACATGAAACTGAATGTCAGTTAAAGAAATTAAATCATGAGTTGGAATATCGAGTTGAGGAAAGAGCTTACGCCGTAGCTAAAACTGAAACACGATTAAAGCGTCTTGCTGCTAATGTTCCGGGTATGCTTTACCAAAGCCAACTTTTCGATAATGGTAATGTCCGTTTTTCTTATGTTTCGGACGGTTGTCACGACCTTTTTGGTGTGGAACCCGAACAAATTCGACGAAATCCAGATATTATCGATCGGATGATACATCCGGATGATGCCGTTGGTTTCAATAAATCGATGGCTGATTGCATCCAAACTTTAAAAAATTGGGAGTATGAATGGCGGATAATTACTCCTTTACGAAAGGAAAAATGGTTACAAGGATTTTGTCGATTACAAAAACAACCCGATGATTCAATTTCTTGTGACGGTTGCATAATTGATATTACCCAACGAAAGTTAGCCCAAGCTCAATCAAAAGAACAAGAACAGTTTTTACGTAGCGTTTACGATGGCTCGGAACACGTTATCTTTGTTGTTGATGTTTTAGGAAATAATGATTTTGTTCTTCAAGGGTGGAATAATGCTTGCGAACGTGGTACGGGTATAAAGAGCGAAGATGTTAAAAATAAACCTCTTGAAGAACTTTTCGGAGAAGTTAAAGGTGAAGAAGTACGTCAAAATTATCGGCGTTGTGTAGAAGCTAATGCTCCTATCACCTATGAAGAGCGCTTAGATTTTGGTGAAAATTCTAAATGGTGGTTTACAACTTTAAATCCTCTCAAGGATGTCAATGGTAAAATTTATCGCTTAGTAGGAACAACTTCTGAAGTTACCCAATTCAAAAAAGCTGAAGCGGTTATTCGCTCTTCCGAACAAAATCTCCGAACTCTATTAGATAGCGTTTACGATGCTATATTTATCCACGACCTTGATGGAAATATTTTAGATGTCAACGAGCAAATGCTGCAAATGTATGGAGTAAATCGCTCGGAAGTTACTCAAATGTCAATAGAATTTGATTTTTCTAGTCCCGATTGTCCTCTTGATGAATTACCCGTTATTTGGGAAAAGGTTATAAGTGGCGATCGCCATCTGTTTGAGTGGAAAGCCAAACGCCCTCACGATAATTCTACCTTCGACGTAGAAGTATTTTTACGTAAAGTTAACCTTAATTCTCAAGATATCATTTTAGCTAATGTCCGCGATATCAGCGAACGAAAAAAAGTTGAAGCAGAAATTCAAGCAAAACAACATTTTATTCAGCGAATTACAGACTCTTCCCCCAGCACGATTTATATTTACGATTTAGAAAAACAGCAAAATATTTACACCAATCACGAAATCGCTACAATCCTCGGTTATTCTTGCCAAGAAATCCGAGATATGGGAAACAACTTGTTTGTAAATATTATCCATCCAGAAGATTTACCAAAAGTTTTCTCCAATCATCAAAAAATCTCTACCACTAAAGATGGGGAAATTTCCGAATTAGAATACCGAGTCAAACAAGCTGACGGTAAATATCGCTGGCTTTACAGTCGAGATACCGTTTTCAATCGCAACCAAAATGGCTTAGTTACGCAAATTCTTGGTGTCGCTACAGATATCACCGAACGTAAATTAGCTGAAATCGAATTGCAAAACACTCTACACCAACTCAAAACTACCCAAGCTCAACTTATTCAAAGTGAAAAAATGTCTTCTTTGGGTCAAATGGTAGCGGGTGTTGCTCACGAAATCAATAATCCTGTAAATTTCATCCACGGAAACGTAACTCCCGCAACTCAATACGCTCAAGATTTACTCCATTTACTCAAACTTTACCAACAACATTATCCATTACCCCCCGAAAATATCCAGGAAGAAATAGAAACTATTGAATTAGAATTCCTCAAAGAAGATTTTATAAAAATCTTGAATTCGATGAAACAAGGTACCCAACGCATCCGAGAAATTGTTTTATCTCTACGCAACTTCTCACGCCTTGACGAAGCTCAATTCAAAGCCGTTGATATCCACGAAGGAATTGATTCTACCTTGATGATTCTGCAAAATCGTCTCAAAGCAAAACCCAACTTCCCCGAAATCCAAATTATCAAAAAATACTCCTCCCTACCCCCAGTTGATTGTTTCCCCTCTCAGCTAAATCAAGTACTAATGAATATCCTCGTAAATGCTATTGATGCTTTAGAATCCCAAAAATCTCTTTCTACCCCTCAAATCCAAATTTACACTAAACTTCTCGACAATAACCGAATCGCAATTCATCTTTCCGATAACGGCTCCGGAATTCCTCCCGAAATTCAATCTAAATTATTCGATCCATTCTTCACCACAAAAGAAGTTGGAAAAGGTACTGGCTTAGGTCTATCAATTAGCTATCAAATTGTGGTAAATAAACATGGTGGCAATTTATCGTGTAAATCTATCCCAGGAGAAGGTACTGAATTTATCATTGAAATCCCCGTTTCCCAAATTGATAATTAACTTGTAATTTCAAAACTTTTTCTCTTTCACCCTCATAGTACATCAGTTTCGCTTTTTGTATAGTAAGTAGTGGCGGTCAAATGCTTGGAAGAAAGGAAATGCGATTTTAATAGTACTGCATTACTAGAAGATAGAGGATAAGAAGTAAGGTAGAAGTAAGAATTACGTAACTAAAGATACTTTGAAAATTATTGATAGAGGTAAAAAGAGAAAATGAAACCGCGCAAGGTATTTGCTCAGCATTGGTTACAGAGCGACAAAGCTTTAAATAAGATTATTGCAGCAGCAGAATTAAAAGATACAGACCAGGTATTGGAAATTGGTCCGGGAAAAGGAGTATTAACAAGGCAGATTTTAGATAAGGTAAAATCTTTATTAGCTGTGGAGATTGATAGGGATTTATGTAAACTATTAGTTCAGAAGTTAGGAGATAAGGAAAATTTTCTACTGTTGAACGAGGATTTTTTAAATGTAGACTTATCTGTATTGATTAAAGAATTTCCGAGCTACCAAAATCAAAATAAAGTAGTAGCTAATATTCCTTACAATATTACCGGTCCTATAATCGAAAAGCTGTTAGGGAAGATTGGTAATCCAAATCCACAGCCTTATGATTCAATAGTATTATTAGTTCAGAAAGAAGTAGCAGAAAGAATTGTTGCCAAGCCAGGAAGAACAAGCTTTGGAGCGTTATCGGTAAGGGTACAATATCTAGCAGATTGCGAGATGATTTGTACCGTACCAGCAAAGGCATTTTATCCACCACCGAAAGTTGATTCCGCTGTTATTAGGTTGATACCACGACCTATGGAAGTAGTTGCAGAAAATCCGAATAAATTGGAAACATTAGTTAAATTGGGATTTAGCGCCAAACGTAAAATGTTACGAAATAATTTGCAATCGGTGGTAGAGCGCGAGAATCTGACACAATTATTGGAAAAGTTAAGTGTTAATCCCCAAGCTCGCGCTGAAGAATTAAGCGTACAGCAGTGGGTGAGTTTAGCCAATGAATTAGAAAATCAAGATGCGTAGCTACACCTTAATTGCTCCAGCCAAAATCAACTTATATTTGGAAATCATCGGCGATCGCCCTGATGGGTATCATGAGTTAGCTATGATATTGCAAAGTATAGAACTTGCAGACCAAATCGAATTAGAAGCTAACGATATACAGTTGATTCGGTTGAAGTGTGATAGCAAACAGGTTCCCGTGGATAGGAGTAATTTAGCTTATCGTGCAGCAGATTTAATGGTTGAAGAATTTCCCGATAGTTTTGCTACTTATGGGGGTGTAGATATAACGCTTCACAAACGCATTCCCGTAGCTGCTGGATTAGCTGGAGGCTCAACAGATGCCGCAGCAGTTTTAGTAGGTATGGATTTATTGTGGAAATTGGGATTAACTAAATCAGAACTAGAAGAATTATCAGCTAAACTTGGTTCTGATGTACCATTTTGCATCGGAGGAGGAACCGCGATCGCAACTCGTCGTGGTGAAGTACTTTCTCCCATATCTGGTTTACAAGATATATATATAGTATTAGCTAAATATCGCAGTCTGGAAGTTTCTACCCCCTGGGCTTATAAAAGCTATCGTTCTTTATATGGTGGTAGCTATATTCAAGATAAAGAAAGTTTAACAACGCGTGGAAGTGCAGTACATTCCGGAGAAATAGTCAAAGCAATTTCCCATCAAGATGTGAAAGAAATCGCAGAAAAAATGCATAATGATTTAGAGAAGGTAGTATTACCGGAATATCCTCAAGTATTAAAGTTGAAAGAGAGCTTTGCCAAATATGATATTTTAGGAACCATGATGTCCGGTAGTGGTCCAAGTGTATTTGCTTTATGCGAATCTAAAGAGAAAGCAGAAGAAGTAAAAATAAATTTGAGAAACGAAATTCCTGATGACGATTTAGAACTTTTCGTCACCAAGTTGATAAATCATGGGATTCAAGTGGTAAATTAATTGGTAATTGGTAATTGGTAATTGGTAGTTGGTAGTTGGTAGTTGGTAATTGATTCATAATTTTTCTCCCCCCTCTCCCCCTCTCCCCCTCTCCTTTAAAATCATGACAGAAGACAAAAACATCCAACAAGCTGAAAATACAGAAGAAAATCAACCAACTCCCTTACGTTGTGTAATTGGAGCAACGATGTGTGGAGGATTGGGATTTGCAATGTACAAATTAATGGTTTCCATTGCGACGACTTTTGCAAATAAACCAGTTACTTCCGATAATCCGATGGTAGTAAGTATTTCCTCAGCAGTCAGAACATTAGTTGTCGGAGTAGTTGCTTTAGGTACCGGAATTTTTGGAATCGTTGGAGTTGGTTTATTAGCTTTAGCGGTACAGTTGGTCATTAAACAGTTGACTGGGAAGGATAAACAAGAAGTTTAATTTCACTTGAATACAATAACAACAGTAAAAATGATTTTATAAATCGATTAAAGCCTTACGAGCGACATCCAAAGCTTCTAAAAAATCATTGAGGGGGAATTTTAATTCTGAAATGAAATCGGGATGGACGTATTAGTAATAAATGTCTATTTCCATATTATCAACACCTTTTTCTTTATTTATTTGTGCAACCTGTTGTCCTTGATATTGAATTTCAACCGTCATCCCTTCATCGTCAAGGTAGCTTAAATAAAGAATTTCAAAACCATAATCTAATTTAATAGCCATTTAAATCCGTTTGATGTTTACATAATAAAAATAATTAAGCTAAATGTCCAGATGTCTAATATTCAGCTAAAAACTATTTTCAACCAACAAGTTATTACTGATTTAGCACAGAGGATAAAAAAAGTTTTTCCATCATTTGACAACATAGGTTTTGAGCAAGACGCTAATCAAAATCTTGATAATTTGGAATTAAAGCAACGTTCGACACAAATATGTACTGCTCTCACATCATATTTACCTACTGAATTTGAGCAAGCAGTGAATATTCTGATTGAAGCGATGGGGGAAGATGATAATTCGGGAGGTTTGGAAGGTTATTACGGATTTCGTTTTATGCCTTTTTTGGATTTTGTTGCTGCTCAAGGTTTAGATAATCCAGATATCGCACTTGATTCACTCCTAAAAATGACGCTTCACTTCAGTGGGGAGTTTGCGATTCGTCCTTTTATTTTGCAACATCCAAATAAAACTTTACTGCGTCTTATGGAATGGACATCTCATCGAGATTGGCGTGTCAGACGACTTGCTTCAGAAGGAAGTAGATCGAGATTACCTTGGGGTATTCAATTAAAACCTTTTATTGAAAACCCATCTTTTGCGATTGATATACTAAACCAACTATATAATGACCCGAATTTGGTTGTTCGTCGTTCTGTTGCCAATAATTTAAATGATATTGCCAAGGATAATCCAGATTTAGCAGTGGAGACAGCACAACATTGGTGGGATTCTGGGGATGAGCTTGCTAAGTGGACAGTACGTCATGGATTGAGGACATTAGTTAAACAAGGAAATAAAGAAGCTTTATCTATTTTAGGTTTTGTGGGTGGTGATAATATTCAAGTTGAAAATTTCCAATTTGAACCTTTGGTAGTGATGATTGGTGATGAATTAAATTTTTCCTGCAATCTTGTTTCTGAAGAATCTATAAACGTGCATCTTGTTGTAGATTACATTCTGCATCGAGTATTGGCGAATGGTAAATTATCAAAGAAAGTTTTTAAGCTCAGACAAATAGAATTGTCACCTGGTGAAAAGATTGCTTTATCTGGTAAACATAAATTTAAACAGCTATCCACAAGAACTTATTATCCCGGAATTCACAGTATTGAAATTTTAGTAAATGGACGCTCTATTGGTAAATATGACTTTGAATTGATTCAAAATGTTTGATAAATGGTAGAAATTATTATGGTGAGCGATCGCCCATTAGAGTCAAATGGCAGCAACGCCTCTTTTCACCTCTTCCCTCCGGGCTCTCTGCGCTCTCTGCGGTTTTTTTAAATCGGTAATTTTCTGCAAAGAAGAAAAATAGAGCTTTCCGGCTCCCACTCCTATTACCTATTACATATCTCACTAACAGCACCTAAAGAAACCAAAGTTTTTTTCTGAGCATTAGTTAAACCAGAGACTCCGGTGATATTCATTGAATCGTATAAACTTTTCGGTTTTAATTGCTTAACTATCTTACCTGTATCGACATCCCAGAAATTTACAACTTCATCTTGTCCCGAACAAGCTAAAACAGATATAAATTGATTCGGGTAAAATGTAAGCGACCAGATTTCATGATTGCTACTTTGCAAAACTCTTAAACATTCTCCCGTATTAACATCCCAGACTTTGATAGTTCCATCATTTTGACCGCTGACAAGGATATTACCTTTACTATTAAAAGCAACCGAATATACTCTTGCCGATTCATCTTTTAATATATTTATGCAGTGACCGGTATTAACGTCAAATAATCTAATAGTACAATCATGACCAGCACTAGCAAGGATATTACCTTTACTGTTAAAAGCCACTGAAAATATCCAGTTAGTATGTCCCGTAAGAGTTTTGAGACATTTTCCCGTATTGATATTCCACAGTTTAATCCTTTGGTCTTTACTACCGCTAGCTAAAATATTATTTTTATAATTAAAAGCAATTGAATGTATGGGTTCATCATGTCCGAGTAAATCCCTTACTAATTCACCCGTATCAATATTCCAAA
>ERZ1740052.585-NODE-585-length-12459-cov-8.365124_pt1 | contig 12459 bp, 5 predicted proteins | sample MGYA00581750_ERZ1740052 | MGnify/ENA primary metagenome ERZ1740052 (study PRJEB43018, sample SAMN04849743) | marine metagenome | isolation source: floating plastic debris | place: Pacific Ocean | collected 2008-08-30 | study: EMG produced TPA metagenomics assembly... | reverse complement strand
TTTTTTTTTTGTTTTTTTGTTGTGTGTGTGTTTTTTATTTTTTTTTAGTTGTTTTTTTTTGCTTTATAATTGTTTTTTTTTTTTAAGTCCGTAATGTTCCGTTCTGTAGAGAGCCATGTATCCGAATCCATATTACCATATATCTCAAACAAAAAAACAAAGTATACAAAAAAAAACCATATCTGAGATAACTACGAAGCTTTGTCAAACCAAATAATAATACACACTCATATTAATCCTAAACAGTAGCTCTAGCTAAATGTAAAAATGCCAGTTCGGTTGGGTGGTCGGGCTTGGAGAGAGGAGTTTGTTCGGTTGAAAGAGTCGGATAGAACGGATCAAGGTGACAGAAGAATCAAAATAGGAATTTTATAGATTTGAAGTTTGAAATGGAGAAGAAGAATCATACGTTGGTGGGGGAGAAGAACTAGGGGGAATTGATCGGGAAGGGCGATTAAAAGGGGGTAATTTGAAAGACGGTGGCGATTCGTTACCAGGACGCATGCTAGTACGTCGTTTGAGCAAAGAGGAGTTGGCAGATTGAAGTGGGGGCATCTCATCATTCCTGAAGGAAGTATAGGATCGCACCGAATTACTCGGGGAGGGTGGGGCTGTTGACATTAACCGTTTGAACTGCCGGGGACTCATGGTGATTGGCTCCTTATTCTCTTCCTCAAGATCACGGGTGGTTTGCAAAAGTTTTTGCAAGGTAAGAGTAGAATCGGAAGGGGGCAACTTCTTGGCCTGTTGTTGGGTAACATGGGAAGGGGAAAGGTAAGGCGAATGGCGGTGACGGATTGGGGATACAGATGGGGAGGAAGTAGCCAGCTGATGTGGTGGAGAAGCGGAAGGAAGAGTAGAGCATGGAGGTGGTGTAGAAGAGGAGGAGGTTGGAGGGACAGATGAGGAGGTTGTGGTATTGGAAGAGGGAGGTGTTGTTGGATCAGCAGTGGTTCCATTGCTTGGAGGATGTTCAGGTGGAGGTGGAGGGTCATCTTCAGGAGGGACTCTAGTATAGTCACGGAAAGTTCGAAGTAGAGTTTGAATAGCCGTTACAATGGGGTGTTGAACAAAATTCAAATTGAGTTGGAACCCAAACCATTTAAGAATTGTTTTGATAACAAGCCATGCTCCCCGGACCGCGACAATAGCGCCTAAGACGCCGCTACACCAATCACCCCAAATGAGCCAATGCTCACGGAGCCAATCTTGGTAATAGGTACCCGGGTGGAGAAGGCCTCTCTTCTCCAGGAACTTCCTGTAATATTCTTCTAGAGCGTCAGTTGGTGTGGGGGAGTCAAAACCAGGTCGTTGGTTCAAAAAGGGTTCAAAAGACCTTAAGGCTTGTCCTTGGCCCCGAAGCTGCTCCATACGGCGTGACTCAGCAGGATCATAGATGCCGGCATCGTTCCAGTCAATATCATTGAAGTCTTTCAGGGTCAAATCAGCTCTAGCAGAGTTCATTTCCAGACCTACTGGGGCAGGGACAGATTTGGCAGTTTTCTTACCGATGGAAATCCACTGTTTGAAAGCTCCACGGTAAAGAGGCGGCAAACTCGTTGAACAGGGAATTGCAACTCCACGTTCGGACAACAAATGTGAATGCGGCATTACAAAGAGTTGAGGTAACGTGCCATTGTGGCCCATTTGGAGAGCATACCTGCGGGCATCTTCCAGGTGAAGCTTCACCGGGAGAGCAGAGTAACATTTATCCTGAGGATCAGCGATGACCGTGATTGGGCGGCATCGAAACCGATAATAGGAATCCCCTGCTCCGGTAATGAAGTAATTACCACCTAGATGAGCGACACGGCCTTCCAACGGGGCATTCTGTTGCGCAATCAGTCCATCAAAATCAGTCCTTTGGTTGTTCAGTCTTCGCTGACAATCTCTGAGGATGACATCGCGATGCTCCTTCTTAATTGCTCTGGTCAATAGTCCATACAGGAACCCATCTTGTTGGGTCGAATGAGTCAGGATGGAATACTCAGATAGAGGGAGGGGCCTTTGGAAAACCTCTGCCTCAAATTCCTCAGTGACAAACAAATTGTCGTAACCTGTTCTCCGAACAGAGTAGCCACAGAGGATAGTGGATTCCTCCAAAACCAGGCGGATAAGAGTGTCATCACGTGACATGTAGACTTCAGAAGCCTTTCCATCAGAGACCACAATACCCGACGTCTCTCGAGTCTTGTACAGAAGACAACGCTCGTGAAAGGACGGGGTATCCCAGATGTAAGTTCCCCATTCAATGATACAGTGGCCTTTGGAAGCAACACAGGAAAAATGACGACCTTGGTGCTGCAGTCGAATATTACCATCTTCATCTACGAAACCATCCATTTCCTCCATCCAGAGGGAGAGATGACGACTCTGTACAACATTGGTGAGGGAGTCATCCCCACGCTGGATAGTACCAGGAGTGCAGTAGGCATTTCCTCGGACGTCCACATCTCCCACGTCCATGAACTTGATGGTATTCAAGGCATTTCTGCGAATGACGTGTTCACTGCCTCTGGAGTCGTAATACCTCTGACTTTCCCAGTATTCGAGGCAGACGCCAGGACGCAAGCGCTGAGGTCGTTCAATCTCTATCCAGGGATGCACCAACCAACTGTGCGAGAACATCCCGCACCCTGAAGGTATGATACTACTTTTCAAGTAGCATCGAATGACCTTCAACGGGAAGTGGGCTGCTTTCTGGAGAACTAGGAATGTCACATTCTTCTGTGTTTCTACCGTGGTACGAGTAGAACAGTCATTCTCCTTCCTTGGCGCTTGCAAAGGCTCGATATTGAGAGGTTGAGAACAGTCAAAAGCAAGCACGGATCGATCTAGCTCCTCTTTGGTGAGATTAGACAGACTGGGGGAGACAGAAGCTGAAGGCGGCACTTCCGGTGGGCCGCTGGTTTCTCGGCGAGACCTGTGGGGCAACTGATGGAGAGGGGTGTCCTTAGAATTTGGGGGAAGGACTCTCTCTTCACCTGAAAGGTCTTTGGAGATGTTTGACACAGTAGAGTTCAGACTGAAAGTCGTAAAAGCTTCCTCGACGTTCTTTCTCACAAAAAGGTCCATGTTAAAGTCAACGAGATCAGGGGTGATCTTGTCTGCAGGGGTGAGGGCAGAACCATTTTCTGATAACATGCCCGGAAATGGGGGCACGATTTGCTGTTTACCAGTTCGATCACTAGGAGGGTTCTGAGTCACTTTAAGAAGTTCAGAGTCGAACCCAAAGTCCACCGGTATTACAGGATACTTCCGTCCTACTGTCATATTCAGAGTAAAGGGCGGTTCACTAGCACACACCGAATAACAGGCCTTAAAAGTAAGGCCACACACTAGATAAGGTTCATCTCTGTTTAACAAAGGTGGGTCTAATGCATATTCGATTTGATCTAAGACACGATCTGATAAGTCCGAAACACAGTATTTCAGTGCACATTTGTCCCTACAAACATTTCTCAGGTCTTGCGGTTTGTGTGTTAAGCCGAAGTGTTGGGGTAAGACTTCAATAGCTAACTTGACCTTCAACTTAGACCAGAATTCCCACGTCAGATAATCTTGGTAAGACTGGTCTTTGGAGGAAGAGAAAAGTTCTGTACCATCTTGGAAAGAATGGATTTGAGGAAGTCCAAGTCCTTGGTAGTCCGTGAAAGGTTTCCCTTCCTTCGACCACTTATGCCTACAGTCATTGAGTGGTAGCAGCTTGCTTTTTAAGCATAATGGAAACAGGTAATCCAAGTAAGTCTCAAAAGAGACGAAGGCTTTGGAGGTCGCTGTCGGGTCATCCAGCCAAAAGGGAGCAAGAGACGTGTTGACGTAGTCATATGGAAGAACACCCCACACTGAAGGTTGATTCGTCCTCGGATCAGCGGACGTTGACGGCAGTCGGCTAAGGATGACAGCCAATGTAATCAAGTACAAAGACCAATCAAGCAGTTCACGGGGATGACGGAAAGACAAAGGCTGAGTGCAAACACAAGGTGAAGGCGGTTTCGGCACAGCGTAAGCCTTTCGCAAGGTCTGGCGAGTTGAATCGGGTGAAGGCCGTTGAATTCCAAGTACAGCACGGGCCATACTGCGGACAGTGCGGACTAAATCACTTAATGACTCTTCTTGGAGTTCCGACGCGTGATGGGACCATTGTGGCCGTCTGGTTGGTTGGACAGGCGGTCGACGCGACCGGTTAGGCCTTGAGTGGGAGGGCCTGTTGTGAGGTCGATGGGCGACGCAACTGCAGGTTCTTGGGTGGCAGGAAGGGCCGGTGATTCGGAACGAGAATCCTGCATCACGTTTGTCAGAGCCCGTCGGAGAATTGGTTGCTCGGTAAGGAGGTGGTCGGTCGGCGAGGAAGTTCGAAGTGTTTTGGCTGGTGGAGCTGAAGAGGCTCCGGAAGCCGCTCGTTTGGTGCCGGTTGCGGTTGTCTTGGATTGAGGGACCACGGCATCTGTTGAGGTCGTTGATGGTGATGATTGGAGTGGAAGAACCTGTAGAGGAGCCGTGGGAAGAAGCGGGTGCTGATACGGGCCGTGGTGTTGGCGACTGAACTGCAGGATAAGGGGTGGGCTGCCTTTCGGGACCAGCAGACCTTGGCCTGGGTTGAGGGAGAAGGTCGTACACAGCCCCATTGGAGGTGCCGCCAGATGGACATATGAGATGTCCAGTTCCAGCAGAAGGTCGTCGTGGTAGGCTTCCATTTTCTTCAATCCAGGGGAGAATTCTGTCAGTCGGCCGTACTCGAGGGCTAGGTCGTCTGGCCAGAATTGGTTCAACTTCCGGCTCTTGAGAAAGTTGATCAAATTGGTTCCCTCGAAGTCCAAGAGGATTAACCTCAGTTGGCGAAACACCGCGTAGGTGGCCAAGATCTTGTTGGTTAGAGTTTTCCGCTTCGCCGCTGGGATGGTAGGTGGGGCTTTCTCCTGCAAGGTGGTCGCCAAGGTGCGAAATTGGTGTTCGTACCTCAGTAAGTCTATTCTGACTTTGCATAAGAAGATACGGAGGTTCATTAGAATAATGGGAAAGAGCTCTTCCGTCATGGGAGTCAGGGGTGGGACTGGTATGTCCATCGGTTCGGTCCATGTCTCTAGGTAGGTTGAGAGATCGTTCGGATCTTGAATCATTGTTGTTGTCCATCTATAGAAAGAAAACATGTTAGAACAACACTAAACACAGGGTTCACGTAAGTACCATTCAAAGTGCGTAAAGCATCTCGAGCTTGGTAGCGAAGGTTACGGGCAGTAGGCGGGTGATCAGGAATATCAGGCAAAGGTCCTACTCGTTGGCGAATGCGGCTAAAAGTCCTAGGCCGCGGAGAAGGTGGTAGAGCATGGTCATCAGAATCAGAAGAACCATCGCTCTCACCTGAATCAGAATCCGATTCTGATGTCTCATGAGCATCGTGAGAGTCATTCTCAGCTCCATGAGGGGGATCTTCCACAGGAATGGGACGTCTGTGGGGAGGCCGGGGCGGCTCGACTGGTGTGGGAACAAGGGGCTCAGATGAGGAAAGATCAGGGTCGTCTTCGTAAGGATAAGGAATACTACTCTCGAAGTTCGAATCATCCAAGGAAAAGTGACTGCCAGCAGGTAGGAAACAATGTTCGGAATGAGGATCACCAGGAACTGGATTCAGATTTTGGGGTGGAGTAACGACCGTGTCATGAAAATAAGGTCGAAGGCGGTCTACTGCCACAATCTCAGTTCTAGCTTTAGAGGACAATTTCTCTCCAAATTGAACTTCATACGTGAGAGGGTTGAGAACAGTTTTGACCACCCACGGTCCGGTCCACCAAATAGCCAGTTTAACAAATTGTTTTGGCGGTCGGGGAACAAAGAGCCATACCAATTGCCCTTCTTTAAACCTAGCAAGACGCCCATGATAGGCGGTACGCTGTCGTTGGATCGTAACACCTGTTTTCTCCCGAGCTAGTTGAAACATTCTTTGTTGTCGATCAAATAATTTCTCAGCAAAGTCCTGGGGAGTCTGGTGCAAATCGGAAGGAAGGGGAAAGAGGAGGTCTAATTCACAACGAGGAACACGTCCAAACATCATTTGGAAAGGACTGAGCCCAGTGGAACGGCAAACTGCAATGCGTTGTGCGAACAGGGCATGAGGAAGAAATTCTGTCCATTGATTGGTCTGATTCTTGCACAAAGCAGTCAGACTAGCTTCCAAATCACGATGACTTCGTTCTACTGGATTGGATCTAGGGTTGTAAGGTGGAGTGTGCACCACGTCTATTCCTAATTTCTGACCCATTTTATGGAACAAGTCGCTAGCAAATTGCGGTCCGTTATCTGAATAAATCCTTTGACAATACCCGTAGCGAGCAAAGATATCTTTCTGCAAAATCTTAATAACCGTGGTAGTCGTCATGTCCCGAGTGGGAAAAGCTTCAAGCCATCTCGTGAAGAGATCTTTGACAGTTAATAGATAACGGAAATTTCCTACGCTAGGGGGAAAGGGTCCTACGAAGTCTATAGACAAGGTATGCCAAGGATCAGACACTTTATGACTGTGCAACTGAGAGTGCTGACCACGAGAAGAAGGTTTAGTTTTAGTGAGGCAAGCATTACACTGACCTAAGTGGAACTTAACCTTGTTGAGAAGACCAGGCATATAAACTCGTTCAGAGACAAAAGCGGCTGTGGCTTCGGCCCCTTTATGAGCTAATTTCTCATGGGATTGTAGAATTAAAGCTTTACACCATTTAGACGGCCATACTGGGCGCGGGGCGGGACAAAATGCCGACTGGACGCAGAGGACTCCGTCCTTGTTGCGAAGAAGGGAACTACGAAGGTAAGCCAGGCCCAGCAACTCAAAAGGCATGGCCTTTCTTTCCTCTTTGCTGGGGGTCCGGTTTTGATCTAACCAACTGAACGCGATGGAGAGATGAGGGTCCTCCTCTTGAGCCTTGACTAACTGCTTGGGCCCAGACAATTGTTTGAGAAAAGCTACACTTTCTCCATGATCTTCCACTGTATCCTGAATAGGAATGAAATCGGCTCTACTCAAAGCATCAGCGTTTCCATGTTTCTTACCTTCTCTGTAAACTACTTTGAAGTCAAAATTGGAAATGCAATCTAGCCAACGACCAATGGTTCCCAAGGGGGGTTCCATGGTCTTGATTTGTAGTAAAGCCTTGTGATCTGTGCGAAGGATGAAGGGTCGATGTCTCAAGTAGTATGAGAAATGTTTCATAAATACTACAGCTCCCAGCAATTCACCCTTTGTAGGTGCATAATTTCTCTGAGCGGCATTCAGTCGTTTAGCAGCGTAAGCAATGACCCGCTCCTTTCCCTCTTGAACCTGAGAGAGGACGGCACCGATAGAGCCGTTGGATTGGCTCCAGTCGGTATCCAGAATGAAAGGTTCAGGTGAATCGAACACAGGATAAGCCAGAATAGGAGCGGTCAATAAAGCTTCTTTTAGCTGAACAAAGGATTTTTGGTATTCCGGAGTAGGCGTGAAAGGTTCCTTGTCGTCCTTTCCATTCTCAAGGGATAATTGATCCATCAAAGGTCTAGCCAAGGCAGCAAAGTCGCGGATAAAACGCCGATAGTAGCCTATCTTTCCCAAAAAAGCACGTACCTGGGTTCTATTAAGAGGCAAAGGCCAATCTTTGATAATACTGACATGGGACGCCGAAGGCTCTACACCTTTCTGAGAAACCATATGGCCCAAGTAGTTTATTCGTTCTTGAAAGAAATGACATTTGTGGGGTTGGAGTCGAAGACCAGCCTTCGAATAAGCCTGGAAAACCTGCTCAAGCACTTGAAGGTGCTCTTGAGGCGTCTGAGAATGGCAGATAATGTCATCTAAATAGGGAACAACTCTACTGCGCGGCAATCCCTGTAACACCAATTGCACCAACCGGCAATAAGTGGCGGGCCCATTGCTGAGCCCGAAGGGAAGCCGCTTAAACTGATAGTGACCAGACGGTGTCGAAAAAGCGGTCTTTGGTTTAGCCTCTTTAGACAAAGGAACAACATGGAAAGCTCCAGTCCCATCAAGGACGGAGAATATGGAGGAAGAGTTCAACTGGTTAAGATTATCTGAAATGTCCCCAATAGGATGTCGGTCTTTAACAGTTCGTTCATTCAACTGCCTGTAGTCAATACACCAGCGAGTACGACCATCCTTTTTGGGAACAGGAACTAAGGCAAAATTCCATGGACTAATAGATGGTTCGATAACATCCTGTTCTAACCATTCCTGAATTTGTTTTTGCAGACTTTCTTCTAGTGCCGGATTAATGGGCCGGATTCGTTGATGAATCGGCGGGCCTTCCTCTGTGTGAATTTCATGGTACAAGAGGTCGCAACTGCCAAATGAACCATCAAAAGAAAAACATTCCCAAAATTTCAAGAAGAGCTTTAAGGCTTGTAGATAGAGTCGAGGTTCCTTCAAGAACTGATTACTTTTCAAATTGAACCTCTGGTCTAGCACAGCCTGTCTCTTCTTAAGATTGGTGGGAGTAGTGGGGCCATACGCCCAGGACTCGGTCAAACGGTCTTTTTCTTTTGATTTGCTCGATGTTGGGGCAATTTCAGCGATCATTTGATGACCAGGAAATTTACAGCTTTGCCCTTCAAGGCACGCTAACTGAGCTTCCCCAAACATGGTCCCTGTTTTAATGACAATGGCTTCAGGTGTAGTGTTGAGTACTGTCCCCAAACACTCACCTTGTGTCACGTTTACCAGGGCATTGCGTACCGGGTGTAAGTTGGTGGAATCCATAAAATTAAAACTGCCAGTTACAATAGAGAGCCCATTATGTTTGGTATCTAATCGAAGTTTGACACAACACTCCTGAAATGGGGGAACAACCGTGTCCTCCCGGACTTGGACGGATTGGGTCAATCTAACCGGGGGTCCGGGTTGGAAGTCCTTACGTGTGAAAAGAGGGATTTCTTTCCCTTTAACTCGAATCTTTCCTTTTCCATGAAGCTGATCTATGGAATGTTGCTTGAGAAAAGAAGCTGACAAGTTTAATGGCATTGAAAGGTCGTTAACGACAGCAGGGCGACATTTCAGCTTTGTTTCTGAAGTTCCCAACCTAATGTGGATAAAACGACGTAGTCGGCCCAGAATGCTCAAAGACTCTCCTTCGCGAGCAGTGCCTACTTTGGTGGGTTGATAATTGGGGTCTAAGTCTTCCTGAGTGAATCCCAGCTGGTCAAACAGCTCTCGAGACATACAGGTGGACCAAAGATTCCCACTGTCTAGTAGGGCGGGACAACTGACATCTCTTATACGAACGGGCAAAAATTGTTTAGAATCTTCTCCAATTTCATTTATAGAACGGGTTAAAGTATGGATAGAAGAAATAGAAGAGTGAGAGGAAGAAGATGGCCAGGAGTGAGATCCTGGCTCGGTCAGTTTCCCGCTAAAGGGGAAGGGGGATCATCCTGCAGGTAATTCACCACTTCCTCAGGAATGGAAGAGGTCTCTGTCTCCTCTTCTTCAACATACATATCCTCTGTAACGGCAAACAGCGCATCATTTTTGGCCTCAGGAGAAGTTCTCCAACGAGAGGTTCCACCTTTCTTGTTCCGACTTTGAGATCGTCCCCACATCGGTGTGGAAGGAACTCCTTCCTTCTTCTTGGCCCCTTGTCGCTGGTTTTGAGAGGTGTTAGGAGGGCGCTTTCCTGAGTTAGTCATAGGGGTTTTATTAGTGGGTGTTCTCATTAGTCCAAACCGTTCAGGGTTATTTTGAATTCTTTTGATAATTCGATCAGCAATGGTACATTCTCGAGCAATGTGGCCTTTCTGAAGGCAATGGAAACACTCTCCTGCACCAATTAAACTGACAGATGATTCCTCGCTGTCTAGTCCAAAGGTCATTTGATGCACAGAAGAGTGGGAAGAGTATGCTTGACGAATCAAAGAACTCGCAGCAAGCAAATCTTGCGACCGGGTTAGCAGGTTACTGTAAGTAAAGGAACGATAATCGGTAGACGAACGAAGTTGTTTGGAGGTATCTGGGTCCCCAAGATGGAGAATGAAAGCGTCCTTCAGCTCTTTGGAAGTCTCCGCTTCCACCAGAGGGTAGGCTCTGCAGAACAGGTTTCGAAGCCTAATGTGGAAAGCCTGAAAGGTTTCATCTCTCTTCCTCTTGGCTTTCTTGAATTCCACTTCAGCCAAATCTTGCCCTGAAGGATTAACGAATACCTTCTCCAAACGGTCCAAGGCATCCTTCTGAGAGGGTTGATCACTGAAAGAGAGATGTTCCACAGCCCTAGCAGCTTCATCCTTGAGGGCAAGCCTCATTTTGACAACAGCAACCTTGTCTTCCCATTCATTGTAGGCGCTAGCAAGTTCGAAACCTTGCCTAAAAGTTTTCCATTTAACCGCGTTAATTTCAGAAAGGGAAGGAGGCTCCTGTTCTTTCCGCTTGGTCTTTGTCGAGGTGGAAGAGTTTCCCCCTGCAATACCCACAGTACGGAAAGCAGACACTAAGGCCTCAGCTAACCCTTCGTTAGTAGCCATGCTGTTTTGGGATGTTATGAGGTTAACAAGAGAAGAATAAGCCGTTCGATCAGAGTCTGACAAGTACCCGGATTGCTCTTGTTCTTGCTCCAGCGATTCGAGAGCGGAAAGAGCTTTGTCAATGCTTAACTTGTCACTTCTAAACGCTTCCTCAATTTCTAACCTTCGTTTCCCAAACACCAGTGTACTTAAGTTTAACTCAGAAGCTTGTAAATCAGCACTAAAAGAACTCTGAGTACTGAATTCTTGGCTCTCTATCTCTGGTAGATAACTAAAAGCGTCAAAGAATTCAGATTCCTCTCTATCTAAATCAAAGGCCGAAAGAGGATTATCGATCTGTAAATCTAGGGTTGAATTGTTAGGGGAACTCACTTCTCCCTCTTCTCCCTCCGTTTCAATCTCAAAGAGTCTATCTGTATCCATACAAGTATAACACCAAACCCCTATTAAACCCCTTGTTACCCAGGATAAAGATTCCTAAAAGAGAAATAAGGATAAGGAATAGGGTAGTATTGGGAAAAGACAGCTCAAGAAACTAAGCACAATGTTCTAAGTTCTAAAATTTGAAGAAGTTATAATTACCCAGAACAGATTCGACCTGAAGCACTTGTCCAGCTGAGGGAAACTCAAAGACTGATGGGTCAAAGAACAGTTCTGACTAATTTTAACTCTTTCTTTTGCGGTGGTTTATCTGATCATAAGAACGTTTCGAGTTGTCGGAAAACACGACCCGACTCATTCTTCTTTTTCTAGGATTCACAGATAACCCACATGCAATCTTTTCCCAAGCTATGAATCACTGCTTATTGATACCCTTCTACGTATCCCATTTCTTAATTAGGGATTATTAGCGAAAGCTAAAACTAGTTTTCACAGGTCCGGGTAAGGTTGTTTTTAGTGCTATACCGACTCTACTATTAGTCATAAATGTCTCACAACATCGCATGTCTAAGGGAAGATAACAATCACTTGTTCTCATCCTTCCTTCTTCGACTTTCATGCATGCCTCCCACGCATAAACAAGAATTATGATGACATGCGACCGACTTGTGAATTTTAGAGACGTTTATGCTACACAGGGAAACACCCTAATTTCCCGAGATGTATAAACGCAAGGGAGGCAATAATTAGCCTGGTTAGGGCTACCCGAAAATCAAGCCTGATATTCCGAGAGGGTCTTTCAAGCGGTAGCCATTAGTTTAAGGTCTGGTTTTCACCTCCAGAATAGGTCTCTCCCGGGTTGGATTTATTGGGGGCACCACCCCCCACCGAAATAAGACGAGTCCTCTCGGATCAAAATCAAAGGCGGGATCCTACTCCTCCAGAGAGATTAAAAATCTTGTCTAGAGAGATCCGCTGCCACCATATTTAGCCAAATGCCTTTACCGTATCACGTTACGCTGAGATGCTAATACACTTATCAGATACTCACGATCCCCACGGGAATAATGATGCTCGCACACGTTGGTTTCTACATGTTCGTTTATTGACGTTCTCTTCTAGACTGACTAGTCACCATCATATCACAATAAATCATGAATCACACATATGACATATATGACAAATAAATGACTAATAGTTCGGGGAACACGCTGGGGGAATTTTACTAAATATCCCCGCAATCAAGCGTCGACCGTCCCCGGGAGACCTCATGGCAATTAAATGAGCATGTAAAGTTTAAGCATGCAGATTGTAATCATTTTTTTGGAATTTTCTAATTGCAATACGATAAGTTCATCACCTTAACAATAGATCAATTGAATTATTTGAATTATTTACACTACAGAGTCCAGATCAGAATAACGGATAAAATATATATATCCTGTTAAGAATGCAATTGTATTATATACCGGCTTAAACAGAAGGTGGAATCTAGGACAATGTAATTAATAATTTTTTTTTTTTTTTTTTTTTTTGTTTTTCTGAATGTGGCAATTTATAATGTTTTTTTTTTTCATGCGATTT
>ERZ1740052.584-NODE-584-length-12469-cov-8.743435_pt1 | contig 12469 bp, 9 predicted proteins | sample MGYA00581750_ERZ1740052 | MGnify/ENA primary metagenome ERZ1740052 (study PRJEB43018, sample SAMN04849743) | marine metagenome | isolation source: floating plastic debris | place: Pacific Ocean | collected 2008-08-30 | study: EMG produced TPA metagenomics assembly... | reverse complement strand
AGTTGCGTTACCACACAGCCAGCGTATTTTGCTTCTGGCTTATTGGATGTAGTATAAACCAGCAATGCTTCTGAACTCCCTACATCGGCGTGTTTAATTATTAAATTTTCATCAATAAATCCAATTTTTTGAATTACTCCTAGAGGGTATGTAGAAAATCTATTGTTGATTTGCTTTTTTCCGGGAACTGCTACCCGATGAATAACGTAATTATTCCAATTTGGTTGGGGTTGGAGAAGAAAAGCTGCACTTATATTTTGTTTTGAGCAGTTTTGTAGCAACACTCCAACAGCTAAATTTCCAGTTTTTTTGTCTAATTTTATTGCTTTAGGGGAGAATTTTTTACCGGATAATGTTCGACGTTCAACTAATTCTCCTTCACAATTTAGCGAGTCTAATACTCTCACTTTTAAACTATTAACCTGAATGGTTTTAATGATTTTACCATCGTAAATTCTTAGTTTGGCTCCATTTCCGACAACGCGCACTTTTGGAAGACTGGGATTTTCTATTTTTGCAGGAGTAGATTTAATTAACTGAGCAGTAGCTGAATTTGCTATAAATAGACTTGCAATAGTTGCAATAATAGGTAAAAGTTTCATATTTATTTCGATTTAATTATTAAGTTATGGAGATAGCTACCCTTAATAAAAACCAAATTCCAGACAAGTTCAATTTTATAACTATTTCTTCATAATAAATAATTTTTTACATTAAATAAATTATTTCAAAATACTTTTACAAACTATTTAAATAAAGACAGAAATGGCCGTAATTGCCACAATACTCGGATGGTGCGTGACACCAAAAGCCTTATTATTAGCTTAAAAATGATTCAAAGTGTCACAGGGTTCTCCAGGGCAAATTTTTAATGGGTTCCCGTCACCTGCCCCTACAAAAAAGTGTGCCAGTTGCGGCCATTCCTAAAAGATTAAACTAAATAGGTCAGCGTTGAAAATCGTAGTTACTCTCGGGGAATAGCAAGTAGCCAGTAGCGTGCTTGGGTTTAAAGGTAATTTACATATTGTTATATAGGGATACTTTATTTGTGCCGACTTACTTACGCACTTAATTTGTATAAAGCTAGCGAGCAAGATGCATATACTTCGGACAGGCAGTGAAAGCAGCACTACAATACTTCTATGTTTTTGGATTATATAATTTAGCCGCACATCAGCTTAGTTAGTTAGGAAGGATTATTTTCCGTAAATAAATAAGTCCTAGTTATGATAAAGAAGTAAGATGCTCCGATCAAAAACTGCAAATGTCCTCAACTCTGCTAAAATTACCTCGTCTAAATGCGCCGAAGCTACGACAATTACCCAATGGGTTGACGATAGTAGTAGAGCAAATGCCAGTAGAAGCTGTTAACCTCAATTTATGGATTGATGTAGGTTCGACAGTCGAAAGTGATGCTATTAACGGGATGGCTCACTTTTTGGAACATATGATTTTTAAAGGAACCAAGCGACTGGCAAGCGGAGAGTTTGAACGTAGAATTGAAGAGCGTGGTGCCGTGACAAATGCCGCGACTAGCCAAGACTATACTCATTACTATGTAACTGCGGCTCCCAAGGATTTTGCAAAACTAGCACCTTTGCAAATTGATATAGTAATGAATGCTTGCATTCCCGATGATGCTTTTGAACGGGAACGTATGGTGGTACTCGAAGAAATTAGACGCAGTGAAGATAATCCCCAACGCCGTACTTTTGCAAGTGCAATGGAAACTGCTTTTGAAAAATTACCATATCGTCGTCCGGTATTGGGACCAGAAGCGGTAATTTCTCAACTTCAAGTAGAGCAAATGCGCTGTTTCCACGCTCAAAATTATCAACCGAAATCAGTTACGGCTGTTGCTGTGGGTAATTTACCCGAAGAAGAGTTAATTGAAATTATTGCTCGGGGGTTTGCCGATGTTGAAACGCGAGATACTGGTAAAGTTGAAACCCAAGATATAAATTCTCTACAGCCAGAATCTCCATTTACACAAATTATTCGCAAAGAATTTGTTGACGAAAGCCTCCAGCAAGCAAGATTAATGATGCTATGGCGGGTACCTGGATTAGTACAGCTAAATCAAACTTATGCATTAGATGTGCTTTCAGCTATTTTAGGACACGGTCGTACATCTCGATTGTGGCGCGATTTGCGAGAAGAGCGCGAGTTGGTTAATTATATATCTGTAAGTAATATGACCAATTATTTACAGGGTACTTTTTTGATTGCTGCCCATTGCGATGCAGAAAATTTAGCTGCAACAGAACAAGCAATCGTTCAACACATTGGTAAAATTCAAACAGAAATAGAAGAATCAGAAATCACCCGAATTCGCAAACGTGTAGCCAACAGGTTTATTTTTGCCAACGAAAGACCTAGCGATCGCGCTAATTTATACGGCTACTATCAAACTTTAATTGGCGATTTAGAACCAGCTTTTGATTTTCCCCATCACATCCAAGCTCAAGATAGAGAAACTTTGATCAAAGCTGCAAAAACATATCTTTCCCCAGATGCTTATGGGGTGGTAGCAATCAAGCCGAAAGAAAGTTAGGAGTGAGGAGTTAGGAGTGAGGAGTTGGGAGTTTGGAGTGAGGAGTTGGGAGTTGGGAGTTGGGAGTTGGGAGTTGGGAGTTGGGTGTTCAAAGTTGTAAGTTATTACTAATTTTTGATTTTACAGTTTTACATTATAGTGATTTCATCTTAATTGAACAAAATCAGACGGGCAAGGATGCCCATCCCACAAAATTTTAATATTCATTATTGTGTTTCATTTAGCTTCAAAATACAGTAAATTCAAAATATTAGCTCTTAACTCATAACTCCCAACTCATAACTCCCAACTCCCAATTCCTAACTCCTAACTCCCAACTCCCAACTCCTAACTTCCAACTCCTAACTCCTGTACAGACGTAGCAGTGCTACGTCTCTACATTCATAACTCCTAACTCCTAACTCCTAACTCCTAACTCCTAACTTATCCTATGGTGTGGACTGAAATTGACGCTCAAATCAGCCAAGCTACTGCCGAAAAATTCCAGACTCAGCAGCGACGAAGTGTTTCCGGTGGGTGCATTAATCAAGGTTATTGTTTAAGTGATGGTAATCAGACATATTTTGTTAAGTTAAATCAAGCTCCCCTGGTGGCGATGTTTGAAGCGGAAGCTCTTGGCGTAAAACAAATGTACGATACCAATACTATCCGCGTTCCCAAACCTATTTGTTATGGTGTTGCGGGAAATTCCTGCTATATCGTTTTGGAATGGCTGGATATGGGTAGGGGTGATAGTAACGCTTCTGAGGAGATGGGTAGGAAGTTAGCTCAAATGCATAAAAAATCTCTCAGCAATAAGTTTGGCTGGGATATGAATAATACCATCGGTTCGACTCCACAAATTAATAGTTGGACTGATGATTGGGTGGAATTCTGGACTAAACATCGTTTGGGATATCAGTTTGAATTAGGAAAGCGTCGCGGCGGTAGTTTTCCTCAAGCTGATGAATTATTAAATGCGATTCCTGAGTTGTTATCAGGGCATGAAGTACAGCCTTCCTTGGTGCATGGTGATTTATGGGGAGGGAATGCTGGGTTTACGGTAGATGGGGAACCAATAATTTTCGATCCGGCAACTTATTACGGGGATAGGGAAGTTGATATTGCCATGACGGAAATTTTTGGCGGTTTTTCAGCAGGTTTTTATCAAGGTTATAACGAGGTGTTTCCGCTGAATGATGGGTATGAGAAACGGAAGAATTTGTATAATATTTATCACATTTTGAATCATTTTAATTTGTTTGGTGGAGGGTATGGTTCGCAAGCTAATGGGATGATTGGCAGGATTTTGAGGGGTTGATACATATTAATTATGTAGAGACGTTACAGTGTAACGTCTCCATACAGTGTAACGTCTCCATATATTTCGGTTGTTATTGAGGATTTGGACAATATTGGTTGTTTGCGACAATTTTGGGAGACGTAGCAGTGCTACGTCTCTACATTAGATTACGTCTAAGTCGTAGGCTTGACAGAGGGATTTGAGGTTTTCTCGGAATTGCGATCGCACTTCTTGGGGAGAGACGATGGTGCAGTCTTTGCCGTATCTAGTAATTTCTCGGAAAAACCAAAATGTACTTGATATATTTCTGACAACTTTTCTTAGGGGTGGTTCACCTTCTAATTCGCTGACAAATATATCTTCTGTTTTTCGTTGATAAGCGAAAGCTAAACCACCAGATAAATGAAATTCTACTGCTATTGTTTCTAAATCATCTAACCAAACTTGATCGATGGAAACCACCGCAGCTTCTTGAATTCTATCTAAACGAAAAGTCCAATTATGGCGTAATCCTTCCACATATTGATTACCTTGGGATTCTTCTGCACGACAGATTAAATATTGACGTTTTTCTATCGGTACAACTCTAGCGTGTAAGACGGTGTAACTCCACACCCGCTCTGCTGCATCTTGATAGGATAACCGAAACGGTTGCTGTCGGTGAATCAAGTTATCAACCTGCTGTCTCCAAGCTGGCAAGGGATTATTAAGAAAGGTTTCTATTTCTTCTCGGAAAGGAAGAGTTAATTCGCTTCTGGATTTTAATAATTGCCCTATTTCCTTCGCTTCATCGATTTTTCCTAAATCTATCAAGGCTTTACGGGCTATTTCTAAAGCTTCGATGCGTTGGTTTGTCCAATCATTGTTAGGAGCAACCATTAACTGACGACGCGCTATTGATTCTACCAGCTTCGATATATTAGGGCGATCGCCCCAAGTACATCCAAACTCTAGCGCTAGGGTTTCTAATTCAGCTTTATCTTTGTCTGAAACTGAAAGTGTTATCGACTTACCTTTTCTACTCATATTTATACACGGACACTTTTATAAGTACATCTCTTGTCAATCTTTATTTTGGATGTAATGATGTAACTAATCAACAATTTACGGACACTGCAAAGGTGATATGTCCGAATTTAACATTCAACTCAAACCTGTATATTCTTGTCCTGCTGATGAGATACCTTCATGTGTTAATCTACCTGATGGTTGGACGCTTGCATGGCATCAATCAGAGACACTCAAAGCATTACGCAATCGGGAAATAGACGTTGTAATTAATACGGCGATGACGGGTGATGGTAAGAGTTTGGCTGCTTATTTAGAAGTGCTTCAGGGAAAGGCTTACGCTATGGGTTTATATCCTACCAACGAACTCGCACGGGACCAAGAAACCCAGACTAAAGGATACATTAAAACATTTAAAGCAAGAAACGAACCTCGGGTTACAAGGTTGAGTGGTGCAGATTTAGAAATTTATGCAGAAAATGAAGGTTTAAAAAAAAGTACTGCGATTTCAACTCGTACCCATCAATCGGAAATTGTACTTACTAATCCTGATATCTTCCATTATTTACATCGCGGTGTTTATTTGACTGCCGATGACAGCCCAGATAAATTATGGGGAAGGATTGATAAGGATTTTGATTTATTTATATTAGATGAATTTCATGTTTTTGCAGCACCTCAAATTGCTAGCGTTATCAATACGATGCTATTGATTCGGTTTACAAACCGTCGGAAGAAGTTTCTGTTTCTCTCAGCGACACCGGATGAAAATTTGATTAGCAAGTTGCAAAAAGCGGGTTTTCGCTGCAAAGTGATTAATCCGTTGGATGAGAATAAATATAGGTTTCCGGATACGTTAGAAGAATCTCTTGAATTAACAAATAAAAAATGGCGACAGGTTTCACGTCCGATATCTTTAAATTTTATATCTTTAGAACCAACTTTTAAAGCTTCTGAAACCTGGTTAAAAGAAAACAGTAATTTAATTTTAGAATATTTTCAAAATCATCCAGATAGTAAAGGTGCAATTATTCTGAATTCCATTGCAGCAGTTAAAAGATTGGTGCCGTTTTTTGAAGAATTATTTCAAGAGCATCATTTAACAGTTGGTGAAAATACAGGTTTATCTGGGAGAACACAAAAAGAGCTTTCTTTGTCAGCAGATTTGGTTTTAGGAACTAGTACAATTGATGTTGGTGTCGATTTTAAAATCAATTTGCTCATATTTGAATCAGCCGATGCAGGTAATTTTATTCAGCGTTTGGGAAGATTGGGAAGACATGGTAGTTACGAGAAAGATGGTAAAGATATCAAATTTGATAATTTTACAGCTTATGCACTGATTCCTAACTTTTTAGTAGAGCGTTTATTTCAAGGAGATTCACCACCGCTACAAGGAAACGGTATTTATAATCGTCCTTTCTTTCACAGTCAAATAATTGATAGATATCGGCAAATCAACAATTTTCGCGGTTATTATCGCCGTTGGGCTGGAGTACAGTCAATTCAGCTTTCAAAGAAACTTCAACATAAAACAATTAAAGAACAATATGCAGAAAGCGTAAAAGTATTTAGTCAAACTTGCGAATCTGTTTTTGATACTCAATTAAATCGTGTAGCTGGATGTATGAAAGGATGGAGAGAAACTTGGTACGAACTTTCCGGTAACAAAGGAAATCCCATTGCTGAAGATGCAGGAAGTTTTCGGGGTTCTAGTAGTTTACTATGTGGAATATACGATTTAACAGAAGCAAAGGAGGCAGATAGATTTAAAATATACGATTTACCCGGAATTGTCGCTAATTTAGATATAGAAATGTGGACGGAAGCGGGATTTATAAGAACTTTGAAAGAAACCGCTTCCCGGATAAAACAACCGATTCCTAAAGGTAGATTTAATTATTGTTTGGGATTTATGAAATTGCGTAGCTACCGTGAGGAAAGATTGAATTGGAAGTTTATTTATCCTGAAGATTTACAATCGATAGCCGACGCTTGGAAAGTACAGGTATTAAAAGGTATTGAAATTTGGCAACCCGATAATCCTTGGATTGGTGAAATTAATAAGAAGTTGAAGAAAAAGGGTTTGGTTTGCTATGTGCTGCGTAATCCGGTTACAGAAATACGGATGCGGTTGCGATTACCGATGCATTTTCAGATATATCCGATTTGCAATAAGTACAGTATTAATGATGCAAATGCACCTTATTGTATAGCTTTTAGTCAATCGGCGCTGTTGTTGGATACTTTGGCTTATAGATTTAAAAGTAAGGGAGATGAGACTTGGATTTGTTAGGGGGTTAAATCCCTGATAGGGATTAAAGAAAGTCTTAAAGGCAGAAAAAGGAACAGTAGTACGTTCACAGAGAATTGTTTCAATCCCTGATAGGGATTACATGAATTATGCTGCCTTGTCTTATACTTATATTACAGGTTATTTGTTCGCAGAAAAGATTTTTCTATGGTTAATTACTGTGAACTATAAATACTGTTCCTTATTCTTAATATTTAGTTTTATCTGACAATCCAGAATCAAGTCAAATGCTCAATCCAAATTCCAACCTCGAACTTATAAGTGAGCAACTTAAGCAAATGATGTCTATGGTTGACTACATGAAAGCAGAACAGATTAAAAATATTGTGCGAGATAATTATTTGACCGATCATGAGCGTCGTATCACAGCCAATGAAGAATCTATTGACTATTTACTATCAAAGGATAAAGAGCGTGAGTATTACAAGGATAGAAATGAGGAACTAGAATTTCGGCAAAACCCTTATTCTCAAGATGGAGATGCCAATTGCAATTCATAAAAAGCACGATTATTAGTAATTTAGACACTTTCAAGGAAAACCCGATATGAACGAACAAACACTTTTAAACAGAATTACAGTCAACCCCAAAATATTTGGAGGTAAACCAATTATTCGCGATCGCCGTCTTGCAGTTGAACACGTTTTAGGAATGCTAGCTGCTGGCGATACATCTGAAACTCTACTGGAGGGTTATCCGTGGTTAGAACAGGAAGATATACAAGCTTGTTTAGTTTATGCACGTAGGTTAGTAGGTCATGAACGAGTTGAAATTTTATCTGTGGAGTCTTAAGGGTGAAGCTACTTTTAGACAGTTGTGTACCAGGTGGGTTAAAAACTCAATTACTCAATGCTGGCTACGATGTTGTCTGGACGGGAGATTGGACTGAAGATCCCGGAGATGAGGAGATTTTAGCAACAGCTTTCCGTGAAGGTCGAATTCTGATAACTCTAGATAAAGACTTTGGAGAATTAGCCATTGTCCGGGGAAGTCCTCACTGTGGTATTTTACGCTTGGTCAATCTCAGCACAAAACAACAGTCTGCTGTTTGTCTACAAGTGCTTGAACGTTATGGTGATGAATTAAGTTCTGGTGCGATTGCAACTGCTGAACTAGGTAGAATCAGAATTCGTCCACCTGCAAATGATTAAGCTTGTACAAGTAAACGGTGCAAGCGAATTTGAGGACTTAAGACAATTGCAGTACTAGTGTTGGTGCGTGACATTATAAACTCTATTATTAAATCCATAACTGCTTTAAGTGTCACGCACCCTACAAAATTTATTTACAAATACATACGGACACTTTATCCGGATAAGTATTGCCAATTTAGATTTTGAATGCCATGATGTAGCTAATCAACAGTTATGGACATTATTCAAAGATAAGTCCTATTACAGTATTACAGTCAGAACTAAATAAAATGTAAAGTTTAAGCGATGGGTGTATGGTACAAACAAATATTGCAATTGCGAAAAATAAATTAGAGTTGATTGCTTTTTATTTAGAGAAGTTGAAAGAATTTGAAAATATAGGTTTTGATGATTATCTTAGCAACTTTAAAAGTCAGTTGATTGTAGAAAGGCTTTTAGAAATAATAATTAAAGCTGCAATTGATCTTAACAAAGATATATTATCAAGCTTAAATCAAGAAAATAGTTTTACTAAATCTGAAGCGTTTATCGAGCTTAGTAAATCCAAGATTATATCTTCTAAATTAGCGGAAAAGTTAGTATCATCATCAAAATTAAGGAATCAACTCATTTATAAATATTACGATATTGACTATAAGAAAGTTTTTAATGCAATTCATTTTGCTTTACAGCAATATCCAATTTATGTAGAACAAATTAATTCTTATTTAATATCATTGAGTGAAGACAATGACTAAAAAAACAAAAGATTCAAAAGAAGACAAACAATTATCATTATTTGACATCGAAGATAATTCTGAAGAATCAGATTATGATTGGTTAGAGGATGAAGATGTAGATTTTGGCTTTGAAACTTCAGACAGAACAATTGAAACTACTCAGGAATTACTTACATACAAGCTGTTAAGAGAAGCTATTACAGCACAAAATCCTGACGATGAAGCAATGGCTGATTTTGCAAAATATGTATTACCGAATCTTTTAAAAATTGCGATTGGTGTCACTGCGAAAGGAGGTAAATACTTTGATAAATTAGATCGAGAAAAAGAAGCGGAAGGGAAAGCGAAAGTTAGAAGAGATAATGCTGCCGATCAATCTTTGAATACTCATCTACTTAATGGGTTATTTCCTGCTAATTTAATTGAGCGGCGATTGGTAAAACTTAATACTACAGCTAAACGGGTAGTTGGAGAAGTAGAGCGTCGATTAGTGGTTGCTGGGTTTATTCTCCACGACTTTGAAAAGTTTCCAGATGTACCGGGAGATTGTCGCAAGTTAGCTATAGAGGAACACCGTCGAATAATTGATCAAAAAGTACATGAGTTGGGTTTGGATAAGTTTATCAATCCCAAGCAACCCGAAGCCTATCAAAAGTATCTAGATGATTTGTTGTGTATGGCTTACAATGCCCAACGGCGCTGGGATACAAACTGGAATTTTTCGGAGTTTGGGTTAAATCCAGTATTGCGCGATCGCACTCTTCGCTGTCTGTCGGAATTAACCTGTTTGGCTGATTCTCTGGCTTCTATTATCAAGCATCCTCAAGATGCAGAAGGTTATAAGTTTAAGGAGCTTCTTTCTACTCTGAGCGATGGAGATTTACGTTTAACTTATCACAGCATTGCTGAAAATAGAGGTGTGTTAACAAATGTTGTAAATAATGCATTGATAGCTGCTCATACTAGTTTAAATACTGAAAAGAATAAATATTATGAGCCGTTACTGTATTTACCAACTGGGGTTATTTATTTAGCTTCGCGGGATGCTCCTGATATATCGCAAGAAGATTTACCAGATAGAGTGATTGATACGATTAAATCTCTTTGCGCTAATCAATTACAATTGCGACAAACTGGTTTTGGTAGAGATGGGAAGGGGATGAAGTATGCTGATTATTGCAACTTGTTTTTTGATGATATTGGTTTGATGCAAGTTGGTTTAGATGCTACTTTAAGAATTTTACATCCGAAGAAGGATTCTGTTGCTAAAAGTCGTAGCGATAATTTAGTAAAGTTTCAAGATAAGGGTGTTTTACCTGGTGATTTTGATTTAAAGTTTACTGATGATATTAGAATTGATCGAATAGCGGAATTTGGGGATTTAATAAGTAGAAAAATTTGGGGTGAGAAAGTTAAGCTAATTGAAGCTCTGCGGAAGAAAGATAAAAAGTTACCGGAATTACCGAAGCTTGATTTAATTGAGAAAGTTGCAGAGTTTTGGAATTTAACTGAATATTTACCGCAAATTAAAGCAATTCAACGGATTAATGAAAGTCTCAAAGAGAATAACTTAAAAGGTAATACTGGGGGTATTCCCTATGAATGGTATTATCTCGCTGCAAAATATTTAGAGCATAATCCTGGAATTGAAGATGTAAAGGAAGTCTGTCAGCCAGTTATTGATTATGTCAAAGACTTGATTCAACCGATTATTTCTCAATATAAGTTTAATGACGGTTGGGATGATTTACGGTTGTGGGTTAAACGGGTGGTGATGTTACCGGGTAGCAATCGAGAAGTGGATAGGAAAAATCAAGTTGAAACCTTTCTTTCGGAGTTGAGTAATTACAATACAGCGAAAAAATCCGGTAGAGGAAAGCAGTTGATTTGCTCGATTTCTCATTCTGCTTATACGGTGGCAGAGCAAATGGAGTCAGGGGTTTTATTCACACCTCAAGTTTATACAAATAAACAAATGCTGGGAGGCTCAAATGCTAAACGCAATATTTCCAGCATTGCGGGTGTAGAGATGATGTTACGTCAAATTTTGATGAATCAAACTCAAGCTGTTGGTAAACGATTTGAAGATGGGAAGTATCGCTATCTTTATTTTTATCCGACTTACTACTTTACACCGGAAACTAACAAGTTTTTACAAATAGCTTATAGCGGGATTGCTCAAACTCGTTTTGATACTAGTATTCGTAACCATTTTATTACGAAAGATTTGCAAGCGAATCTAGGAAAAGATAAATATCAAAGTGTTGATGCTTTCTTAATTGATGAAAATTTACAACATCAGAAAAACCTACCAGAAGATAACCCAAATTATAAAAAAGATCGTACTTTTAAACTTTCCTATCCTCAAGATCAACCATTAACATTTTACTTCATGGCGTTACCACCAGGAAGAGATTCCAGCGATACGGAATCTTGGATAATGCCAAGTTGGTTAGCATTTGCTTTTCCGATGATTTTAGACGTTAAAACTGTAGTTTCGGAATCGCCAATTCCACCTTTTAATGACGGTGCTGAATTTGAAGAAAGCGTATTTTTAGATAGCGCTCCTCATGCATTCCGAGCTTTGGTAAAACAAGATAAATTTCGATTAGATTATATTCTCGAAGGTTGGCAAGAAAATAATAAAAACTATTCTGCACCGTTGAATGTTTTAACCGCAGCTTATGCAATTCATCTTGATGTTAATGCCAAACAAGGTAAATCAGGTTACGATGCAAATTGGGGAAAATTTACAGAGTTAGCGAAAGACTTTGAAACTAGTCCGCTGTATGTATTTAGCTATCTGAATCGTTGGGTAAGAAAGCCAGGAGTTGAAACAGCAAGAATTGAGAAAATTAAACTTTATGCTTATAAATTTTATCCGTGTTTTGATGCTTACGTTAAATATGATGAAAATCTAGAGGAATTAATTGTGGAATCAGAATCAAGTTTAAATCATCCCAAAAAATTAACTGAACTTTATCGGAGGTTTTATAGAGCAAATAAGAAATACAATCCTAAATCAAATGCAGTATTGAAACCGATTGATATTGCAGCCGAAACTATTCTCAAAGCTGAATTAAGCGTGTTTAGTGGAGAAAGTTTAGTTATGGCAGTAGCAGCAGAAGTTTTCAAATTAATGGATAGAGTTCATGCTTCCACGGCTGAGGGGCGTTGGGTTTTTAATAATAAAGAAAGAGAAGAAGAAAGACGAGCAGTACTCGAATTTGCTAGATACTTTGTAGAGGATATATTTGAAAAATCATTCAAAGGCGATCGCGCTCGTTTAGCAGGTAGACAAATCAACTTAATTCGAGATACCTGTGAATTCCTTTATCGTCTCGAAAACGACAAAGAAAATCAACTTGAAAATAATCAAAAACAAACAGATCAATCCTCCTAAACTCTTACCTCAGCGCCCTCTGTGCCTCTGCGGTT
>ERZ1740052.583-NODE-583-length-12478-cov-5.991145_pt1 | contig 12478 bp, 8 predicted proteins | sample MGYA00581750_ERZ1740052 | MGnify/ENA primary metagenome ERZ1740052 (study PRJEB43018, sample SAMN04849743) | marine metagenome | isolation source: floating plastic debris | place: Pacific Ocean | collected 2008-08-30 | study: EMG produced TPA metagenomics assembly... | reverse complement strand
ACCACCTTTTACACCTTCGAATACCACACGACCATAATTTTTACCTGATAAACCTAATTTTGGTTTTACAGTTGCCCCTAGTAACGGTACTCCATATTTGTTTAAACGTTCACGTTCTACTACTACACCAGTAGCGGGACCTTGGAAGGTTTTTAAATATGAGTGAGGAATACGCATGTCTTCTAAACGTAAAGCAGATACAGCTTTGAAACCAAATACATTACCGATAATTGAAGCTGTTAAGTTAGCTAATGAACCTTCTTCAAATAAATCACATTCATAAGCAATAAAAGCAAAGAATTGATCTGTCGTATTTGGAACTGGATCTACACGATAAGCTTTTGCACGGTAACGATCACAAGCTGTTAATAAATCTGTCCATACAACTGTCCAAGTTGCTGTTGAAGATTCACCAGCAACAGCAGCAGCGGCTTCAACTGGATCTACGCCTGGTTGCGGTGTAATACGGAACAATGCAAGTACATCAGTAGTTTTTACTGTATATGCAGCATCCCAGTAACCCATTTTAGCATAAGGGATTACACCAGATTCGTAACGGTCACTTTTGATTCGAGTCCGTTCTGATACAGATTGAGACATTGATTTCTCCTTAGAATGAAAGGCAATATATAATAGATGTTTAACTAATTCAAAGAGAATTAGCCCTATCAGTTGATTCATTTATTGAACAACCTTACCGTAAATTATACCATGACTGTCCGAAAATCCTAAAATTTAGCTTATTTATGATTTATATAACTTATAATAATACAATCATTTATTTTAATTAAAGTTAAGTCCATTTTTAGTTACTTATAATGTTAGAAAAACTTTTTTACATTAATTATTTATTAATTTATTAAAAGAAATAAAAAATTTATATTTTAATTAAACATATATATATATGCTTGATTATTAGTTATTGTTATCTATATTGAAATTATAAATTGTAGAAATTTCTATATGTATGGTAAATCAGTCGAAAAAGGTCTTAAATACAAATATTGCTAATTTAGTAAACCAAAATTATCAATATGGTTTTTCAACAGAAATTGAAAAGGATATTATTCAAAAAGGTTTAAGTGAAAAAACAATTCAACTAATCTCTAGAAAAAAAAAAGAAACGAAATTTTTGTTGAATTTTCGATTAAGAGCTTTTAAAAAATGGAAAAATATGGCGGAACCTAATTGGGCGTATCTCAAATTTCCAGAAATTAATTATCAAAGTATTATTTATTATTCAGCACCAAAACAACAAAAACAATCTAAAGATATAACTGAAGTAGACCCAGAACTTTTAGAAACATTTGAAAAACTGGGGATATCATTAAATGAACAAAAACGTTTATCAAATGTTGCTATAGATGCTGTTTTTGATAGCGTCTCGATAGCGACAACGTTTCAAGAAGAATTAAAAGATTATGGAGTGATTTTTACATCGATTTCAAAAGCAATCGTTGATTACTCTGAAATGATTGAAAAATATCTTGGATCCGTTGTTCCCATTGGTGACAATTACTTTTCTGCTTTAAATTCAGCTGTTTTTACTGATGGCTCTTTTTGTTATATTCCTAAAAATACAGTTTGCCCACTAGATTTATCAACTTATTTTCGTATTAATGATCCAAATTCTGGCCAATTTGAACGAACATTGATTATTGCTGACAAGAATAGTCGTGTAAATTATTTGGAAGGTTGCACAGCGCCTCAATACGATACAAATCAACTTCATGCAGCTGTTGTTGAATTAGTTTCGTTAAAAAATTCGACAATTAAATATTCAACTGTTCAAAATTGGTACTCAGGAAATAAATTTGGAAAAGGTGGAATTTATAATTTTGTAACAAAACGAGGCATTTGTATTAATTTAAATGCCAAAATTTCTTGGACCCAAGTTGAAACAGGTTCTTCAATTACCTGGAAATATCCAAGTTGTATATTAATGGGTGATAAAACTCAGGGAGAGTTTTACTCTGTTGCACTTACGAATAACTATCAACAAGCAGATACAGGAACAAAAATGATTCATATTGGCAAAAAGACTCGAAGTCGGATTATTTCAAAAGGAATCTCAGCGGGTAAATCAAAAAATAGTTATCGTGGGTTAGTAAATATTCTTACCAAAGCTTTAGGATCTAGAAATTATTCACAATGCGATTCTTTGTTAATCGGTAACGTATCAAATGCAAATACATTTCCATATATTTCAGTGCAAAATTCAACGAGTAAGATTGAACATGAAGCTTCAACTTCAAAAATTGGAGAAGAGCAAATTTTTTATTTTTTACAACGTGGAATTTGTGTCGAAAAAGCAATTGAATTAATGATTAGTGGTTTTTGTCGCGAAATCTTTACTGAATTACCATTGGAATTTGCGGCAGAAGCTGATAAACTACTAACATTAAAATAGGAAGGAAGTGTAGGTTAATGAATTCAACATTATTAGAAATTAAAAATTTACAAGTTACAATTAATGAAATCGAGATATTAAAACGATTTAATTTGAGTGTTAAAAAAGGGGAAATTCATGCTATAATGGGACCGAATGGTTCTGGAAAGAGTACGTTTTCAAAAGTTCTTGCCGGACACCCTTCCTATAGGATTAAAGAAGGGGAAATTTTTTTCAAAGGTTGTAATATATTGAATTTGGATCCTGAAGAACGTTCGCATTTGGGAATATTTTTAGCATTTCAATACCCAATTGAGATACCAGGTGCTAGTAATGAAGAATTTTTACGATTAGCTTATAATTCTAAACAAAAATTTTGTAATAAACCTGAAGTTGATCCGCTTGAATTTTTAGAAATTATCAATCAGAAATTAAGCTTGGTGAATATGTCACCCAAATTTTTAAGTCGAAATGTTAATGAAGGGTTTTCAGGTGGAGAAAAAAAACGAAATGAAATTTTACAAATGATTCTATTAGATTCCGAATTGTCTATACTTGATGAAACGGATTCAGGATTAGATATTGATGCTTTAAAAATAATTTCAACTGGAATTAATCATTTTATGGATACAAATAAAGCGATTATTCTTATTACTCATTATCAACGATTATTAGATTATGTAAATCCAACTTATGTTCATGTTATGCAAGATGGCAGAATTATTAAAACAGGTACATCGGCTTTAGCAAAAGAATTAGAAGATAAAGGTTACGAATGGCTAAATGATTAAGATAAAAAGATAATTCCAATAAATACAAACCAATAGCTAATTCTAATTTCTTATAATTTTTTCTGCTCCTGTATATTTTATTAATATTGAGTAGTTTACTATATTGGTTCAGTTTTATGTACCCAGAAATTTTTGATTCAAATACGTTTACCCTATTAGCGGCAGCAGAAGTTGGAAAACATTTTTACTGGAATATTGCAGGGTTTCTAATTCATGGTCAAGTTTTAATTGTAATTTGGTTTGTTTTAGTAATCTTATTAGCTTTTTCAATTCTGGGAACGCTAAATGCTGATCGAATCCCACATATATGGCAAAATTTTATGGAAGCTGCTGTGGACTTTGTTACAGATATAGCGAGAGATCAACTGGGCGAAAGCTTTTATAAAGATTGGATTCCATTTATTGGAACACTCTTTTTCTTTATTTTTGGTTGTAATTGGGCAGGTGCCATTATTCCCTGGAAACTAGTTGAGTTACCAGAAGGTGAATTGGCTGCACCGACAAATGACATCAATACAACTGTTGCATTGGCGTTATTAACATCTTTTGCATATTTTTATGCTGGTTTAAGTAAAAAAGGTTTAGGATATTTTAAACGATATATTGAACCAATTCCTCTTCTTCTACCAATTAATATTCTAGAAGATTTTACAAAACCATTATCTCTAAGTTTCCGCCTATTTGGAAATGTTTTAGCAGATGAATTAACAGTTTCAGTATTAACATCGTTGGTTCCACTAGTTATTCCTTTACCTATTATGTTATTAGGAATTTTTGCTGGTTCCGTGCAAGCATTAATTTTCTCTACTTTAGCTGCGGCTTATATTGCAGAAGCTTTAGAATAGAAAATTAATTATTAATTCTATTAGATTTTTTAAAAATTACAAATTTATATATATATAATCTTAAATTTATTATGGATCCTATTATTTCTGCTGCTTCTGTTATAGCTGCTGGTTTAGCGATTGGTTTAGCTGCCATTGGACCTGGTATTGGTCAAGGAAATGCTGCAGGTCAGGCCGTTGAAGGTATTGCACGTCAACCGGAAGCAGAAAATAAAATTCGAGGTACATTATTATTAAGTTTAGCTTTCATGGAAGCATTAACAATTTATGGTTTAGTAGTAGCATTAGCATTATTATTTGCTAATCCATTTAACGTTTAAACTATATAGTTAAAAGTAGAAATTTTATTAGACTGTTTTGTTTTTATTTTTCTACTTTTAACGATTTTCTGATTTTTATACAATAGTTTTTGATTCTTGAATGTGTAATCTTAAAAATCAAAAAGTTTATCATGTATAAATCCGTAAATATATTCAATTATTTGATATAAAATAACAGTTTTATATGCTTAATTTTTCAATATTAGTTTCAGATTTGGAAGTTAGTGGCCCAGGTGGATTATTCGATTTCAATGCAACTTTACCATTAGTTGCGATTCAATTTGCTTTTTTAACTGTACTATTAAATATAATTTTATACAGTCCTTTATTGAAAATTATTGAAGAACGTCAAGAATACATTTTAACCAATATTAGTAAGGCTTCAGAACTTTTAGCAGATGCCAATAAACTAATAACACAATATGAACAAGAATTAACGAATGTTCGCAAAGAAACCCAACTAGAGATTATAAATTCACAAAAAATTCATAAAGAGATTTTGGAAACTGAATTAAATACTTCGCAAACATATATTGATAATTTATTAGATAAAATTCAAAAAGATCTTGCTTCTAAAAAAACAATAGCTTTAAAAAGTCTGGACGCCATTGTTCAATCTTTATATAACGATATTCAAAATCAATTATCAATTTAAATTTTTTTCCTTTTTTGTAAATAAACAGTTTATTTAAAAACTAAAAAACATGGAAAATTTTAGTCCAACTTTTACATTAATCGCCACGCAAGAAGGTATTCACCTAAATTTCGATATCCTTGAAACAGGCTTACTAAATATTTTAGCATTACTTGCTATTCTAATTTATACAGGTCGTGATTTTTTAGGATCGTTGTTAGAAGAACGAAAGACTACAATTGTAAAAACGGTGCAGGATGCAGAAGATCGTTTAAACGAAGCTCAAAAACGTCTTAATGAAGCAGAAAAACAGTGTGATCAAGCCAACATTGTGATTAATGAAATTAAATCTGAAACTATTTCTACAAAAAAAATATTGCTTCAATCAGATGCATTAGATGCTAAGAGAGATTTAAAAATTCAGTTTGAACGAGCATTAGCCACTTTTAGAACAAAAGAACGTCAAATATTTTTAGAAATTAAACAACAAATTATCTCACGTGTCTTAGAACAAACGGTTACTCGTTCTGTTCAAACATTTGCATCAAATGAACGTGCAACTATACTGATTAATGATACTATTAATAAATTAGAAGGAGATTTATTATGAGTATAAATCCATTAATCTCAAAGACTGCAAAACCATATGCACGTGCTTTATTTGATTTCTCTGTTGAAAAAAATATTATGTATCTAATTACAGCAGATTTTCAAAATCTAAAAACATTTTTAGATGAAAATGTTGAATTAACACAATATTTAGATAATCCATTAATAAGTCAAACAGCAAAACAAGAAAGTTTAACAAAAATTCTACAATCACAAATTCATTCCGAAACTTATAAATTTTTAATGATTTTAGTAGAACGAGAGAGAATCAATTTGTTAAAATCAGTAATTCTAAATTATCTAGAGTTAGTTTATGAAGCAGCTTCTATCAAAATGGTCGAAGTTTCAACCGCTTTTCCATTTACAAGTTCACAAAAAGAGAAGTTGATTCAAAAATTAAAAGAATTAACAAATGCTCGTGAAATTCGATTAATAATTACATCGGATGCAAATTTGATTGGTGGGTTTTTAATTCGAACAGAATCAAAAGTAATTGATTTTACTGTTAAAAATCAATTACAACGATTAGCAAAACATTTAGACACCGTTTTAGAAATTTAATTTATAAATAATTCTTTTATTAACTTTTTATTTTAAAATAATACAATGATAAATCTTCGTCCAGACGAAATTAGTAGTATTATCCGTGCACAAATTGAGAGCTATGGTCAAGACGTGAAAGTGGATAATATAGGTACTGTTCTACAAGTCGGTGATGGTATTGCTCGTGTTTATGGTCTTGATCAAGTGATGAGTGGTGAACTTTTAGAATTTGATGACAAAACAATTGGAATTGCTTTAAATTTAGAAAATGATAACGTTGGTGTAGTACTAATGGGTACGGGCCGTCAAATTCTAGAAGGAAGCACCGTGAAAGCAACCGGGAAAATTGCTCAAATTCCTGTAGGAAAAGAATTCTTAGGTCGTGTTGTAAATCCTTTAGGTGTAGCCATTGATGGAAAAGGTCAAATTACAACCTCAGATAGTCGTTTAGTAGAATCGATGGCACCAGGTATTATTAGCCGTAAATCGGTTTGTGAACCATTACAAACTGGAATTGCTGTTGATTCAATCATTAATCAGAAATCAGAAGATGTAGTTTGTGTTTATATTGGTATTGGCCAAAAAGCTTCAACAGTTGCTCAAGTTGTAAATGTACTTGAAGAAAAGCAAGCAATGTCATATACAATTGTTGTTTCAGCAAGTGCAAATGATCCGGCAACTCTTCAATATATTGCGCCATATTCAGGAGCAGCTCTAGCAGAATACTTCATGTATAATGGTCAAGCAACGTTAGTCATTTATGATGATTTAACTAAACAAGCTATGGCATATCGCCAAATGTCTTTATTGTTACGTCGTCCTCCAGGACGTGAAGCTTATCCAGGGGATGTTTTTTATTTACATTCACGTTTATTAGAGCGGGCTGCAAAACTTAGCGATGCTTTGGGTGGTGGTAGTATGACAGCTCTTCCAATTATTGAAACACAAGCAAGTGATGTTTCTGCTTATATTCCTACGAATGTAATTTCAATTACTGATGGACAAATTTTCTTATCAAATGATTTGTTTAATTCAGGTATTCGTCCAGCTATTAATGTTGGAATCTCAGTATCACGAGTAGGTTCTGCTGCACAAACAAAAGCCATGAAAAAGGTTGCCGGGAAATTAAAATTAGAATTGGCACAATTTGCCGAATTAGAAGCTTTTTCTCAATTTGCTTCCGATTTAGATGAAGCGACACAAAAACAATTAGCCCGTGGAACACGGTTACGAGAAGTTTTAAAACAACCACAAAATTCACCATTCTCAGTTGCTGAGCAAGTAGCGCTGATTTATACAGGGATTAATGGTTATTTAGATGATTTACCCGTTACAAGTGTAAAAGATTATTGTACAAATTTAATTAGTTATTTAAATACGTCACAAAAATCATATACGGAAATTGTTCAGACAACTAACCAATTTACTGAAGAAGCAGAAACTCTATTGAAAGAAGCGATCACTGAATCAAAAAATTCGTTTAGTAAAACTAATTAAACTATTTGCAAAAAGAGTCCATTGTTTTTTTTTAAGTGGATTCTTTTTGCAAGCTTAAAAAATCCGAAATAACATATCATTTTTAGGAATTTAAATCTTCGAAATAATTTTTTTTAATATATATATATATAATAAATTTAAACTATAGTAGTAATATAGCATATTATTACTACTCTCCTATGCGGGTTTTCTTTATAAATAAGTATTGGCTATTCGTAGCTATTGTACTCGTGGCAAATTCCTTTGTTATCAGGTGTATTCTCTTGAATCGGCGAAGAGAACGCTTCTGGAAATAACAAGTTGAATATAAACAGCAATAACTTACACAGAAAAGAAAAGTGGGACGAATCGTGTTATTCAATCTTGGATTATATGGCAGAATCTATCTCTTAATGAGAGGTCGAGCAGATATCGATCTTACAAGTGTCGAGCTTGTTCTCGATACGGAATGTTAAAACTGATCCAATCTATATCTAAATGCTGAGAATCAAAAGTAAGTAACTTCATTATATTTTAAAACTAGCACAACGGTGAAGAAGGATCAGCTGCGCAAAGATCCCGAAATTTTTGACATCCCACCGAAGTAGCTTTTAGAGCTGATACAGTAACGATTTTACCAGGTATTGGGCACCAAATTAGTACACCAGATATTGCTTCACATCCTATCGAAACACAGCATAAGCTCCCACACATTGCATCTCCTCCAGCGAAATCTTTGCTAGCTTTGAAAGTACCAACACCAGCTCGACGCCCACTATCGACCGTTAAAGCACCTTAAGTGGAATCCTGAACTCCTTTTGTAACATTTCCCCAAAAATAAGCCGCGGATTCCGTGGTCGTTTTTCCTTGACTTAATATTGCATCTCGAACACCTGGACCATTTAAAGGACCTACCTTAACTTCTCCTTGTAAGTTTTTATTATTAAAAATTTTCTGACCACAGTTATAGTCACGAAACACCTAAAATCAGTATGACTGACCCGTTCAAAGATAAAGTAGAATGTTAATTATCCTATATGCAAATTTGAACCGTCGGCACGTAAAGCTCACTGAGATGCCTGTAGTGTTACCTAAATATGAAGAGGTTGTGAACATGCAAGCTGTCACTGCCTTATAATGAGTACAGTTTATAGATCGCGCTGAAATGGGGACACTTAAGTTTACTCCCTGGCGAGAAAAATCGGTGAATTTTTTCGATATGTTTGGGGATCCATACAACGTTGATGAAAATGAATTTCTGGCTCAACAAGAAACAGATATACAAATAAAAAACTAGTCTTGTTTCTTGTTTGTACGTCTGTTTTAACTGTGATCTATGGGTAGATTTAATTAATGCATTTACTAAATATGTTAATTAAATAAGTTCTTTTCTATTATTAGCTTTGTACAATTATTTTTTGGTAAAAATAATTGTACTGAAACCTTTTATATTCGAGCATCAAGGTAGCTTTTTATACATAATTTCACGAACTTATTTTATATTGTTATTGTAATATTTGCTTCATGATGATAACAAGGATTTAATTTATTATTATTGTCTTGTTCACACAGAGACTATTTTAATTAACTTCTGATTTCCCTTTAATAATACTATCAGTTAAAGATTTTAGAATTAATTTAATCGATCGAACGGCATCATCGTTTCCTGGAATAGGAATGTCAACAAGATTTGGATCACAATTTGTGTCTAAAATAGAAACAATAGGGATACCTAATTTTCTACATTCCTGAACTGCTGTTATTTCTCTTTTTTGATCAATAATAATAGCAACATCTGGTAAATTAGTCATCATTTTAATACCATCCAAATGACGTCGTAATTTTTTTAACTCTTTTCGACGTAATGCTGCTTCTTTTTTTGTCAGTAAATCAAATGTATTTTCGACTTCTTGTTGTTCTAAATCTTTTAAGTATTCTATACGTTCTTTAATTGTGGACCAATTTGTTAGCATTCCACCTAACCAACGATGGTTGATATAAAATGAATTACAACGTTTCGCTTCTTGTGCAATTAACGTCGTAGCTTGTCGTTTGGTTCCAATAAATAAAAATGATTTATTCTCTTTTGCTGCTTTTTCCAAATAAGAATTTGCTTCTTTTAATAATGCAGCAGATTGAACTAAATCTAGGATGTGAATATGATTAACTTCACTGTAAATATAAGGAAACATCTTTGGATTCCAACGATAAGCTTTGTGTCCAAAATGAACACCAGCTTCCAATAATTGTGGTAAACTAATATTAGACATAAAATTTTAAATTACTTAATAATTTCTAAGCGGATTCTTTAAATTTGATACTAGCAGATTTGACATTAATTGTCTAGGTTTTAATTATCAATCGTTTTTTTGTGTTTCGAGACTTGTTTTGTTCGCAATTGTTTCCGAAAACAATTGCGATAATTTGGAAACCCTGTTCCAGCTGGAATTAAATGACCTACAATGATATTTTCTTTTAAGCCACGTAACCAATCAATTCGACCCTCAATTGCAGCTGTTGTTAGAACACGGGTTGTTTCTTGAAAACTCGCAGCAGAAATAAAACTTGGGTTATTTAAAGCTGCTTTTGTAATTCCAAATAAACATGGAACATAATAAGCTATTCTTTTCCCTCGATTCTGAACAATTTGATTAATATATTGAATATGATAAAAGTCTATCACTTCATTTCGTAAAAGAGGTGTTTTGCCCTCCGATGTAATTGAAACATTTGTTGTCATTTGTCGAATTATTATTTCTAAATGTTTATCATTAATATCAACCCCTTGAGATCTATAAACCGATTGAACAGATTGTAAGATAAATAGTTGTACTTTTTTAAAACTTTTATAAGTTCCTTCCAAATTTGGAATTAATCGAGTAAATTTAATTCTTTTTGTTCGATCACAAACAAAGGGTTTCATTACTCCATAATAATTAAAATACGTTTTCAAAAGTTTATGTGGATTTACTTTTTCATTTTCATTTATAGTAGTCCCTAATTTTCTAAATTCAAAATCTGGATCTAAACTAGTTTTTTGAGTCAACAAACCTTTTTTTTTACTGAGTGGAATACGTTTAAGTTTTAAATTTTTTTTTCGAGCTTCTAAAATTTCTTCGATTCTTGGTAAGCCTTGAACAATATCATCAGTAATTTCTTTTTCTAAATTGAGTAATCCAAGAGTTTCACCTTTTTCAATAAAAGCATTATTTTTGCAAAAAATAGTGTTTAATTCTTGTTCAAAATAATCTTTTGTTATTGAATAAATTCCGACTGATTTAATGGAACGTTTAAACAAATCTCTGTCAAATCGAACATGTATAAATTGATGATTTCCTGCTTGTGAAGATTTGTGCTTATTTCCAATTCGATTAGAACTTTGCATTTTTAGAAGCAAATCTTTTGATCTTTCACCCTTATTCAAGTTTAAATAATCTACCAGTGACATGTCTGGTTCTCTAGGTAAAGTAATCTTTTGAATTTTAAGTTGCTCCGTATCACTTTCATTTCGAACCTCCATCTCAAAGTTTAAAATTCGAGGCATTAATGAACTGTAGAATTCACCATTTTTTTTTATAAATAATTTCAAAAACTCCACTTTTCCCACATTCTTCTGTATAAGGGAGAGTTTTGAATTGCTAGGTCGGTTGATTGATAATTTTGTTAAATCTGAATATGTGATTCTTACTTTCTTATTTGTCTTTGATTGATAAAACGGTCGAGATATTGAGTTCGTTTTATATTCTAGTTCTGTTTTATTAAGAACATTCTCAGTTTTACAATTTGGAAAAAAATACGGTTGACCTTTTTGAATCGTTAAAAATTTTTCATTTGAAAGAATAATTTTTCCAGTTTCAGAGATATTATCAGCAGAAATAATAAGATCATTTAAGACTTTATCTGAAAACTTAGTTTTAGGAACAATCGAACAATCATCATTTGAAATTAAGAGAATTTGTTTTATGTTTTTACTTTTAATTTTAAATTTTACAATCTCGACATAATGTTTAGTTAACGATTCTAAATACCCTAAAATAGTGTATTGATCAACAAATTGGGTAGGTTGAACTAGTAGACATGACTGAATATTTTTATATCTTAATTGAGCTGCTACAAAATTATTAAACGTTAACCTTTCATTTGTTTGAAAATTTATTAAATTCAATGAAGGCTTATTAAAAATTTCGATGTTTGTATTTTTATTTAATGATTGACTTAATTTGAAATATAAATGATTGATAAGTAAATCTACATTCTTGTTGGATTTAATTATTTTATCTGACTTACAAAACCGACAAACTTTTGATTGTACTTTCAAACTTAAATTTTGATTGATTATCCGATTATTTGAAACTGGATTGTAAACTTGGGTTGCAACTTCATAAAGGTCTATTGGTCGAATTAATAACTGATCTTTCTTTTTTCCAGGAATTTGCTCACAAAGTGTAGGAGATTTTATATAAATACTAGAAAAAAGGACTTCTCCTGAGTAATATAACTTTTTATTGAAATTTTTAGTTTTTTTAATTTCATAAACAGAACCACATTTAATTGAAATATTTTCAATTACATTCAATTTCTGGTGAATAGTTACAATTCCCGAACTTTTCGAAAATAAGTCTGGAATTAGTTCAAAACCTTCTGGAATTACGTCACCTTCTTCTACAAACAAAGCAGTTGGTTCACAATTTACTTGATGCGTTTCTTCTGGAAGCCATAACAGTGTTCGATAATCAACCAATGATTCTGGGGACGCAGTTTTCAAATGTTGAATTCTATAAGATATACAACTCTTAAATTGGTCATTGCTAAGTGAATGGCCCCTATCATAAAAAAGGTGTCCTCCAGTTAAAGTTCTAAACAATTTTGTT
>ERZ1740052.580-NODE-580-length-12514-cov-11.613532_pt1 | contig 12514 bp, 12 predicted proteins | sample MGYA00581750_ERZ1740052 | MGnify/ENA primary metagenome ERZ1740052 (study PRJEB43018, sample SAMN04849743) | marine metagenome | isolation source: floating plastic debris | place: Pacific Ocean | collected 2008-08-30 | study: EMG produced TPA metagenomics... | reverse complement strand
CCCTACTCCCTACTCCCTACTCCCTACTCCCTACTCCCTACTCCCTACTCCTAACTCCTAACTATTCTTAATTTTTATGTCTGAAAAACTTTCTATTATTCAATTAGGTAATCCGATTCTGCGACAGAAAGCGGAATTTATTGAAAATATTCATTCTAAAAACGTTCAAAAGCTGATTGATGATTTGCTGGTAACCGTTAAAGATGCAAACGGTGTTGGGATTGCAGCTCCGCAAGTTGCTAGTAGCTCTCGCGTTTTTATCGTTGCTTCTCGCCCTAATCTTAGATATCCCAATGCTCCTTCGATGGAACCTACAGCAATGATTAATCCTAGAATTGTGGATAGTTCCGACGAATTCGTCAAAGATTGGGAAGGTTGCTTGAGTATTCCAGGAATTAGAGGATTAGTTCCGAGATACCGGACTGTTGAAGTTGAATATACCGATAGATATGGTAATTTAGTGCATCAAAAGTTAACGGATTTTGTCGCTCGGATTTTTCAGCATGAATACGACCATTTTGAAGGGCTAGTATTTTTAGATAGAGTTGAAAGCACTTTGGATATTGTTACTGAGCAAGAATATCAAAGCTTAATGTTTGAGAAGGTGTGAATTTTCATCTTGTACCACTCTTAATAACCGCCTTGGAATAAATTCCCAGGCTCAAAAACAAAGTCGTCTAAAGACGACTGAGTAGTAATTTTAATGCATTTTAACTCCTAACTTGCACATTTTAAAACCCTTACGCAATAGGGATTTGGGCTTTAATAAAAATGTGCTATTTTCATTTGTTGCTAGTGGCGATCGCCGCTAGTCGGACGCTCACATCTTGCACCAATATCATTAAGCCCAGATTCCACGGAAATTAATTTCTCTGTTCGATGCGCCTCCGGCTTACAAGGTGGGAATTTGGGCTTAACAACTTGATAACTACTAACCACTAACAACTAACAACTAACTAAAAATCAACAACTCACCATTTTCTCCCCCCGCAGCAATCTTATTACCTTGAGGATGCCAATCCATGCAGGTAAAACCGTCGGAGACACCTGTAATAATTTGGGAAACTTCTTGAGCATCTTGCCACAAACACAACCAACCATCGCTAGCAGCAGAAGCAAGTAAAAAGCTGTTAGGAGCAAAGGCGATCGCCTGAATAATACCTGCATGATTTGTTAAAACAGCCCCTTCCCAATCCGAATCTTCACCAGCTTGCTTTTCCCAAAGCACAATCCCGTCCATACTAGAGCAAGCAAGTAAAGGGGAACCTGTATCGGAATTTACTTCTGACCATGCAACATCACGTATTTTACCGGGAAAACCATGCATAATCCACGCTTGCGGGTCATCCCCCGAAAGTAATAATTCACTTTCTACGACAGCAATAGTTTTGTCCATATTACCAGAAGCAAGATATCTTCCGTCAGCAGACCAAGCCATTGCTAAACTCGTGGAAGGAATATCTAAAATATATGGTTCGTCATTCCAGCTTTGAGTATTCCAAACTTTAACTCCGCGATGTCCGCCAATAGCAAGATATTTACCATCATTTCGCCAATCAATACTCAACGGCGAAGAGTTGTCAAAATCTAAATTAACAACCGAATTTTTTTGATCGGCATCCCAGACTTGTACTTTACGCCCCAAACTAAAAGCTAATTGATTGCAATTAGGACTCCAAGCCAATTTATCAACCCAAGCAGGAGCATTATCCAAAGTTGCTATTAAATCATTTCCCTGCCAGATTTTAACTTGTCCATTTTGTCCGGCAGCAGCTAAAAATTTACCATCATGGGAAAAAGCAACGCAATCAACAGACTCACCATTCCCAGATTGCAAAATTTTTAGTTCGCTACCATCTTGCCAAAATACAACTTCCCCAGCAGCAGAAGTCGCAGCTAAGATATCTCCTTGAGGTGAGAAAGTAATAGCAGTAACGTAATCAGAAAGACTTTGCGATGAAATTAGTTTAAATTCTTGGCAATTAACGGTAGATTGGCTCATTTTTCAAGAGTTAGGAGTTAAGAGTTATGCAGAATGGTTTTTTATAATTTAGGATTGTCCTCTTAGCCCCCCTTAAAATAAGAGGGGTTGGGGGGATCGATTAGCTGTGGAATACTAATTTGATTTCAATTGCGTCATTCCTACAATTGAGTAAGTTTAAGTTTTACAAATAATAGAAGAAAAAGCGCGGTGTATTAATGTATTTATACAAATTAGAATTTGTATATCTATAGCAACCCGTAATGAAATCTTACCAAGCTATAATACCTGCTATCGTTGGAACCTCGATAGTTTTATTACAACCCATTACAGCAAAGGCTTTATCATCAGCAGAAGTAGGAAAAATTGCCGAAGAGATTACTGTCCTAATTGATTATAAAAATAATCCCGGCAATGGTTCGGGAGTAATCATTAAAAAAGAAGGGAATACTTACACCGTTTTAACGGCTGCTCATGTAGTGGGTAAACCTAATCTAAAATATGAAATCGTTACTCCTGACGATCAACGCTATCCCTTAGAATACAGCAGCGTTAAAAAGTTATCTTCAGAAATAGATTTAGCTGTTTTTACTTTCACTAGTAATAAGAATTATCAAGTAGCTCAAATCGGAAATTCTGACAGCAGCGAAAGAGGAACTTTAGCTTATATTAGCGGTTTTCCAGGAAAAAATGCAGCGATAAACGAATCAATTTTGACTCTTACTAAGGGTGAAATAGCCGGTAGTTCTAGTAAACTCAATGACGGTTATGGATTGGTTTATGACATCACCACCAAAGGAGGAATGAGCGGTGGTGCTGTATTGAATGATAAAGGGGAATTAATTGGAATTCACGGTAGAGCCGATAGCAGTTATGACGAACAAACTGATACTATCGAAAAAAGCGGTTTTAATTTAGGAATTCCCATCAATACTTTTGTTAGACTTGCCGCTCAAGTAGGGGTAAATACCGGAATAAACTTACCTCCTGTAGCTACAACAGCACTCAAAGCCGAAGATTATTTGGTAAAAGGTACTAACAAATGGATGAAACAAAACTATCAGGGGGCAATCCCCGATCATACACAAGCTATCAAACTCGATCCTCAATATGCACAAGCATATAGCGCAAGAGGTGATGCTCGTGTTGGGTTAAAGGATTATCAAGAAGCAGTAAATGATTATAGCCAAGCTATTAAGATTAATCCAAACTATATTATGGCTTACGCTGGTAGGAGTTTTGCACGCTCTAGATTAAATGATATGAAGGGAGCGGAGAGTGATTTGCAGCATTGTCAGAGGTTAGCAAAAAATAATCGTGCTAAATCTTTTTGCGAGAAAGTTGGCATAAAAAACAATATATTCCAGAAATTAGAAGGAATAACTGAGTTGCTTGAAAGAATAAGCAATACAAATACACCCTCAAGATGAAAATTTTGTAATTAATATTTAATAGTTAGGAACTAGGAGTGAGGAGTGAGGAATTATAAATTCTTTCTCCCCCCTCTTCCCCCTCTTCCCCCTCTACCCCCTCTAAGCTACACAAGCCTTAAATTCTTCCCTCAACTTGGCTTCATCAAGATTTCTGCCAATAAATACAAGTTCATTTTTACGGCTTTCGTTTTCCTTCCAAGGACTGTCGGGGCTACCATCATATAACATATGTACGCCTTGGAATACAAAGCGGTTTTCTTCCCCTGCAATGCTCAAAATTCCTTTGGTGCGGAAGATATCGGGACCTTGAGTTTGCAATAAATTACTTAACCATTTATCCAATTTATCACCATCTAATTCCCCTTCTTCCACCAAGGCAACCGAGTAAACATCTTCATCATGTTCGTGAGCGTCTTCACCCAAAAATTCGGGGTCAATTTCTAAAGCACGATTCAAGTCAAACGCTTTTACACCAAGCAAAGCATCCATTTCCAACTTTGCATCTTGGGTACGATGAATTTTGGCCATCGCGTTCATTCCCCGAATCTTGTTTTCCAATTCTTCCAACTGCTCTTTCGTCACTAAATCTGTTTTATTAATCAAAATTACGTCGGCGAATGCAATTTGCTCTTGGGCTTCATCAGCATCCCAATGCTGCCAAATATGCTTGGCATCAACCACGGTAACTACAGCATCAAGCAACAGTTGCTCGCGCATATCTTCATCTACGAAGAATGTTTGAATCACCGGCGCTGGATCTGCCAAACCAGTAGTTTCAATGACTAAATGGTCAAATTTATCGCGACGCTTCATTAAATTACCGATAATCCGCATCAAATCGCCACGCACGGTACAGCAAATACAACCGTTATTCATTTCAAAAATTTCTTCATCAGTATCAATAACCAACTGATTATCAATACCAACTTCTCCAAACTCATTAACTATCACCGCAACCTTCTTACCATGCTCGTAAGTCAGAATACGATTTAATAAAGTTGTCTTACCTGCTCCTAAATATCCAGTCAAAACCGTTACAGGTACTACGCTTGTTGCTGTACTAACCATATTACTCTCAGATGCTTATTTAATGAATGTTTTACGGACACAAATAAATATACAAAAAAAATCAATGCTGCTTACAAATATAGGAATCCAATTTGAATATTGAAAAAAATGACGTATTTGTAGGGTGCGTTACGACTTCAGTCTAACGCACCGAAACCTTCATAAAATGCTACGTTTCGCTGTGCGACAACACAACGGCAGTCTTGAGGGAGGAGAATCCACACCCCAATCTGCCTCCCCTACGTATGTTATTCCCTTCAGGCATACTCCGTTAACACAAATCAATTAGAATTCCTATATGTATAAAATTTGTTAGCTAGATAACCAAATTAAGAGACGTAGCAATGCTACGTCTCTACATTAATTCTTTTAATAAATAGTCAATTAACAGTAGGTTAAATCAGTAAGAATTAAAAAAATCTATCGGAGGTAAAGGTATTTGTAGAAACGAGATATATCGCGTCTCTGGGAACCTACGGACTCACGGTGGCTGCCAAAAAAGGCAAAATCTCCTCAGCTATCATGTCTGGGTATTCCTCATGCATTCCCAAGGAGCCTTCCAGTAACACGCTTTCTACTCTTGGTAAATTGGCGATCGCCTCCATTTCTTGCCGCGATGACTTAGGACAAGATTTGCTAATAACTACCATAATCGGTACCGATACTTGCCTCACTAATCCTAATAAATCGCTTCTTCTGCTAACAAGATCGAGGCAACCAGTTACAAAGGCTGCGGGAGCAAACCTTCCTCCGGGTTGCTGGGTGCTTTCCCATTTATATTGAATAAAATTAGGAGTTAGTTTTTCGGCATCGACGTAAACGTGACGACGATACATGAATTTTAAAAACGATGGTAAAGTGTTTAGTTTATAAAGAGCTTGACCGATAATTGGCAATCTAATTAGCTGCTGAATTAAATTTCGTAATATTCCATTAACCCCCATCACAGCTAATGGTCCTTTCCAGGTTGGTGCTACCAAAACTATCCGAGAAAATACGTTTGGATATTTGCTAGCTAACCATAAAACATAAGGCGCACTATGGCCTGCGGCTATTACAGAAACAGGTTTTTTCTCAAAAGTAGTTAATACAAAATCTTCTATAAAATCTCTGTATAAAGCAGGACCATAATTCGCTTTAGGACGACCTGAATCACCAAAACCTGGAAAATCAACCGCTACTGCTTTGTATTCAGAAGAAAGCCGCTTAGCAATTCCGCTCATTTCCGAACGCATGGAAACAGTGCTAAATGCAGGAAAAAGCAATACTGGGGAACCTTGACCTAAAGATTCATAAACTATGCGAAAATCTTGGTCTTCCCTATTCCATACAAATTGTTCTACCACTCCGCCAATTCGAGCAGAATTAGATATAGATGAGAAACCTGTGGTCATTCTAAGATTATTCCCTGATAAGGTTAAAGGTTAAAGGTCAAAGGTCAAATATAAATAATTTCATTTTTACAATGTAGCCTTCAGCCTTTAGATAGCAATAATGTATCATTTTCCTAGATCTACGGTCATGTTTAATTCGACACAGATTGCTGAGATTCTAATGCCTTTTTTTGCATAGTTTTGAAAATGTTATAAAAACCATTAGCGCGAGAAGGGGTTAAGCTAACATTCAAACCTGTTTCTTGAATAAAATCTGGTGTGAGTTGAACAACATCGTCAGGTGTCGATCCATTCAAGCCTTCAATTAAAAGCGCTAATAAGCCTTTAGTTAATTGTGAATCCGAATCACCTTGAAAAGTAATTTTTTCATCATCTAAAGAAGCCGTAACAAAAACTTGAGAAACGCAACCAGGAACCTTGTTTTCAGTTATTTTGTCAGATTCTGGAAATTCAGGAAGCTTTTGTGCATACCAAATTAGCTGTTCGTAGCGTCGCTTAGGTTCAGAAGCACGTTGAAAGCGTTTAACAATTTTAGCAAGAGCCGGTGGTAAAGTATCGTTCATACAGAATTAAAAAAGCCTATTAACTTGAGTTTAGATTATCTCGAAGCGATTAGGGCAGTTATTGATTACTAATTATCAATTACCAATTACCACACCACTCCCAAACAAAAAAGGCAGAAGCAACTAAGAGGATAATACTTCTGCCTTTAATTTTTATATAATTGCTCAAATAACAACAGTTAATTAAATCATCGGAGGTAAACCGCGTATTTGACGCAAAGCATTTAAGCAAGCTGGGCAATCGCAACCGAATAAAGCAACAGAAGCGTCGCTTTCTTCATCGGTGAATTCTAATTCAGGTAATTCGCCAGGGCGTAAACCTTGGTTTCCCCTTGCATCTGGTGAAGCAGAATTTCTCCGTAAACGGGTACAACCTATACTAGGAGTTGCGACAGCTACAGGAGCTTTGCGCCCGCAGGAAAATCGGCTAGGAGTAGAATTAACTGTTTCGTTAGCACTGGCAGGTTGAGTAAAAACCACCATTGATACAATAGACGAAAACAATACAGGGCTAGAAAGTAATGTAAGAAAAAATTTTTTGTTCATTATTAATCAAAGAACCGTTGTAACTCGCGGAGCTTTCTGGCTTTTATTTTTTCACGTTCACTGGTAATTGGTCAGCAAATTTTATACAATGCTGTACTTGTCTACCATCTGACATAGAAATAACCGTTTATTGATAACCAAAGAAAAGGTAGCTAAAGAGAAGAAGGAAAACAAATTAAAATTTTCTCACAATCTCCATCTTGATAAACGCTTCACCCCGAATACTTTTTTAACCTGTCAGCAGCCAAATTGGAAGTGGAAACAGTTTAACGATACATCGCACAACCAATAAAGATGAGAATTAATAATATCGCAAGTTTAAGCAATCGACTGTCAAAAGATTAGCCAAGTTCCCTACAGTGAGCAGTGAGCAGTGAGCAGTGAACAGTGAACAGTGAACAGCGAACAGTTACCAATATTCCTAATTCCTAACTCCTACCACCTAAATCCTGACTCCTAACTCCTAACTCCTAATTCCTAACTTCCCCAATAAGCCCACAGGGTCTACAATTCCTGTGTGGCTTTAAAAGTAGAAATATGACTAATCAAGGATCTATACCAGTTGTTGTTAATGGTGCTGCGGGAAAAATGGGTAGGGAGGTGATAAAAGCTGTGTCGGAAGCACCGGATATGGATTTAGTGGGTGCTATTGATACTAGTCCCGAGCATCAGGACAAGGATGCGGGAGAGTTGGCTGGTTTAAGCGAACCTCTGGAAGTTCCTATTACTGACCAAATGGAAGGAATGCTGGCGTTTTCTTCTCAAGGGAGACAGCCCGGTGTCGTAGTTGATTTTACACATCCAGATTGTGTATACGACAACATTCGCAGTGCGATCGCCTATGGGGTGCGTCCTGTTGTAGGAACTACTGGGTTAAGTCCGGAGCAGTTGAAAGATTTGGCAGATTTTGCTGATAAAGCTTCTACTGGATGCCTAATTATTCCTAATTTCTCTATTGGCATGGTATTGCTTCAACAAGCAGCAGTCACAGCTTCACAATATTTTGACCACGTTGAAATTATCGAACTTCATCATAACCAAAAAGCAGATGCACCAAGTGGTACCGCGATTAAAACTGCTCAAATGCTCGGAGAATTAGGTAAAACTTACAACCAAGCTATAGTAAATGAAACGGAACATATAGCAGGAGCGCGGGGAAGTCAAGCTGATGAAGGAATTAGAATTCATAGCGTTCGCTTGCCAGGATTAATAGCTCATCAAGAAGTGATTTTCGGCGCATCTGGTCAAATTTATACTTTACGACACGATACCAGCGATAGAACTTGCTATATGCCAGGAGTTTTATTAGCAATTCGCAAAGTTCTTCAGCTAAAGTCGTTAGTATATGGATTAGAGAAGATTCTTTAACTTGAAATCTAAAATCTCGGACACTTGTTACAAAGTAAAAAGCTTTAACAACATTGTGTCCTCACAATCCAAAACAAAAGCATCCGTTGCTAAAAACATCTGATGTTAAAAACATCCGTTGTTAAAAGCATCCGTTGCCAAAATCCTGTTAGCGAAAATATAAAATCTACAATGCTTGTCCCATTGACACGCGAGAAGTTTGAACAATTGATTCCCCTAGTTGCAACTGGTTTGCAGTACAAATACTGTTGGGGAAAATTTTCCAATTTTTTGCAGCGGTTATTAATATCTGTAATTATTGCTAGTGTTATTTTACTTATAGAAGTAATTTTACGGCTTCCATTAGGGCCAGTTATATTTTGCTTCGGACTTGTTGGCGCACTTTACTGGTTGTGGGGACCAGTATTATGGGCTAGTTTGCGAAATGCTAAATTCCGTCGTTACAAATACGCTGGTTTTTTTCGCGGCAGAGTCTTGGACTGGTGGATTACAGAAGAATTGGTTGGTACGCAAGAAACAGTAAACAATAAAGGCGATTTAGTAATTGTAGAAAACCGAGAGAAACGGATTAATTTGGAAGTAGGAGACGAAACAGGATTTACCGCTTTACTCAAAGCTCCATTACAGGTTTCTCACAAAATAATAAATCGGGGTCAGATAGCAGAAATGCTGGTAATGTCGAGTACTCCCGATTTGAGCAGGATAGAAGAAATAACAGATATATACATTCCCAATCGCAACTTATGGGTAAGCGATTATCCTTTTCTACGGCAGGATTATTTCAAAGAAGTAAGTCGCCGCATTTACGATGATAGAGAAGAAAGACTTCGCAGTCGTCGCCGTCGTCCACCTAGAGAAAGAAGCAGAGAAATTGATAGATACTACGATGATTATGAACCGGAAACTCCCCGCCGAGAAAGAAGTAGGGAAATTGAAAGATATTACGATGATTATGAACCGGAACGTCCACCCAGAAGAAGCAGGGAAATTGAAAGAAGACCTATTTATGATGATGAAGACGACTGGTAAAAGGAGTTAGGAGTGATGAATAAGGAGTTAGGAGTTAGGAGTTAAGAGTTAGGAGTTTTTAATTCAACCTTTAATCTTTAACCTTGAATTCATTCTAATAACTCAGCCAGATCTTCCAAAGGATATTCGGGTTCTTCTGGACAAAATTCAACACATATTCTTACCTTTCCCTTTTTCCAACCTCTAGCACCTAACTTTAAAATTTCACAATCAATACCTTCATCAAATAAAGATGCTTCTGGCATCTGAAAACTAATATATTTCTGTATAACTTCTAGCAATTCTAAAACTTTGAAAGTCGAAGAAATTTCCAGCTTCCCAGAATTTTCTGCGCTAACAGATATAACTTCGTTACGTTCCAATCTCTCGAACTGTTTTTCCATGCTAATTTTTTATACTTAAATAATTCGCTTTACCAAAAAAATCGGGATTTTGCCCGTTTTTATAATTTATGAAACATGAAATTAGAAGTTGGTAGACGGTCATTATATATCCTAAGCAATTATTTAGTCATACCAAATTGTCTAATGCTCAGATGTTATTACATTTACCTTTATCAATACTTTGCAATAGCTTCAATAAAGTATGAAGTTATGATTTTTAGTAGGTAAGTAAGTCGGCGTTGAAAATCGTAGTTAAGATCGGGGAGTAGCAAGTAACAAGTAGCAAGTAGCGATAAGGGTTTAAAGGTAATTTACAATTTGTTACATAGTTGCGTTTATTCGTGCCGACCTACTTATCTTGCAAATTTGTGAATACTGCGTGCAAGTTAAAAAACTATCACATCATTATCAGCCGTAAATTTTATTAAACTACTATTTTGAACGTAAATTATACAGATATATTTGTGTAAATATACAAACTATCACAAGCATTGAAGCTTATTTTTTAATACCCAATCACTATCTAAATATTACCTTTCACGCTTAAGAATTGGTATTTAGATGTATTTAAATTTATTTCTGAGTAGCACTATCAGTATAGTGACTGTAACGCTTTTAGCATTTGGTATACTGCAATGGTTTCACGTTCCTGCTGGTAACTTTCTTGATTGGGTAATTGGTGGAGCGAGCTTTTGGTGGCTTTTAGTAATTGTTACCGTACCTTGGAACGTACATTTCAAAGCTAAAGAAACCTTATTTGATGCAGAACAATCTATTGAAAAAGAAATTCCGGTTGATGACAAACAATTAAATTACGTCAAAGTATTAGTTAGACGTTCCTTAATAATTGCGATTTTTCTACATATTTTATCTACAATCGGTCTTTATATATTAGCTGCAACTGGTATCAGTGCTGTTGGTTATATTAGTTCCGGTGCGGCATTGTTATTAACAGGTTTGCGTCCAGCTATCAGCGCTTACGAATATTTATATACAAGATTAACAACCATTGGCAGAGAATTAAAATATCCTCGCGAAGACATTGTAGAGTTACGCCATCGTTTTAGCAGTATTGAAGAAAGTTTTTGGCGTATAGAACAACAGCTTAATTCAGAAAACCCCGATTCTTTAGCAGCAAAGCAGAAAGCTTATTCACAAGAAACTCGTAGAGAATTAGCTACTATTGCAGCAACTATAGAAGAATTACGAGCAACGAATAAAATAGAACATCAACGGTTATCCCAAGAATCAAAACAGGCGATCGCTCAACTTTCTACAGACGGACAATTCCTAGAACATGTGCGCGAAATTATTCGATTTTTTAAAGCAGCGTAATGTAGAGACGTAGCAGTGCTACGTCTCTATCTTTTTGAATGTAATCTAATTTTGTTAAAAGCACTCAAAAGCCTATGCTATTGGTAGTAGAAGTTAAATTTTGACAACTTCTACCATCTTTGTTTCTAATTCACATGAGGAATTAATAACAAAACTCTTTGCGTAAGGCTTTTTGATAATGTCTATAACAGAACACAAAATAACAGTAGATTCACTAGAATGGTTTTATCGGCAAGTAGAACCAATAGGTAGAAGCGATTTATTACCAGTTTTATTGCTGCACGGTTTAGCATCCCAAAGTTATAGCTGGCGCTATATTATGCCAGGATTAGCGGAGCAAGGGAATAAAGTAATTGCACCAGATTGGATTGGCTGTGGTTTTTCTGCCAAGCCAGAAAAGAGAGATTTTGCTTACACTCCAGAAGCATATATCAAAGCTTTAGATGGTTTTATTGAAGCATTAGAACTCGAACGTTTTTCCTTGGTAGTTCAAGGTTTTTTGGGTTCTGTTGGCTTACAATACGCCCTACGCAATCCCGATAAAATCGGCAGCATAATTATACTCAATACGCCAATTTCATCGACCGCTAAATTACCTTGGAAAATCAAACAAATGGGTTTACCTTTAGCCGGTGAAATGATGACACAAGATCCATTATTGGTTGACAGAACCTTAGAAGGTGGTAGCCGTTACGTTATTAAAGACAAAGATTTAGATATTTATCGCAAACCATTTTTAAAAGCTTCCGCGACGGGAAGAAGCTTATTAGCAACAATTCGGAATTTGCAGCTAAATACTGCAATGGAAGAAATAGAAACAGGATTTAAAGAATGGCAAAAACCAATTTTAATTCAATGGGGAAAAACCGATCCTTGGTTAAACCTAGAAATGGCAGAAAAATTTGCTGATTCCGTACCCGATGCTCAAATAATCAAAATTAACGACGTAGCACATTATGCCCAAGAACATCATCACGAAGTGATTTTGCAAGACATGAAACCCTTTGTGCGAAGGAGTTAAGAAGATGGGGATGGGGGATTGGCATAGGGCATTGGGCATTGTAGAGACGTAGCAATGCTACCTCTATATAGTTAGGAGGTAGGAGTTAGAAGTTATAAGTTAGGAGTTAAAAGTTAGGAGTTAGGAGTTAGGAGTTAGGAGTTAGGAGTTAGGAGTTAGAAGTTAGGAGTTAGGAGTTAGGAGTTAGGAGTTAGGAGTTAGGAGTTAGGAGTTAGGAGTTAAGAGTTATCAACTACCAACTACCAACTACCAACTACCAACTACCAACTACCAACTACCAACTACCAATTACCAATTACCAATTACCAATTACCAATTACCAATTACCAATTACCAATTTCCAATTACCAATTACCAATTACCAATTACCAATTACCAATTACCAATTACCAA
>ERZ1740052.579-NODE-579-length-12518-cov-10.017331_pt1 | contig 12518 bp, 6 predicted proteins | sample MGYA00581750_ERZ1740052 | MGnify/ENA primary metagenome ERZ1740052 (study PRJEB43018, sample SAMN04849743) | marine metagenome | isolation source: floating plastic debris | place: Pacific Ocean | collected 2008-08-30 | study: EMG produced TPA metagenomics assembly... | reverse complement strand
TTTTCTCCCAGGATGGATTTTGTTAACTCCAACCCTTGGATGTAAAGAGGTTCTGCTTGTTCGTACTTTCCTTGGGAATAGTAGAGTGCTGCTAAATTGTTCAAGCTGGTTGCATAATCGGAATGATTTTCTCCCAGGATGGATTTTGTTAACTCCAACCCTTGGATGTAAAGAGGTTCTGCTTGTTCGTACTTTCCTTGGGAATAGTAGAGTGCTGCTAAATTGTCCAAGCTAGTTGCATAATCGGGATGGTTTTCTCCTAAGCGAGATTTAACTGCTGATACGCATTGTTCATTCCAAGGTTCAGCTAATGCATATAAACCCTGTCCCTGATAAAATCTAGCTAAACCAGTAAAAGCCCAAATTAAATTTTCATCGCTAACTGCATCTATCAAGTTTTCTGCGACTTCTGTTAAATGGGGAATCGCTTTTTTAACTGAATTTATCAACTCTAAAATTGGGGAATTAGGAATTGTTTGAGCAATTTCGATAAAGGTATTGGTAAATGCTTGTTTTAATTCATTAACCTTTCCCACTTCTCCTAATCTCTCTCGCAAAAACTCGCGAATTAGGGGATGAATTTTATAATTAGCCTCTCCTTCTTTTAACCTTTCAATTAAATGGCGTTTATAAAGTAGCTTTTTTGCTTCATTTACTTCTTTCTTTGTCCAATTCAGCGATTCGCTCACAGATTCTACATATTTCCAAGCAATTTCATCGGGAGAAAATAAACTTAATAATTCTCCTACTTGCTTAGTCTTTGGGTTAATCTTTTCCCAAGTCAAGTTAAATGCATCTCTCACCCCTAACTTTGCAGTTATTTCTGTATTTTCTAATTCTTCAGAAGAGAGATTTATCGCATCATTTTTGAGTCGTTCTTCTTTCAAAGCTTGCAACATATCAGCAATTGATAAATCTGGGTCTTCTACCAAATAGCGTCCAACTAATTCTAAACCGAGAGGTAAATAACCCAACCATTTACACAATGTTTTCGTTGTTTCAATTTCCTTATCTATTCGTCTATCATTTTCCCCTAAAATACCTCTCAATAATGACAAAGCTTCCTTTGGTAATAGTACATCTAGGGATATTTCGGCATAGTTGATATCTAATCTCCGCTGACGAGTTGTGATTAATATGCGAAAGCGATTATTGGTTTTGGGTAAAAACTCTTTGATATCTTTTAAATCAGTCACATCATCCAAAACCACCAACACCAAACCTTCCGGTGGTTGCCAATTTTGCCAACACCAAGCTACTTGTTGATGAATATCGAGGGGATTTTCACTAGCATCTTTTTGGGGAACTTCTAAATTCAAATAAAGTTGTGCAAATTGGATAATCTCTGCTGCCAAATTTCTATCCCTGACAGAAAACCAGCAAATACCTCCGGGATAATAATCTTCATGTTCCCGCGCATATTTTACCGCTAACTCGGTTTTGCCAACACCACCCATCCCAGCAACAGAGGAAATCGCAACCGTATTTTGTGTTTGATATAGCTTTTCGTGGATTTTGACAAGTTCACCCCTGCGTCCCACAAAATTACGTACACCTGTGTAGGGAATATACTTAACCGCAGTCGCAGCTTTTTGACTGGATAGGATTTCTTTGATTATCTCCCGAATCGCTTCTGCATCCGCACCTTGGTAAATCTTATCACCAATGTGAATATCCTTCCCTGACCCAATATTAACAATATCCTTGCCAATCTGTAGCGTTCCTTGGCTAGAACTAGTGCGAATAGCCTGACGCAATACAGCCAAATCATCATCACTATGCTGACGAGCGATAATGCGCTCAAGAATGGCTAATAAATATTCAGAATCAGGCATTTCTGTACTACCCTCAGTAATTTTACTGTACATCTAAGATATTTCAGTTTGATGATTATCTATTCCGGAAAATACGTCTATAGGTCGGTCATTACTTAATATTAAGCAATTAATTCTTTGATTTACTTAAGTTTTTTTATCGACAACTTATCTGAAATTTTTTAATGTTCAAGCTATACTTTATTTTTTCTACTCGCAGTTGCTTCTATTTTTCCTCAAACCGCATAAAATGCAATCTTCCGGATGCTTCTCCTGCAACAATTGAGACTCCATCAGGTGCAATAGCACAGCAAAACATAGCACTATCCCCTATAAAGCTGGTAATTTCCTGTCTGCTTTCTAAATCCCAAACTTTCAAAGCATTGTCATAACCGGCAGAAATTGTCTTACGCCCATCAGGTGTAACTGCGATCGCATTAATATAGTCTTTGTGACCAACTAGCGTACAAAGCTCTATACCACTGGCTAAATTCCATAATTTTAAAGTTCTATCAACAGAACCAGAAATAATGGTTTGTCCATCAGGTGTAATTGCAACTGCTGTCACATAATCGGTATGACCAGCAAATGTAAGAATTTCTGCACCGCTGGCTAAATCCCATAGTTTCAAAGTTTTATCTGATGATGCGGAAACTACTTGTTTTCCATCTGGTGCAATCGCAACTGCCCAAATATCTTCAGAATGTCCTGTAAAGGTGTAAAGTTCTGAGCAAGTTTTCAAATCCCATACTTTAAGGGTGTCATCAAACGAGCCAGAAACAGCAGTGCGCCCATCTGGAGCAATAGCTACTGCATTAACGGTACTTGTATGACCTATTAAAGTTCCACATTCTTTACCACTTGCCAAATCCCACAGTTTTAAAGTCTTATCTATTGAACCAGAAATAGCTATTCGCCCATCGGGAGAAATTGCAACAGTTCTCACCCAGTTTGTATGACCTTTAAGCGTGTTGATTTTTTTACCAGTTAGCAAATCCCATGTTTTTAAAGTGTGGTCAGCAGAGCCAGATATTGCGAATTTTCCACTTGGAGCGATCGCCACTGTTCTAATCCAATTTGCGTGAGCGACTTCCTCGGATTGTTTGCTAGTATTTGTCAAATCCCAAATTTTGATGCTTTGGTCAGCCGAACCAGAAACTGCGAGTTTTCCATCTGGGGTGAGAGCAACAGATGTAACCCAGTTACTATGTTCTGTAAAAGTGTTTATTTCTTTGCCATTGAGCAAGTTCCAAACTTTTAAGGTGTGATCAGCAGAACCGGAAACTGCCAATTTACCATCTGGTGTTATTGCTACAGCATTAACAGCCTTGGTATGTGCTGCAAGGGTTTTGAGTTCAGTACCGTTTGTTAGATCCCATAGTTTGAGGGTAGTATCTTTAGAACCAGAAAGCCCTAGCTTTCCATCTGGGGTGATTGCGACTGCATCAATTGCTCCTGTATGACCCGTTAATTTGTATAATGGAATTCCACTGCAATCCCATAGTATTAAGCTATTATCATCTAAGCCAGAAATTGCGACTTTACCATCAGATGTCATTGCAATTGCATTAACTCTAAGGCTTCCAGAAAGCGTGTAGTCTTTATTTTCCACCAAATCCCAAAGTTTAAGGGCATTCCCAATTCCCCAAGAACCTGAAATTACCCATTTCCCACCTGAAGCGATCGCCACCGAATTAACAAAACTTGTGTGTCCAAGAAGGGTCTTGATTTCGACCCCATTAGCTACATCCCAAAGTTTGAGAGCTTTGTCTTTTGAGCCAGAAATCGCAAAATGCCCATCAGGAGTAATTGCAATTGCCAGTACTCGGTCAGTATGTCCTCTAAGTGTGTATCGTAAGGTGTTGGTTGACAAATCCCAAATTTTCAGGGTGTTGTCATTGGAAGCAGAAATCACGGTTTGTCCATCTGGCGTAATTGCAATTGCGGTAACGTAGTGGGTATGACCAGTGAAGGTACGTACTAATCCACCTCCTGGTGGCGTTAAACTAGCGGTTAAGGGATGCAGCCAAGGGTAATTTTTTTTATGTTTTGCTTGCCTGAGTAATGTTTGAATTTCTGATGCAGGAAAAGACAATAAGCGAGCTAGCAAATGTCCTGCTAATTGTATTTTGTTCTCAGACTCATTTAAAATATGTGCAGACTTGCGTATTGCACCTTGGATTAATCTCAAACTATCTTTTTTAGGTTCGGATATTTCAATTCCTGATGCAAAAATTAAATCGTAGTCGGTAATAATTGATTGGGGTGATGAAGCTGAAATTTTATATTCAATAAAGTCAAATTCTATAAGGATTTCACATAGCTCATTTGCCAAACCAGCAATCGATAAGTGGTAAGGTAAATTCAAGACATATTCGATATCTTCAGATGATAAGCTTTGAAAATCACTCATATTTGTAGTAAATAGTATCTCTAATAGTTCATTTTTTCTAATTTAAGAAAATGTAGTTTTCCTGATTCTTCTCCTACAATAATTGTCGCTCCATCTGGTGTAATTGCACAACTTTTTAACGCACTCTCACCAGCAAAACTAGCAATTTCTTTTTTACTATATAAATCCCAAAGCTTTAACATATTATCGTCTGCGATAGAAATAAATCGTTGACTGTCAGGTGTGATTTTTATGGTATTTATTGAATTTTTATGATTTGTAAGAGTAAATTCTTCTTGTCCTGTTTCTAAATTCCAAACTTTGATGGTTGTATCATAGGAACCCGAAATAACTCGTTTACCATCTGGAGTAACTGCTAGAGCCGTTATTCGATAACTGTGACCATTAAATGTGAAATTTTCTTTTCCTGTTGCTAAATTCCAAATTTTGATAGTTGTATCGTAAGAGCCAGAAATAATCCGTTTACCATCAGCAGTTATGGTTAATGCCTCAATTGCATCTGTATGACCAACTAAAGTATGTAGTTCCTTACCTGTTTCCAAATCCCAAATTTTAATAGTCTTATCGTAAGAGCAAGAAATAACAAATTTAGCATCCGGGGTTATAGCTATAGAGCTTACACCATAATTATGACCAACAAATGAGAAAATCTCTTTTCCTGTCTTCAATTCCCAAATTTTAATAGTCTTATCAATAGAACCAGAAATAATCCGCTTACCTTCTGGAGTTGGAAGTAATGCAATGACTGATAAATTGTGAATAGGTTTTGTAAAAATTTCTGACCCAGTTACAGAATCCCAGACTTTGATAGTACCTTCGTAAGAGCCAGAAATAATTTGTTTATTATTAGGAGTAACTGTTACAGACTTTACCCAATTAGAATGCTCTTTAAGATGAAAAAGTTCCTCTCCTGTCTGAGTATTCCAAACTTTAGAAGCAGATATTATTTGTTTACCATCTGGTGTTACTGCTACTTTTTGAACCGACAATTTATGAGCTTTGATAGAAAGAGCTTTTCTACCATTTAATAAATTCCATATTTTAATAACTCCATCAAAACCACCAGAAACCAAGTACTTATTATTTGCTGTGATTGCTAATGAATTCACCACTTGCTTATGACCTTTAAGAGTCAAAACAGCTTTTCGCTTTTGCAAATCCCAAATTTTAATTGTTCTGCCATAAGAAGCAGAAACTACTAGTTTTCCATGAGAAGTTATGTTGATAGAAGTCACATTTCCACTATGACCATTAAGGGCAAAAATCTCTTCTCCTTTTTCTAAATTCCAAACTTTCAGAGTATTATCATCGGAGCCAGAAATTACCCATTTATTATTTGGAGTTATCGCTACAGCATTAACTGATTTCTGATGTCCGCAAAGTGTAAAAAGTTCTTTTTGAGTTTTTAAGTCCCAAACTTTGATAACTTTGTCACTAGAAGCAGAAACTACTCGTTTTGCATCTGATGTGACAGCAATAGAATTTATCGCGTTATTATGAGCATTAAATGTAAAAAGTTCTTCTCCTGTATTAAGATTCCAGACCTTTATAACTCCGTCTATAGAGCCAGAAATTGCTTGATGGCAATTTGGGATTGTAGCTACAGCCCAAATAAAAAAATTATGTCCTGTGAGAGTACGTATTAAGTTTCCACCAGGATGAGCTAGGCTGGGTAATAAGGGACGCAACCAAACTGTTTTACTTTGCTTTGCCCGTTTTAGAATTTCAAGAATTTTTGGGGTTTTAAAATTTTGCATTCGTCCCCATAGTTGCTCTACTAACTGCGTTTTATGCTCAGCCAAAATATCAGATGAAAGTTGGAAAAAACTTTGGAGTAGGTTTAACTCATTTTTTGCTTGTTCAACAATTTTTATATGTGGCTGTAAAGCTAAATCATAGTCTTCAATTAGTGACTGGGGTAATGTGTTAGATACCTTATGTTGAAGGAATTCAAATTCTGTTAATAAATCACACAAATCATCTGCCATACCAGCTTCTGTTAAGTGGTAAGGTAAATTTAATATATATTCGGCATCTTCTAGTGATAAGTTGTGAAAATCGCTCATAAATAAGCTGCTATAAAAATTAATATATTAATAAATACCCTTCAATTTTAAAAAATGTATTCTTCCAGATGTTTCTCCAGCAAATTTTTTTTTAATCAGGTGCGATTGTTCGTAAAGGAAACCGCTTTTTAAGCATCAGAGAAAACCGAAATGCCAAAAGTAATAGAAGGGAATTAAAACTCTATGTCGTTGCTTTTTTTCTAAGTTCTTTTTCCTTTTTTGTGTGAGTGTAATCTAAGTAGTCAAGATTAGCCTGGATATTGTCTGTGTCGCTATTTAGGTATGCTTGGTAAAACTCAGTGATTGTTACTCTTCTATTTGCAAGTTCTTCAACAACTCGTAAAATCAAAGGAAGCCGTTGAGTATTTCCGTTTTCAAAACCTTCCCACCATTTTTTGGCACTGCCTGTTGTATTGTCCCAATCTAACCAAAATTTAACTTCCACTATCCTTGTTTGTAGCTGCTCATGCGTCCAGCCCTTGGTATTTGAAATCCCCGGCAATGGCATATTCTTTTCCTTAATAATTTTGGCTTGATGATAGTATGACTCTGCCTCTTTATACTTCTCCTGCGAAGCATAAAAGTTAGATATATTGTTGAGAATTGTTGCAATCGTAGGGTGTTCTGCTCCTAGCTTTTGCTTGCTATCTTCTAAAACTTGAAAATATAGAGCTTCAACTCTTTCATGTCCGCCTAATAAATTATATAAAAGAGCAAGATTATAAGGATTGCATATATTTCTGTTCTCGTTCCCTTGATGACCTCGAAATATTATTGGTGCAGCAATTTTATACATAGAGGTGTCTGCATAGCAGAAAATTGAAACTAGTAAAAAATTGTAAGCTTGTGAAAGATTGTTAGAGGAAATGGCCAAATTCCTATTTTCTATCTCAGCTTGCTTTCTGGATAAGTTGCTATCTACTAAGGAAAAATTCTCTATTCCTTCTAAACGCAATACATGGACTTGACCCAAGTTATCACCTACAACAACAGTTTTTGCATCATCGGTGACAGCAAACCTATAGAAGGAATCCCATGCCAAACTAGCAAGAGTCTTTCCATCTTGCCAATTCCAGATTTTCAAGGTATCACCTTTCGCAGAAAACACAATCCACTTGTCATCGGGCAACACGACAAAAGTGCCAATATCGACTATATGCTCAAAGTCACTTATTTCTACTCCGCTCTTCAAATCCCAAATTTTTAGACTATCGTGAGATTTAGAAATCGCCTGCTTGCCGTCTGGGGTTACTACCACATTTTCAACTGAATGAGTATGACCGATTAAAGTGTAAATCTCCGTTCCGCTTTCTAAATCCCAAACCTTGAGGGTTCGATCCATTGATCCAGAAATTACTCGTTTACTATCTGGAGTGATTGCTAAAACATTTACAAAGTCTCTATGCCCTATAAGATTGTGTAACTGCTTACCTTTTTCCAAATCCCAAATTTTTACAGTTCGATCCGTTGAACCAGAAACTAACCATTGAGCATTTGGGCTTATTGTTACAGATTGAATCTGTTTACTAAGTGTCGAAAGAGTATATATTTCTCTCTTAGCTGTTAAGTCCCAAAATTTCAATGTGCCAGACATGCATCCAGAAACTACCCATTTGCCATCTGGACTAACAGCAACAGCTTTAGGTAACATTCTATGACCCATAAGAGTACATATTTCCTTTCCTGTTTCAAGATCCCAAACCTTGAGGTCGTCATCTTGGGAATTGGAGACCGCCTGTTTGCTATTTGGAATGATTGCTATGCTGTTTACCCTATGTTGATGTCTTGAGGGAATGGGGATTTCCACCTTGCTATTCAAATCCCAGAGCTTTAAAGTGCCATCCTCTGAACCAGAAATCATTTGATTTCTTTCAGGAATTATTGCCAATGTATTAACTGGACCTTTATGACCCATGAAAGTACGCAGTACTTCTCCAGTTTCTAAATCCCAGAGCTTAATGCTGCTATCAAAATCGGCTGTAATTCTCTGAGATGTATTCTGGGAAAAAGCTATTTCACAAACATATCTCCCACCATGCTCGGAAATAGTGTATTTTTCTATCCCAGTTTCCAAGTCCCACACTTTCAGAGTTCGATCACCCCAAGGAACAACCGCCTGCTTACCATCTGGGCTAATTGCTACCTTAGTAGTTCCGTGACCTGAAAGAGTGCGTATTTCCCTCCCTGTTTGCAAATCCCAAACTTTCAAATCCCATTCTTTGTAAGTAGAACCCAGACGAGAAGAAGAAATTACTCGTTGGCTATCAGGGGTTACAGTTACGCTACTAACCCAACCATTATGACGAGAAAAGGTGAGTATCTCTGTCCCTGTTTCTATATCCCATACCTATTCAGAATGGTCTTCTGAAGCAGATATTACTCTCTCACCATCAGGGGTTACAGTTACGCTATTAACCCAACCATTATGACCAGAGAGGGTACGTATTTCTTCCCCTGTTTCTAAATTCCATACCTTTACGGTGCGGTCATAGGAGCCAGAAATTGCGCGCTGACCATCAGGAGTTACTACTACACTTACAACGTCGCCATTATGACCTATAGGATTCTTTACTTCAATTGAGTTTTCAATGTTTGATCTGAATTGTGAAATGATAAGTTCAAGGTCGGGATCAGCACATAGTTTTTGGAGAATTCTAAGGAATTGATATTTTGTTTCTGGAGTTACACTAGAATTGCTAAAGTATTCGCGGATTACTTCTGTGTCTTTTAAGGTTAAATTTATAGCCTTTATTTCCTTGACTGCTCGATCCCAAGGGTCTAGAGAACCCAAGAGAAATCCTCCTACTTTCCCTATAAAGCTTTGTAATTTTTCCTCATCTTCTATACCCATTATCCTCATTGCTCCACTGCCTCGACTTCGTTTTACGGCACCTAGAGTATGGATTTCCGTTCCTTTTTCTAAGTCCCAAACCTTTAAAGTGTGATCTTCAGAAGCTGAAACAGCTTTCTTACCATCTGAGAAGACTGCTACCGAACGAATTGATCCTTTGTGACCACTTAGGGTATATATTTCTGGACTATCGGGTGTACTCAAGCTAGGTGTTATTAAACGAAACCAAGGATCTTGTTTTTCCTGAATTTGATTAAGTAAAAATTGAATTTCGTTGGCTTGATGGAACATTAAACGTCCATACAATTGTGTTGCCAATTGATTGCTATCTTGATCTAAAAAATTTTTTGAAAGCTTGAGCGCACCTTGAATTGATTTTAAGCTGGATTGCATTTGCTCAGAAATATCAGGGTTAGATTCAGGTCTTAAATCATAATCTTCGATAAGAATTTGTGAATCAACGTTAGAAATTTTATATTGAAGAAAATCAAGCTCAGTTAAAATTGCACAATAATCATCTGCCATACCTGCTTCTGACAAATGATCGGGCAAATTTAAAACATACTCTTTGTCTTCTAGAGATAAATCTTCAAAGTTACTTACCACGATTTCTCCTTAAAGTTCCTTTTAACTTTTCCCAAACCTTCAATTCATTTTTAGCAATAAGTTGATGAATACCCGGCAGTGTTAATGAATGCGTTTCTAAAATATCTTTTCGATGCAGAAAATCTCGGAAACTCGAATGATAAACACTATAACGTTTCTCCTCATTCATCAATTCATGTAAAAACTGTTTCCACTCATTCAAAACTTGCTGTACTGTATATTCATCTTCACCAGAAAAATCACCAATTTTGCGACGAGAAACAGGTTCACGCACTTCTCCTAAAATATAAACAATCTTAATTTTCTCTACAGGTAAGGGATCGACAGTCATGCCCATGCGTCGCCAGTGAAAATCATAATAACCTTGTAGTCCTTGGGGAAATTGTTCTAGGGTTAAATCCTGATATTCTCCGCTTTCAATATCTATCAACACATAATGCAAATACATGAAGTTGTTTTCACTTTTTGATGCTATTTTTTCCGTAAACTCTGTAATACTTTCTTTTCTTTCATCAATACGCTGACGTAGTTCTTCACTCCTACTAACCCGATTTCCAATATAGGTTCTCACATCTCGCTCACTATCGGATTCATAATCCAATAGACTGAGGATTTTCATTGGAGCAAAACTGGTAAGAGGAACTTCTACATCTCGTCTTCTAGTAAGAATAAAATAAACTCCTTCAGGTAAATAAGCTGGTAAGTAGAGGATATTTGCTGCATCTCTATAACTGGCTGTATCCACCTCATCTAGCGCGTCAACGGCAATAATCACTGGTTTACCGTTCCTTTTGTGTGCTACTTCATCCAACAATTGCCCCAGAAATTCTCCATCTCGCGTGGTATTGAGAGGTAGGGAATTGTAGTCAAGCTCATAGCGCTCAATCAATTGACGACAAACACTTTCGAGGAACTGATCCGCTCGGTTGGGACCTTGGAGCAAAATATTAAAATGGGTAATACAGCCCGTATCTTGGACATACTTCGCCAAAATTGCACTTTTCCCCTGCCCTGGATCGCCGATGATTGTAAAGTAACCTTTGGAATTATTGGCGATAAATGCCTCAATCGCACCAAAGACATACTCGCGTCCAACAAATTCCTCGGTTTTATCAGCAATTAGAGATTGAAATTGAGTGGGAACATTTTTAGGTGTTGTTTGCTGTATCGCTTTAAGGAGAGCTTGGATTGCTTGGTCATCCCACTGGTTATAAATGCAATTGCCTATATGTATTTCTTTGCCATCTCCAATATTGACATTGTACTTGCCAAGCTGTGACGCTACTTGGCGATCGCCAGAAGAAATTACCTTCCGCAGGATTGCGATGTCCGCATCAGTATGTTCGCCAGCTTCAATACGGTTAAGAACGTTGTTTATTTCTTCAGGATTCGCCATTTCTCAGAATTTTTTTTATATCTTAACTTTATTACTTATTGATTTGTTCCATCATTACTTTCACTGGTAAAAACCAACTCTAGCTAGGATTATGTAAGCTTAGATATACAAATAGTGTAATTATTTGCTGTATGAAAGTTATTAATTATAAACATCACCAATATGAATATCGTGAGCTTCATTAATATTAGTAATAAACTTTCCATGCTGATGAATAACATCGGCAATTTTATTAATCTTTTGAGTTGCTTCTGGTTTCACTTCATCCCATCCCTTACTCGGTAAACCCTTACCACCCCGTAATTTAGCAATGATAAAATCTCCTCCAGTCATATCAAATTGAGGATTTTGCTCAACATTACATAACTGACGCGCAGTTTCAGATACAGCCTTACCCAGATGATTCATAATATTAGAAACTCGTACATCTGTATCGCCCGGTTTATTTCCTGCACCTTGCAGCGCTTCGAGAAAATGATAAGTGTAAATACTGCATGAATTATCTTTGATATATGATTTTTGTTCACCTTCGGAGGAAGTAAAAACGATTCTCCCTTTACCTTTCTTCAACTCATCAATAAAACCTTTTGATGGAGCAAGTCTAATAAAATCATCAAATTCTTCTTCTAATTCTAAATCAGCTTCTTTAGAAGTTGCCATTCCCGCAGCATGACAACTATCAATCACAACTAGTAACCGTTCTACTCCAATTTGTCGTAATTCCGACGTGAAAGTTTCTGCTGATAATGCAGAATTCGCAAGTTTAGTCGGCTTAATATCATGTTGTAGTAAATAATATTTTTGCGTATTTTTATCTACCCAACCGTGACCGGAATAATAAATAAAAATAGTTCCATTCGGGTCAGATTTAGCCTTTTCTTTTAACCAATTCAAACCATCCAAGATAGCAGCTTGCGTTGCTTCTTGATTATTTAATACTCGAATATGGTCTTTATCATCGGGGTAAGCACATAATTCTGGGTCAATTAATGCTGCATAAATTGATTGGGTATCTTTGACAGTTACAGGTAAAGATAAAGGAGCATATTTAGATTCTCCAACACCAATTAACAGTGCATAACCATTATTGAATTTACTTGAATTATCGCTCATTTTTGTTTAACTCCATTTAAAAATATCTGTGAATTACAAACAAGATTCTGTTTGAAAGTTAATTATTCTTCATAACGACTCACACGGAAAATGACATAGTTATAAGGTAGGGTTTCAGAATCATCAGCTATATGTACAATTGTACCAATACCAGGTTTGTACACCCACCGCTCCCAATCAATTACGTTTTCATCAGGAACCTGAATTGCGATGTAATTACCTTCTGCTAAACGACACCCCATTGCCATATTTTCAAAAT
>ERZ1740052.577-NODE-577-length-12527-cov-6.251443_pt1 | contig 12527 bp, 15 predicted proteins | sample MGYA00581750_ERZ1740052 | MGnify/ENA primary metagenome ERZ1740052 (study PRJEB43018, sample SAMN04849743) | marine metagenome | isolation source: floating plastic debris | place: Pacific Ocean | collected 2008-08-30 | study: EMG produced TPA metagenomics assembly... | reverse complement strand
ATAGAACGTCGTTTCGTTTAATATAAAAGATAAATTAAGATAATGAAGATTGAAGTTTCTAACGGAGAAATAATAGATAAGTATACCATTTTAGCAATTAAGTTAACTGAGATAAAAGATCAAAACAAACTTAAAAATATTCAAAATGAATATGATGTATTAACACCAGTTGTCGATCATATTTATAATGAAGTTTCAGATCAAGATGAATTGAAAAAACTACACAATGATTTATTAGAGATTAATAAAAAATTGTGGAAGATAGAAGATGATATTAGAGAGTGTGAGCGCGCTAAAGATTTTGGTGAAACCTTTGTTAATCTAGCTCGTGCGGTATATTTTACTAACGATGATCGTTCCGTAGTTAAAAAAGATATTAACACATTAACTGGTTCAGATTTAGTGGAAGAAAAATCGTACGAAGATTATAAGTAAAAAATAAAATGTTATGAAAAAGGCTTTATCAAAATTTTTAACTTCTTTAGGTATTTCAGGATCTAAAGAAGTTAAAAGCATAGAACAAAATAGTTATCATTCTCAAAGAATAAGTGATATTAAGTTTACAGATCAACAAGGAAATGAGATATCAAAAGAGGAATTATCACAAGCTACAGGAAGATATAATTATGCCGTTTATAGCATAAATAAATCTTCTGATAAGGCTAAAGAATTACATCAAAAAGCAAGAGAGTACGGGCAGAATGGTGATTATGCTGAAGCTATCAGTCATCTTGAAGAAGCTATACAAGACTCACCTGAATGGGCTTATCCGTATTATGATTTAGCTTACACATATTTGTTAAATGATGATTTCGAAAATGCTTTAAAATATTACGAGTTAACAAATGAAGTAGCTCCAAATGGTTTTTTTACATCTAAAACAGCTATAGATGTTTTAAGAAAAGAAAAAACAGGAGCTTTCAGTGAAGGTTTGTATAAGAATTATATGACTTTAGAGTGGATCGATAATCCACAAGAAAAGGCTCAAATGTTAAAGTTATTAGTTGATAATTTTCCTTCTTTAGCTCCAGCTTGGAAAGATTACTCAAATTTTTTAGAAGGAGAAGAAAGACTTCAAGCTATAGAAAAGGGGTTAAACGAGAATCCAGATATTGAAACTGAAGGAGTTCTTACTATTAATAAAGCTTTAGTTCTAAATTTAAACGGAAAGTTTAATGAAGCCAAAGAATTATTAATGCAAGTTATATTCAACTCTAAATCTACTTTCGGAAACCAAGAACTAGCAAAATTAGTTTTGAATAGTATTTCTGAAGAAAATAAGAAAAAGTAAAATGGTTGTAAAAAAAGCGAGATCAGTTTTATATGTAATTTTAATATCACTGTTGTGTTTCAGTTGTCGTTCAACCTATAAAACACAAGTTTTTTTACAAGAAAATATTCCTGTTAAGCCAGATTATACCAAAGAAAGTTCTTGGGCAGTTCTGCCAACCAAATATCAAGAGAATTTTAAAACTTATGCGTCTAATCGTTTAGATACATTGCTAGCTGATGTTTTTTATGTATATCCTACCTTAAATACAAGTAAAAAAGATATCCGATGGAATGTTCCAATTACAGACAAAGAACAAAATAATACAGTTTTAAATAAAGCTGTGTTAATGCAAGCTTCAGCTTTTGCAACTTCAGGTAAAGTTTATGTGCCCTTTTATCGTCAAGCTCATATTCGTTCTTACCGATTATTCGATAAAGGAGGAAAAGAAGCTCAAAACTTGGCATATTCAGACGTTAAAAGCGCTTTTGAGGTGTATTTAAAGAAATACAATAAAGGAAGACCAATTATTATGGTTGGTCACAGCCTAGGAACAACGCATACAGTGCGATTATTAAAAGATTTTTTTGATGGAAAAGAATTACAAAAGCAATTAATTGCAGCTTATATTCCAGGAATTAGAGTAAAAGAAAATGAGTTTTCGTCAATAAAACTAATGAAATCTCCAAAAGAAACAGGAGGCTTTATTTCATGGAATACGTACAAGAAAAATCATTATCCTAAAAAAGATAAAGATTGGTATAAAGGATCAGTAACTACAAATCCAATTACTTGGGATCAGTCTACAACAACTGTATTTAAAGATCACAAGGGGTTCTTATATACAAACGGAAAAATTTACAAAGAAGCATTAGCAATCCAAATTACAGATGGATTAGTTTGGAGTACAAATCCGAAGTTCCCATTGCGTTTCTTTATGTCGTTTTTAAAAAATTATCATGCTGGAGATATAAATTTATTTTGGCAAGATATCAGAAAGAATGCTGAGTTGAGAACGAATACTTGGTTGTTCATAAACAAAAAATAAAACTTACCTACTTAATAATCTTTATCTAAACGTGATATAATCCAAACATGTGGAAATGTTATAGTAGCTAACATTATGAACAGAATTGGAGTAAAAACTGTTTCATTTTCACTAAATATTAAATAAAGTACTCCAAGTCCAACTAAAGAAATAGCCCAGTAAATAAAAGAAGATTTTAGATATGCTTTAAAACTAGATCTTTTATTATTTCCATATAAATACTTTACTTGCCTAACCAATGAAGGAATACTGTGCCAGAAGACGAAATAAATAGCAAAAGACCATAATAAAGAAGCTGTTTTGAAAATAACATATAAAACTAATAAGTAGAAACATTCTTCTATAATATCTGTAATTTTTAATAGTTTCATTCTGGAGCAAATTATAAATATTACACTTATTAAAAATAATAATAGGTAAAATGAATATTTAAAAATTTCATTATCAGGATAAAATCCAGTGATTTCATGTATTATAATTGAAGTTGATTTTGAGTTTGAAAAGAATAATATAGAGAATACTAAAAGGCCATGTATAGTATAAGATATTGTAGCTATTATTGATGTTTTTTTTAATTTGCCTGATAAATGTTCTTCACCAAAATGATAACTACTAAAGAAAATAAATAATGTAAGAGCGAATAAAGGAAAAAATAAAAAAATACTAGTGATACTTAAAATGATTAATAAGTAAGTAACTAGAATTTTTAAAAAAAGTTTTCGATTAAAGTCAACATGTTTTTTTTCTATTAATTTAAGATCATTAGCACCGTGTAAAATACCGAATGATAATATTAAAACGTAGGCTAAAAAATTTTCAATATCATAATTAAAGAATACAGCAATCCAAAGAGATAAAAAGGTGCTAAAAATGGTAATATTCTTATAATCAGACATAGAAAATAATTTTTGTTTAATTTTTTCAATATAAAGTTAAACATTTTTGTTTAATATTTCGTAAATTTGAGTAAACAAAAATCACAACTTAAAATGAGACATTTATTCACACTAGTGGGGGCTACCCCAGAAATTGCTACAGATGATTATGTAGGATTTACATTTTTTGTAGGTTGTATGGCTATGATGGCTGCTTCTGTTTTCTTCTTTTTTTCTATGAATAATTATGATAGAAAATGGAAAACATCCATCTTAGTATCAGGGTTAATAACATTTATTGCAGCAGTGCATTATTGGTATATGAGAGATTATTGGTATAGTAACGGAAGTTCTCCTACTTTTTTTAGATATGTAGATTGGATATTGACTGTGCCATTAATGTGTGTTGAGTTCTATTTAATATTAAAAGTAGCAGGTGCGAAGAAATCGTTAATGTGGAGATTAATTTTCTTATCAGTAATAATGCTTGTTACCGGTTACTTTGGAGAAGCAGTTTATAGAGATCAAGCTTGGTTGTGGGGACTAATATCTGGAATTGCATATTTTATTATAGTTTATGATATTTGGTTAGGTTCAGCAAAAAAACTTGCAGAAAAAGCAGGAGGAGCAGATTTATCTGCACACAAAACTTTATGTTGGTTCGTGTTAGTAGGTTGGGCGATTTACCCAATTGGTTATATGGCAGGTACTCCAGGTTGGTACGATAGTATTTTTGGAGGTCTAGCTATGGATGTTATTTATAACATAGGTGACGCCATTAATAAGATAGGATTTGGATTAGTAGTATTCAATTTAGCTGTTTCTGCATCAGAAAAAACAGCAACATCTTAAGTTAGTTATTCTATAGTATTTAGTATAATCCTGCTGAAAAGCAGGATTTTTTTGTAACAAAAAATTATAAGTGTCGTCTTCATTACAAAAACCAAGTATTATGAAACGATTAATAACCACTATTTTAATTTGTATCGCATTTGCGATTAATGCACAAAACACAGCTTATTCAGATTTTTATAAAGCGAATAAAGATGAAAGTCAATTTTCAATGAGTGTTCCTGTTTCTTTAGGAGGTTTCCTTTCTGATGAAGAAGAAACGGAAGAGTTCGAAGAATTAATGAAAAAAGCAGAACATTGTAAAATTGTTATTTTTAATAACGAAAACAATACAACAGAAAGAAACTTTAAAAAGTTCTCAAGAAAAAAAGGATTGAAAACTTTGATGAAAGTTAGAGACGGAAAAGATAAAGCCGGAATATTTTTTATTGAGAAAGATGATTTGGTTAGAGAGATTATTATTAGAGCGAATAGCGATGAAGAAAAAATGGTGATGATTGGCTTAAAAATTACTTTAACTAAAGATGAGTTAGCATCAGTTGTAACTAAAATTTCGAAAGATCAATAAGCAATAGCCTTCAATAAAATTTAAATATAAAGTAAGCCAAGTTTTTTATGAAAAGAATTGTAACAGTAGTACTAGTATTTTTGGCAGTAGCAATTAATGCTCAAAAGACATCATTCAAAAGTTTTTATAAATCTCATAAAGAGAATGCAGAAGTATCTTTAAATGTTCCAGGATTCATTGCAAGAATGTTTATTGATAGTGATGATTTAGATGAAGAAGAAGTTTTAATTAAAAAGGCAAGAAACTTTAAAATATTAACTTTTACAGAAAGAGTAGATAGTGTATCTAGCGATTTTAAAAGTTTTGTTGAAAGTAGTAACTTAAAAACTTTAGTAAGAACTAAAGATGGAAAAGATAAAGCAGAGATTTTCTTTTTAGAGCATAAAAATAAAATTCGTGAAATTATTATTATGACAGAAGATAAAGGAGATGAGTTGGTCTTCTTAGGGTTAAAAACAAATTTATCTAAAGATGAGTTTAGTTTTTTAATTACCGAAATGGAAAAATCTTAAAATTGAAAAAAGCTTCTCGTTAGAGAAGCTTTTCTTTTAGACTTTCAACAGTTTTTTTGCTGTTTCCAATAAAGATTTCTTTATCAACAATAAACACAGGACGCTTTAAAAAAGTATATTCATCAAGTATGTGTTGTTTGTAATCATCTTCAGTTAAATTCTGATTTTTTAAGTCCATTTCTCTATACAATTTAGCTCTCTTGTTAAAAAGAGCTTCATAGCTTTTAGAAAAGCTATACATTTCTTCCAATTGCGAAAAAGTAACAGGATCCGATTTTATTTCTTGTTTTTCAAAACCTTCTAGGTTCACTTCTTTTAAAATTCTTCTACAAGTATCACAAGTTTGTAAAAAATAAACTTTCTTCATGGTATTAAGTGTATCTTTATAAACGCTAAAATAGGCAGAAAAATGAACACACAATTTGATATTTTAAGAAAATCTAGAGAACTTGTTTTAAAAAGAATAGAAGGTTTAACTCACGAGCAATTACATAAAATTCCTGAAGGATTTAATAATAATATAGCATGGAATGTTGCTCATTTAGTAGTAACTCAACAATTATTGCATTATAAATTATCAGGTTTACAATGTTTAGTTCCAGATGATTTAATTGAAAAATATAGAAAAGGAACAGCTCCTACGGAAGAATTATCAGTAGAAGAGTTTGAAGAGGTCAAAGAATTGTTAGCTGGTTTGCCAGATACTTTAGAAGAAGATTACAAAGAAGGAATTTTTAAAGAATATACAGAGTATCCAACAAGTACAGGATATGTGTTAAGTTCAATTGATAATGCAATTGCTTTTAATAATTTACATGAAGGTATTCATTTAGGAGCAATAATGGCATTATCTAAATTAGTATAAATCTAATTTTACCTGATGAAGTTTAATACAAAAGCCATACATGGTGGTCAGCAACATGAAGAAGCTACAGGTTCAGTAATGACACCAATATTTCAAACTTCTACATATGCACAATCTAGTCCAGGCATAAACAAAGGATATGTGTATTCACGTTCAGCAAATCCCACAAGAACTGCTCTAGAAAACGCTTTTGCATCTTTAGAAAACGGAACGCATGGTTATGCTTTTGCTTCAGGTTTAGCAGCTATAGATTGTGTTTTAAGGTTGTTAAAACCAGGTGATGAGGTGGTAACTGGAGACGATTTATATGGAGGTACATACAGAATGTTTACAAGGTTATTTGAAAAATACGGGCTCAAATTTCAATATGTAAATATGGATGATCCAAGTAATATACTTAACGCTATTACTGAATCTACTAAGTTAATTTGGATTGAAACACCAACAAATCCATTAATGAAAATTGCTGATATTGAAGAAATTTCAAACTCAGTGAAACATACGAATAAAGATATTTTAATTGCTGTTGATAATACATTTGCAACGCCTTATCTGCAACAACCATTAGATTTAGGAGCAGACATTGTAATGCATTCTGCTACAAAATATTTAGGAGGTCATTCCGATTTAGTGATGGGAGCTTTAATAGTAAAAGATGCAGAGTTAGGTAAAGAGCTTAACTTCATTCAGTTTGCTGCAGGAGCAATTTCAGGTCCTATGGATTCTTTCTTAGCTTTAAGAGGAATTAAAACATTACATGTTCGTATGCAGCGACATTGTGAAAATGGAAGAAAGGTAGCTGAATTTTTACGTGATCATGAAAAAGTAGGAGCAATATATTATCCAGGATTCAAGAGTCATGAGAATTATGAGGTTGCAAAAAAGCAAATGAAAGATTTTGGAGGTATGGTTTCTTTCCGGTTAAAAGATGAAAGTAAATCTGCTACTTTTAAATTTTTAGAACATGTAAAAGTATTTACTTTGGCTGACTCACTAGGAGGAGTAGAGAGTTTAGTTAATCATCCGGTAACCATGACACATGGTTCAATTCCTGAAGAAGAGCGTTTAAAAATGGGAATTACAGATTCTTTAATTCGCTTAAGTGTAGGTATTGAAGATATAGAAGATTTGCTTTCAGATTTAGATCAAGCATTAAATAAATAAAAATAAGTTCCTCATTATGAGGAATTTTTTTTGTTAAAAAATATACCAATTGGTATATTTTTATATATTTGCCTTATATGTTGAAATCTGAGAAGACAAGATTACATATTATTGAAACGGTTGCTCCTATATTTAATAAGAAAGGATATTCAGCTATGAGCTTATCACAAATAACTCAAGCGGCTGGTTTAACAAAAGGAGCTATATATGGGCATTTTGAAAGTAAAGAAGAGTTAGCAATAGAAGCTTTTCGTCATTGTATCCGTACCGTTTTAAAAGATTTAAATGCACATGTTGCAAAGGGGAAAACAGCGTTAAATAGATTAATTAATGTTTCTAGTTTTTATAAAAACTATTATAGTTATTGTAAAAAATTTGGAGGTTGTCCAATATTAAATATTGGTGTTGATTCAGAATATCAGCAAAATTCAATATCTAAATTAGTACGATCTTATAATGAGCGAATTTTAGAAAAGTTCACAAATTTGATAGAAGTAGCTAAAGAAACAAATGAAGTTAAAAAAGATGTTGATAGTGCTGTTTATGCAAAAAGATTTTCCTATATGATAGAAGGAGCAGTGTACATGTCTCATATAATGAAAGATGAGACTTATCTATTTGATTTAGCAGAAGTAATGAAGAAGATGATAGATAATGAATTGAAAAATTAAAAAAATTTAAAATAAAATATACCGATTGGTATGAGTTTAATTTAATCCCAAGTATGTTTATTGAAAAAACATAAACAAAACCAGCTCGTAAGAGCCAAACCAAACTAAATTAGTTCTTTAGTGTATTTTAATTTGTTAACGTTGTCTTCAAGGACTAATAATTGAAGGCAGGCTTAAACTATTTGAAAAGATTGTACAACCATTTTTAAACAAACAAACTTCTAATAAGAATAAAAAGTTTACGATTTTCGAAAAAAGGTATAAGCAAAAAAGCACCCGTTCTGGGTGCTTTTTTATTGTATTAAAGTAGTAGCTGTTTTATTTAGCTTCAGCGTATCTTCTTTCAACTTCATTCCAGTTGATTACTTTAAAGAAAGCATCAATATAATCTGGTCTTCTGTTTTGGTAGTTTAAGTAATATGCATGTTCCCAAACATCTAATCCTAAGATAGGAGTTCCTCCACAAGTAACACCAGGCATTAATGGGTTGTCTTGATTTGGAGTAGAACATACTTCTACCTTACCTCCTTTGTGTACACATAACCAAGCCCATCCAGAACCAAATTGAGTAGCTGCAGCTTTAGAGAAAGCATCGATAAAAGCTTCTTTAGAACCAAATTCAGCTTCAATAGCATCCTTTAATTCACCAGATAAGTATCCTCTATCTTCTGGGTTCATTACTGTCCAGAATAATGAGTGATTATAAAAACCACCACCATTATTACGAACTCCAGCATTGCTCATGTCTAAGTTCGTTAAAATATCTTCGATAGATTTTCCTTCTAAATCTGTTCCTTCAATTGCAGCATTTAATTTATTTGTATATCCATTATGATGCTTAGAGTGGTGAATCTCCATAGTTCTTGCATCTATATTTGGTTCTAACGCGTCGTAAGCGTATCCTAATTCTGGTAATTCAAAAGCCATAATTTTTGTTTATTTGATTACTAATTAACAATACGAAGTTACTATAAAAAAATAGGACTAACAATAGCTAGCCTTATTAGATTCTTATACTAGAATAAGATAAAGTTATTTTAAATTATAGCTACAAATTAGTTTTTATTCTCAAATTTGACTCTAGAATCGTTTTTTTGTTTTAACTCTTGTTTAAGTTTTACTCTATGTTGGCTCTAAAGTACCTCATATTCTCTGTTTAATTATTTTCTCGGGCCAAGGGTCTTCAAATTGATGACCAGCATGCCAAAGTTATATATCTTCCTCTGTAAGAAACCATGAAATTAGCTTATCTGTAAATTTATCTATTTGTGTTTTATCTCCAATTACAGTAAGATCACAATGTCGATCTCCAAATCGCCCAGATTCTTTAGTAAGTAATTCTTCGAGTAGTTTGATCTCCATATCTGAAAGTCCATGATCGTCTGTTTCAACAATTCCTGATCTCCAAGACCCAATTAATTCCAGACTAATTCCTCCAGCTGCTTGTTGCCACAATAATGAATGTTTATCTCTACTAGCAAGCCAGAAAAAACCTTTACTGCGATAAATTCTCTTATCGAGGTATTGATGGCAAATATCCCAAAGACGTTGAGGGTGAAAGGGGCGATCGTCTTTAATAACTCTAGTTTCTATATTATAAGGTGTATCACCATCCTCTTCGGTTTTCAATGTAGGCTTAAGTTCTTCTATCAATCGAGCAACTTTATAGTAATCATATTCTAGAAGTTCAAACAGCGATTCAATATTGAGTTTACCAAATACCACAGAGTGGGTTGAAGCTAGCGGATTAATTTGTTGAATATAAGTTGCAATATCAGGAAGTTTTTCTACCTGAATTCGATCTGTTTTTGTCAAAATTAAATGGCTGCAGAATAAAATTTGTTCAATAAGCAGGTTGGTTGTATCTCGCTTTCCTATTGTTATATTTCTTTGCATCTCTGGAATAAGACTTTCTCCATAGTTAAAATCGTGGGCTAACATTAAGCTATCAACAAGAACAAATACACCTGTTAGCTTAGCTAGAACCTGATTTTTAAAGTATTCGATAAGTGGCATTGGATGACAACTACCAGAAGTTTCTATGATAATAAGTTCAGGGTCTTGATTCGAAATTAACTTTAGGACAGCCTTATCAAGTTTTTCAATACCTATTTTGCTACTCAGGACACAGGAAGAGATAGAAATAAGAATATCACTATTATTTTCAATAGCATCCATATTTCCAATAAGTTCACCATCTACATCAAGTTCACTCATATCATTCACAATTGCACAAATACGTTTGTTCTTCTTTTTTGATTGAGATAATAAACTCCTAAAAAGTGTAGTTTTTCCTGAACCTAGAAATCCATTAAGAATAACAATTGGTACTGCTTTCGATACGCTCATTTTTATTAATGATTATTGGTTTTGTCTAATTTTTAGTTAACAGTTTTTACAAATGACATGAAATTAGCCATGCACTTAACCTATAACAAATAATTAGCGATTATTTTTGGTTAAATATAGCTAATTTAAAAGTCAGGTAAGCTTTTAATATAATTTAGGCACAATCGAGCAGTTCGTTAGTAGTGAATTGTATAACGATTTTTAGTTTGATAGTGTTTTTGTAGTCTTATGAATGATTTTGCCTCATAAATTCCTCAGCTTTCTCTACCATATTTTTACTTCCACAGAAAAAAGGAATTCTTTGGTGTAGCTCTGTTGGTTGAACTTCCATAATTCTATTAAATCCATCACTTGCTTTTCCTTTTGCTTGTTCCGCTAAAAATGCCATCGGATTACATTCATATAATAAACGAAGTTTACCATTAGAGTTTTTAGAACTTTTCGGATACATGTATATTCCGCCTTTAATCATATTTCTATGAAAATCAGAAACTAAAGATCCGATATACCTGCTTGTATATGGTCTGTCACCTTCTTCTTCCTGACAGTATTTTATATACTTTTTTACACCAATAGGGAAATGAATATAATTTCCTTCGTTTACAGAGTAAATTTTTCCATCTTCAGGAAATTGCATGTTCGGGTGTGATAAATAAAATGTACCTATAGCCGGATTTAAAGTGAAACCATTTACACCATCTCCAGTTGTATATACTAACATTGTCGAAGTACCATAAACCACATAACCGGCAGCAACTTGTTCACTACCTTTTTGTAAGAAATCTTCTAGTTTTACAGGAGTTCCTACAGGAGTAACTCTTCTATACACAGAAAAAATTGTACCAACCGAAACATTTACATCAATATTAGAAGAACCATCTAATGGATCTATTAATACAACATATTTGTTTTGATGATTCTCATCTTGACTGTTAACAATAATAAAATCGTCTTCCTCTTCACTGGCAATACCACAAACAATATTTCTATTAGTTAATGTTTGAATAAATTTATCGTTTGCATAAACATCAAGTTTTTGCTGATCTTCTCCTTGAATATTAGTTTCACCAGCAGCACCAATAATATCTACAAGTCCTGCTTTATTAACTTCATGATTCACAACTTTTGCTGCTAAACGAATGGAGTTAATTAAACGAGATAATTCACCTGAGGTATATTTAAAAGAAGCTTGATTTTCAATGATAAATTCGCCGAGGGTCTGATTTTTTTTAGCCATAAAGAGTACACTGTTTTATCTATTTACAAAGATGATAACTTTGTTTTATAACTACAACGTTTTAGTTTAGTATTTTACAGGAATTGTTAAAGTGGAAAAATCAACAAAACAATTGTATGTGTTGTAATTTGTTATTTTTTTTAACAAGGTGTTATAAAAACTATTTTTGCCTAAAAATTTTAAACATGAGTTTTACTATTCGTAAAGGAAAAAAAGAAGACGTTCAAGCAATTCATAATTTAATTGTTGAGTTAGCTGTTTTTGAAAAAGAACCAGATGCGGTAGAAATTACTGTTGAAGATTTAATAAAAGATGGGTTTTCAGAGAATCCAAGATTTAACACTTTTGTTGCTGAAGAAACTAATGGTGCTATTATAGGTATGGCATTATTTTACGAAAGATATTCTACATGGAAAGGTAAAGCAATTCATTTAGAAGATTTAATGGTAACAGCATCTAAAAGAGGAATTGGAGCTGGAAAAGAATTGTATAAGTCAATTATGAAATATGCCTCAGATAATGGATATAAACGTGTAGCTTGGGAAGTATTAGATTGGAATACAAATGCAATTGATTTTTATGAAAAAAGTGGAGCAAAAGTTTTAAGAGATTGGGACGTTGCTCAAATGAATGAACAAAATTTAGAAAGATTTATAAATGAGAATTTTTAAGTTTGGAGGAGCATCAGTAAAAAGTCCTGATGCAGTGAAGAATGTTGTACGCGTATTACTACATGAAGGAACAGAAAATACTTTAGTTGTAATTTCTGCAATGGGAAAAATGACAAATGCCTTTGAGCGTTTAATTAAAGCATATACAGAAAGTACAGATGATGTAAAGCCTGCACTGGAAGCCATAAAAGATTTTCATACTGAAATGTTAGACGGTCTTTTCGATAAAGGTGATGAAGTGTATACTAAAGTAATGTACTTATTTGGCGAATTAGCTGGTAGGATGGCTATTAATACATCTGAAGATTATAATTATATATACGATCAAATTGTTGGTTTTGGAGAAATATTATCAACAACAATAGTAAGTGCTTATTTAACAAAAATTGGTGTAGAAAATCAATGGTTAGATGTTCGTGAGTATATAAAAACTGATAATAAATAT
>ERZ1740052.576-NODE-576-length-12532-cov-5.984051_pt1 | contig 12532 bp, 11 predicted proteins | sample MGYA00581750_ERZ1740052 | MGnify/ENA primary metagenome ERZ1740052 (study PRJEB43018, sample SAMN04849743) | marine metagenome | isolation source: floating plastic debris | place: Pacific Ocean | collected 2008-08-30 | study: EMG produced TPA metagenomics assembly... | reverse complement strand
AACAGCTTCTAATTCTGTATGAAATAAGCGAAGAACTAACTGGCTGAAACGCTCACTTTCAACCTTTAACCATTTTTCTAATTCATTAGCTGGAATTTTATTCGTATAAACAGTTTCCTCATGCCATGTCCAAGCATTTGTTCCTTCAGCTCCTAAACCACTTATCATATTATCATATTCATTAGCAATAGCTAACTTTGAAGCTTCATGAGAAACTTTATCTATTTCTTTATAAATCTCTAATTTCTTCTTAGGATCTTTTTCAGCTTTATGTTTTTCATATAAATCTGAAATTTTTTGGAGCTCTACTTTCTCTTTATCAAAATCTACAGAACCAATTTTACTTGTTCCTTTAAATAACATATGTTCCAGATAGTGAGCTAAACCTGTATTATCTGAAGGATCATAAACAGATCCAGCTCTTACAGGTATAAAGGTCTGAATTTTAGGCTCTTTAAAGTTTTGAGCTAAATACACTTTTAAACCATTATCAAGTGTGTATAATCTTAAACCAGTAGGATCGTTAGTATAACTTACATAGTTAAATCCATTTTTGTCTTTCTGATTTTCAATTTTTACTTCGTTAGTTTCTACGGAATCATTAGATGTTTCCTTACAGCCCATAAAAAAAACGGCTACTATCGAAGCAATGAGGAGTTTATTTATTTTTTTCATTGCTTATTGTTTATTAGATTAAATTATATGACTAACAAAATAATTTATAGAATAAAATTAGAATGTTATTTTTTGTTATTTAGTGTTATAGTGTGTTAATAAACAATATTTAGCAAATACTCTTTCTTTCATTTTCTTTAATTTTTTCTTTGTTTATAGCACTTAAATTAAAAAATCCGAACACTAAAGTATAGTATTCGGACTAATAACGTTCTTTTTTTAAGAATATTTTAACGACTACGCTAAAACTTTTGCTATCATTTCTCCAATTTTAGCAGGAGACTCAACAACGTGTACTCCATTTTCAGCTAAGATTTTCATTTTTGCTTGAGCTGTATCATCAGCACCACCTACGATAGCACCAGCATGTCCCATTGTTCTACCAGCAGGAGCAGTTTGTCCAGCGATAAATCCTACAACTGGTTTTCTGTTTCCGTCAGCTTTAATCCAACGTGCAGCTTCAGCTTCTAATTGTCCACCGATCTCACCAATCATAACGATTGCTTCAGTTTCATCATCATTCATTAATAACTCTACAGCTTCTTTAGTTGTAGTTCCAATAATTGGATCTCCACCAATACCAATAGCAGTAGTATTTCCGTATCCTTGCTTTACAACTTGGTCAGCGGCTTCATATGTTAATGTTCCTGATTTAGAAACAATACCTACTTTACCTTTTTTGAAAATAAACCCTGGCATGATACCAACTTTAGCTTCATCTGGAGTGATAACTCCTGGACAGTTAGGTCCTACTAAAGTACAATCTTCTAATGCGTCGATATAAGCTTTAACTTTTACCATATCAGCAGTTGGGATACCTTCAGTAATACAAATAATTACTTTAATTCCTGCTTCAGCAGATTCCATAATTGCATCAGCTGCAAATGCTGGTGGTACAAAAATAATTGAAGTATCTGCACCAGCCTTAGTTACTGCTTCATCAACAGTATTAAAAACAGGCTTACCTAAGTGCTCTTGTCCTCCTTTTCCAGGAGTAACACCTCCAACAATATTTGTTCCGTAGTCGATCATTTGACCAGCATGAAAAGTACCTTCACTTCCTGTGAAACCTTGTACTATAATCTTTGAATCTTTATTTACTAAAACGCTCATTGGTTTATTTTTAATTTTTAAGTCTAGCAAAAATAGTTTTTTAATTGAGGATAACCAATTAAATTATGGTTACTTTTTTGCTTTATTTACTTCGTTTTTTAAATGTATAATTTCTCTCATAGTTTGGCGATACTCTCTTTGTGGCGTACCGAAATAAACTCCTTTTTTTAAGGACTTCATTACTCCTGTTTGTGCCATTAAAACTGTACCTTTCTCTATGTTTAAACCACTAACAATACCTACTTGTCCCCAAATTGTTACTTCATCACCAATTACAGTACAACCTGCAATTCCGGTTTGAGCTGCAATAAGACACTTTTTACCTATAATTGTATCGTGGCCAACATGAACTTGATTATCAATTTTAGTTCCCTCACCTATTGTTGTATCTCCTGTGACTCCTCTGTCTATAGTACAAGAAGCACCTAAATCTACATTATTTTCGATTACAACTCTACCTCCAGAGACTAAAGGATCAAAACCTTCTAGTCTTTTCTTATAATAGAAAGCATTACTGCCTAATACAGTATTAGAATAAATATTAACATTATCTCCTATAACACAGTTATTGTTTATAGTAACATTTGCATGTATAATACAATTTTTACCTATAGTTACTCCTTCTCCAATAAAAACATTAGGCTGGATAATTGTTCCTTCTCCAATAACAGCAGAATCTGAAATACTTTGTTTAGAAGCTATGAAGGGATTAAAATGTTTTGTGAGCTTATTAAAATCTCTAAACGGGTCATCCGAAATTAAAAGTGATTTACCTTCTGGGCATTCAACTTCTTTATTAATTAAAATTGTGGTAGCAGCAGAAGTTAAAGCCTTATCATAATATTTTGGATGATCAACAAAAACAATTTCTCCTTTTTGAACTACATGAATTTCATTTAGTCCCGTAATTTCAAAATCAGGATCTCCAACAAAAGGCACATCTAAGAGATTTCCTATTTGTTGTAAAGTTTGTACAGTATTAAATTTCATATGAAAAAAATCCCGCAATTAAGCGGGATAAAATTTTATTTACTCTTTGATTCTTTCTGAATATGAACCTTTTTCAGTATCAATTTTTATTTTATCTCCTTCATTTATGAATAAAGGTACATTAACTCTAGCTCCTGTTTCTACTGTTGCAGGTTTAGTTGCATTTGTTGCTGTATTTCCTTTTACTCCAGGTTCAGTATGAGTTACTTCTAATATTACATGAGAAGGCATCTCTACAGATAAAGGTAAGCCGTCTTCTGTATTAATTAAAATTGTAACTACTTCTCCTTCTTTCATAAATTCAGAACCATCAACTACTTTTCTTTGTAAAGTAATTTGGTTATAATCTTCTGTATTCATGAAATGTAGATCATCTCCTTCAGCATATAAATATTGAAATTTATGAGTTTCTACACGAACATCTTCTATTTTATGTCCAGCAGAGAAAGTATTATCAATTACTTTTCCTGAAGTAACACTTTTTAATTTAGTTCTAACAAAAGCAGGACCTTTACCTGGTTTTACGTGTAAGAATTCTATAATTTTAAATATATCATGATTATATTTTATACATAATCCTTTTTTAATATCTGAAGTTGTTGCCATTGTTTTTTATATTAATTTGTTTTATAATATCCTTTCATTATACCTCTATGAGAATCTTTAATAAACTGAATTATCTCATCTCTTTCAGAAGTAGCTTCCATTTCTGCTTCAATAATCTCTATTGCCTGTGAATTATTGTAATTCTTTTGAAATAGAATTCTATAAATATCTTGAATTTCTCTAATTTTTTCTGTTGAATAACCTCTTCTACGTAGACCTATAGAATTAATACCTACATAAGATAATGGTTCACGAGCTGCTTTAACATAAGGTGGTACATCTTTACGTACTAAAGAACCTCCTGTTACAAAAGCGTGATTTCCTACAGAAGCGAACTGATGCACAGCTACCATACCTGCTAAAACCACATTATCTCCAATAGTAACATGCCCAGCCAGGGTTGAATTATTTGAAAAAATACAGTTATTACCCACAATACAATCATGAGCGATATGACAATATGCCATAACAAGACAATTATCTCCGATTACAGTTTTTAATCGATCTGATGTTCCTCTGTTTATGGTAACACATTCTCTTATAGTTACATTATCACCAATAATAACTACAGTTTCTTCGTCGTTAAACTTTAAATCTTGTGGTATAGCGGAAACTACAGCTCCAGGGAAAATTCTACAATTTTTTCCAATGCGTGCACCTTCCATTATTGTTACGTTAGAACCAATCCATGTACCAGAACCAATTTCTACATTCGCATGTATGGTTGTAAATGGTTCAATAACTACATTTCTTGCTATTTTAGCTTGGGGGTGAACGTAAGCTAATGGTTGATTCATATTATTTTGCTTTAGAAATTTGTGCCATTAATTCTGCTTCAGCTACTAATTTTCCGTTAGCGTAAGCATAAGCTTGCATATGAGCAATACCTCTACGAATTGGCGTTATTAATTCACTCTTGAAGATTAATGTATCTCCAGGTAATACTTTTTGTTTAAACTTAACTTTATCTATTTTCATAAAATAAGTTAAGTAATTTTCAGGATCTGGCACAGTACTTAATACTAAAACTCCACCAGCTTGAGCCATCGCTTCAACCTGAAGAACTCCAGGCATAACGGGAGCTCCAGGAAAATGTCCTACGAAGAAATCTTCATTCATAGTTACATTTTTCATTCCAACTACATGCTTGTCCGACAACTCTAATATTCTATCAACTAATAAGAATGGAGGCCTATGTGGAAGAATATCCATAATCTGATGAATATCCATTAAAGGTGGTTGGTTTAAATCATAAGTAGGAACATTATTTCTTTTTTCCTTCTTTATAATTTTAGCAAGTTTTTTAGCAAAAGTAGTATTTACTAAATGTCCTGGTTTGTTAGCGATAACTTTTCCTCTAATTCTAGTACCTACAAGAGCTAAATCACCAATAACATCTAATAATTTATGTCTTGCTGCTTCATTTGCCCAGCGTAATTCTAAATTATCTAAAATTCCATTAGGCTTGATTTTAATATCATCTTTATTAAATGCTTGTTTAAGTTTCTCTGTAGTACTTTCAGAAAGTTCTTTATCAACATAAACAATAGCATTGTTTAGGTCTCCTCCTTTAATTAGATTATGTTCTAAAAGCATTTCTATTTCATGTAAGAAACTAAATGTTCTAGCAGAAGAAATCTCCTCTTTAAAATCCTGAATATGATCTAAAGTAGCGTTTTGTGTTCCTAAAACCTTAGTACCAAAATCTACCATAGTAGTCACTTGATACTCATCTGAAGGCATTAGAATAATCTCACTTCCAGTACTTTCATCTTTATATGAAATAATTTCTTTTACTACATACTCTTCTATTTCAGCATCTTGATCTACTATTCCTGCTTCTTCAAGCGCTTCAATAAAAAACTTAGAAGAACCATCCATAATAGGTGGTTCAGAAGCATTAATTTCAATTAAAAGATTATCAATATCTAATCCCACTGCTGCTGCAAGTACATGTTCAGAAGTATTGATTTGAACACCATTTTTTTCCATGTTAGTACCTCTCTGGGTATCAATAACATACTCTGCTTTAGCTTCAATTATAGGTTGACCTTCTAAATCTACTCTTTTAAAAGCGAAACCATGATTGATTGGCGCTGGTTTAAAGGTCATAGTTACTTCATTTCCTGTGTGCAATCCTACACCAGATAAAGTAACTTCATTTTCTATAGTTCTTTGTTGTTTACTCATTTTGGTTTTGTTGAGCCTTGTACTCTTTTTCTAGTTTATTTACGGTTGATACTATTTTTGGTAAATTTTTAAAATAAACATATGACTTATTAAAGTCTGAATACCCTATTGCAGGTGATCCTTGTACTACATCTCCGTCTTTTAAATTTCTTCCAATACCAGATTGTGCTTGTATTTTAACATTATTACCAATTGTAATATGTCCAACAATACCTACTTGACCACCTATCATACAGTTTTCCCCAATTTTTGTAGAACCTGCAACTCCCGATTGAGAAGCCATTACAGTATTTTTACCAATTTCTACATTGTGAGCAACTTGTATTTGATTGTCTAGTTTCACTCCTGATTTTATAATTGTAGATCCTAAAGTAGCTCTATCTATAGTACAATTCGCTCCTATGTCTACATAATCTTCTATTATTACGTTCCCAATTTGTGGAACTGCTTTATATATACCATTTTCATCTGGTGTAAATCCAAAACCGTCTGAACCTACAACAGTTCCTGAATGAATTTTACAACCTTTTCCTATCACAGATTCAGAATAAACTTTTACTCCTGAAAAAATTGTTGAATTGTCACCAATTTTCACATTATCTCCTATATAACTATTAGGATAAATTTTCACATTATTTCCAATAGTTACATTCTCTCCGATATACACAAATGCACCTATATACTCATTGCTACCTATAGAGGCAGAACTTGAAACGTAAATAGGATTTTCTCTACCTACTTTATTATTTTTTACTTGATTATAATATTCTAATAACGTTGAAAATGATTTATATGGATCATTTACTCTAATTAAAGTAGATGAAACAGTCTTTTCAGCTATAAATTTTTTACTTACAATAGCTATTGAGGCTGATGTAGTATATATATATGGCTCGTATTTTGGATTAGCTAAAAAGGTTAAAGAACCCTTTTGAGCCTCTTCAATTTTCGCAAGTTCAAATACCGTCTCCTCCGTATTTCCTTCAATCTCACCTTGTAAAATATCTGCGATCTGTTTTGCTGTAAACTTCATTAGGTGCAAAAGTAATTATTTTTTGTTTAGTTTTAATCTGTTGATCTAGATCAAAGCAAAATTCTTTGGATAACAATAAAAGTATTTAACCACAGGAACAGCTAATGTTTCTATGTTTAAATTGTCTGAAGCTTTAGCAATATCTTTTAGCTTTCCTTTTTTTGTTAGTATTTTAATCGGAATAGATTTATTATAAGCTTGATTTGAAACCGTATCTTCAAAAACGAAACAAGATAAATCACTTTCTCGATCACCTAACTTCTTCTTTACTTTAGCTTGAACTTTATTTTTATATTTTTCAGAAAAAGGCTTACTCTGTAAATCTAACTTCAGTAACTTTCTATTTACTAACATTTGTGATAGTTTAGAAAGTACAAAATCATCGTTATCACACCACTCTTTTATTGCTGACAATACATCATAATCATCAAGTTTAGCAAACATTTCTAAAGTCTCAATATTAAAGTTTCCTTTATTAATTGGTGTTTTTAAGAAATAATCTAAAGCGCTATTTGCTGGTAAATCTTTTCCTTCTTTTGTTATAGTTTTTGCTCTTTGTAAGATCTTTACTAATAATGTTTCCGCAGATAAAGACGTTTTGTGAAGATAAACTTGCCAATACATTAGTCTTCTCGCTATTAAAAATTTTTCTACAGAATAAATTCCTTTTTCTTCTATAACAAGTTCATCATTTTTTACATTCATCATAGCTATCAATCGATCAGAAGAAATATTTCCTTCTGCAACTCCTGTATAAAAGCTATCACGTTGTAAATAATCTAATCGATCAATATCTAACTGACTTGATATTAATTGATGAAAAAAGGTTCTTTCATATTTACCTTCAAAAATCTCTATAGCTAAACTTAGTTTACCTTTAAACTCTTTATTTAATGCTTTCATGAAAAGTAACGAAATCTCTTCATGAGTTATTTCATTTACAATACTGTATTCTAAAGCATGAGAAAAAGCTCCATGACCTATGTCATGTAATAAAATAGCAATGCATAAAGCTACAGCTTCATCTTCAGAGATTTCAATATTCTTAGATCTTAATGCTTGAATTGCTTTTTGCATTAAATGCATACACCCAATTGCATGATGAAATCGTGTATGATTAGCACCTGGATAAACTAAATTTGTAAGTCCCATTTGAGTAATTCGCCTCAATCTTTGAAAATATCTATGTTCGATAATGTCAAAAATTAAGGAATTGGGGATAGAAACTAATCCATAAATAGGATCGTTAAGTATTTTTAGCTTGTTAGTTTTAGACTTACTCAATATGTTATGTTTTCTTTTTTAATGTGTTGAACAAAAGTATGTAAATATAAACAATGCTTATTTACGAACAACAAAAACATAAATATCTAAAATTTTAAGAGTTTTTTATTTTTTTATGCGACACTAAAGATTTAATTTGATCGTTCTTTGATAATAAATTAATCTTATGAGAAAAATTGATATCCTTTGGGTAGATGACGAAATAGATTTATTAAAACCTCATATATTATTCTTAGAGAAAAAGAATTATAAAGTTACTACATGTACGAATGGAACCGATGCTGTTGATTTAGTAGATGATATGAATTTTGATATCGTTTTTTTAGATGAAAATATGCCTGGAATTTCTGGTTTAGATGCATTAAATCTAATTAAGCAAAAAAGAGCTAATCTTCCGGTAGTTATGATTACTAAAAGTGAGGAAGAATATATAATGGAAGAAGCTATTGGTTCTAAAATTGCCGATTACTTAATAAAACCTGTTAATCCGAACCAAATATTATTGAGCTTAAAAAAGAATTTAGATCATTCTAGATTGGTTACGGAGAAAACAACTTTAAATTATCAGCAAGAGTTTAGAAAAATATCTATGGATTTATCTATGGTAAATTCTTATCAAGAGTGGATTGACCTATATAAAAGATTAATTCACTGGGAATTAGAATTAGAAAACATAGATGATTCTAATCTTTTAGAAATCTTAGAAAGTCAAAAATCTGAAGCAAACACTCATTTTTTTAAATTCATTAAAAAGAATTATGAAAATTGGTTAACTAGTGACGACAAACCAACGATGTCGCATACACTGTTTAAGGATCTTATTGTTCCTAATTTAAGTAAAGAGCAAGGACTACTTGTTGTCGTAATTGATAATTTAAGATATGATCAGTTTAGAGTGTTAGAACCTTACATTAATAACTTCTATAGAAAAGAAACTGAACATTCTTATTTTAGTATACTACCTACCGCAACTCAGTATGCCCGTAATGCTATTTTCTCAGGTCTTATGCCTTCTGAAATGGAAAAAAGACATCCTAACTATTGGAAAAACGATACAGATGAAGGTGGAAAAAATTTATTTGAAAATGAATTTTTAACCGAACAAATTAAGCGATTAAACTTAAATATTAAACACGAATATTTTAAGATCACTTCTCTTAAAAACGGAAAAGATTTAGAAGAAAATTATAATGCTACAAAAAATAATGATCTGACTGTCGTAGTATATAATTTCGTTGATATGCTTTCTCATGCTAAAACTGAAATGGAAGTAATAAAAGAATTAGTTGGTGATGATAAAGCCTACAGATCTTTAACTGTTAGTTGGTTTAAAAATTCTCCATTACTTTCTATTATTCAGAAAGCAAAAGAATTAGGACAAAAACTTATTATTACTACCGATCATGGAACAATTAACTGTAATACACCTACAAAAGTAATTGGAGATAAAAATATCAGTTCTAACTTAAGATATAAAACAGGTAGAAGTTTAAGTTATGAGAACAAAGATGTTTATGAAGTTAAAAACCCAAGAGATATTTTTCTACCAAGTGTATCTATAAATAGTCCTTTTATTTTCACAAAAGAAGATTTGTTTTTTGCATATCCAAACAACTTTAACCACTTTGTGAAATATTACAGAAATACATATCAACACGGAGGTATTTCATTAGAAGAAATTATTATACCTTGCGCTATATATAATTCTAAATAGTTTATGAATAAAAATTATTCATTAGAAGAAATTGAAATAATTGCTAAAGAACTAATTAGCAATTCAAAACATAAAATTTTACTGTTTAATGGTGAAATGGGAGTAGGAAAAACTACACTTATTAAAGAAATATGTAGAGTTTTAGGAAGCAATGATATTATAAGCTCTCCTACTTTTTCTTTAGTAAATGAATATCATACAACAACAGATGACATCATTTATCATTTTGATTTTTATAGAATAAACCATGAAGAAGAAGCCTTAGATATTGGTGTAGAAGAATATTTTGATTCAGGTCATTGGTGTTTAATAGAATGGCCTGATAATATTAAAAATTTATTACCTTTAAATGCTAGTGAAGTAACAATCACATTAGCCGACGATAATCTAAGAAACATTCAACTTAACTAAATTAATGAGTTCTATCACACCATTTACTAAAGAACAGCTACTTCCTCAACCTGAAATGCTAGAAATTAAAAAGCAAAAAGGTGAGTTATTTATAGGGTTACCTAAAGAAACCAGATTAGAAGAAAAGAGAATTAGTTTAACACCTGATGCTGTTGCCGCTTTAGTAGCACACGGCCATAGAGTTGTTGTTGAAAATAACGCTGGAGAAGGCACCAATTATACGGATAGAGAATATTCTGAGGCTGGTGCTAAAATATCTTATGATATCAAAGAAGTTTTTGCTTGTAATTTGGTTGTGAAAGTTGAACCACCAACATTAGACGAAATTAAATTAATGAATCCACAATCATTTTTAATTTCTGCATTACAATTAAAAACTCAAGATAAAAAATACTTCGAAGCTTTAGCTAAAAAGAGAATTACAGCTATAGCTTACGATTACATAAAAGATGAAGATGGTGTATACCCTGTTTTAAAATCACTAAGTGAAATTGCAGGAATATCATCTATGCACATAGCAGCAGAATTAATGTCTTCTGCAAATGGAGGAAATGGTTTATTATTAGGAAATATAAGCGGTGTTCCTCCTACTGATGTTGTTATTCTAGGAGCTGGAACCGTTGGTAAATCAGCTGCAAAAGCTGCTATTGGTTTAGGTGCTCGTATAAAAGTTTTCGATAATTCAATTACTAAATTAAGAAAATTACAAGAAGCCATTCCTGGACCTATTTATACATCTACTGTTCAACCAAAGTCTTTACTAAAAGCATTAATGCGTTGTGATGTTGCCATTGGTGCAATCAGAGGAATTGATAGATCTCCTATTATTGTTACTGAAACTATGATAGAGCAAATGAAAATAGGTGCAGTTATTGTTGATGTTTGTATCGATAGAGGTGGTTGTTTTGAAACTTCTAGAGTCACTACACATAGTAAACCTACGTTTAGAGAACATGACGTTATTCACTATTGTGTTCCAAATATTCCTTCTAGATACGCAAGAACGGCTTCTGTTTCTATTAGTAACATTTTAACTCCTTACCTATTAAACATTGCTGAAGAAGGTGGTTTTGAAAATGCTGCTAGATTCGATAAAAGTTTACGTAACGGTATGTATTTCTATCATGGAATTTTAACTAATAAAACGGTTGGTGACTGGTTTGATATCCCTTTTAGAGATATTAATTTATTAATTCTGTAGTATTCGGTAGCGAAAACATAAATTCTGATCCTTTATTTTTTCCTTCTGAGTAAATCATAAGATGTGTTCCATGTAATTCAATTATTTTTTTTGAAATAGCTAAACCTAAACCTTTACTCTCAGTTGTATCTCCAGAAGTATACCATCGGTCAAAAATAGAATCAATTTCTGTCTTAGTTATTCCCAAGCCAGAATCCTTAATTCTTATAACTGCTCGTTCTTTATTATTTTCTAGCAGTAAAACTATATTTCCATATTTTGGTGTAAACTTTAATGCATTATCCAAAATATTCTGAATTACTCTTTCAATTAGTAATTTATCTGCCAATACAAATTGATTTTTATAGAGTTTACAAACTACCTGTATGTTAACTTTCTTCTGTTTTGATATTATACCATAACGACTAGCTATCTCATTTACTAATTGTGGTAAATTAAAAATCGTTTTCTTTATCGGTAAACGTTTTGTGTCTAAATTAGAGTATTCATATAATTGATTTACTAAATCTGATAATATTAAAGTACTTTTCTCTATAATTTTTAAGAACTCTTGTCTATTTTCATCAGTAATTAAAATTTTATCTTCATTTAATGTCTCTGCATATCCTCTAATTATGGTTAGTGGCGTTCTAAGATCATGAGAAATATTAGCTATTAATTCTTTTTTAAATGTATTTATTGACTTTATTTCTTCTATATGATAAGAAATGGTATCTGCCATTTCATTAAATGTTGTAGCTAAAATTGATAAGTTACTAGTAGATTTTTCTGGTATCCTACTTTGTAAATTTCCTTCTTTGAATTTATTCACATGATGAATAATAATAAGTAAACTTTTAGAAATTAAAAATATACTTAAACACCCTATCGTTAAAGACAATAGGGTTGTTATTATAATAGTAGTTGTTGTAAGTTTGGAAAAATAAGATTTAAATAAACTATTACAAACTTGTTCAAAATCATGACTAGCTAATAATATGTATATGTAGCCAACTTTTCCGTTACTTTCAAATGACGCTGCTGAAAAAATCTTCTTTTCTGATATATTCTTAGGATCATTTCCTAAAATATACTCTTCTTTATTATTTATAAATTTATGAATCGGTATTAAATCAACTTGTTTTATTTCTTCTGAAGCATCAGAGTGATCAAGAACAACAGAATGTAACACAAATCCATTTTCATCTAACAAATACACTTCAATAGCTCTATTAACAGCCATCATATCATGCATTACATCATCAAATAATTGAATATTTACATTTCCATTTTCTAAATAAGGGGATGAACTTTATAATTTTTCTTCTATTAAATG
>ERZ1740052.575-NODE-575-length-12555-cov-18.774000_pt1 | contig 12555 bp, 12 predicted proteins | sample MGYA00581750_ERZ1740052 | MGnify/ENA primary metagenome ERZ1740052 (study PRJEB43018, sample SAMN04849743) | marine metagenome | isolation source: floating plastic debris | place: Pacific Ocean | collected 2008-08-30 | study: EMG produced TPA metagenomics... | reverse complement strand
TCATCAACCTGAGAATCAGCTTAATGCTTAATTAGTTTTTCTCCACGATACCAACTGCGGATTTTTTCTGGTGAAACCCCTATAAAGTAAGCAATTATTACAATTTGATTTATTAAAGTAGTTTGCCAAATTCCTTTCTTCAACCAGCGACGCGGTGAAGTAATAACCGGTACTTGAATAAAAGTAATTTTACCTGTCTTGTTTAAATTACGTATTAGCTCAAAATCTTCCATAATAGCTAATTCGGGAAAACCACCAAGTTGATTAAATTTTTCTTTGGTAATAAAAATAGCTTGGTCACCGTAGGGCATTTTAAATAATTTTGAACGCCATTTTACTCCCCATTCGACTAATCGTAAGCTTATATCGGGTGCATTTATTCGCAAAGCAAACGCACCTGCTACAGTTGAATGGTCTTGCAGCGCTTCGCGAACCATGATGTCAAAATCAGCAGGTAGCAGCGTGTCAGCATGGAGAAACAGCAAAATATCACCAGATGCATTCATTGCTCCTATATTCATCTGACGAGCGCGATTTTTATCACCTGTAATAACTTTCACACCCAGAGATTCTACAATTTCTACTGTATTATCTTCGGAACCAGCATCAACCACAACCACTTCTACATTATTACTCATTTGAGTACTAGCTAAAGTAGCTTTAATATTTTGTGATTCATTGAGAGTAGGAATAATAATCGAAATTTTCGCTGTTGAAATACTTTTGTTTGTATTTTTCTCAAGCGAATATTTTTGTTTTTTCAGAATAGTTTTTTGAGACATCATATAATATGCATGAGAAAAAGCACGAATCAAATGCCAATATAAAGCTATGACCTGATAACGTCAAAGAAATTGCATGCTGGTCTTATTAAAAATTTACTTGCTAATTTTGAACAAAAATACTATAGTAATTCTCTAACCAAAGTGTAAAAATATTACAAATATTGATGTCAGAATTTTTAATTAAACTGCATAATCAACAATTAATTCGTTCTCGATTCATTATGAACCACAAAACTGAGCAAATTATGAGTCTATTATTAGAATATGATTAATGAATAAAAACTATACTACAAAGTTTGCTATAACAACTATAAACCTCTTTTATCACTCTAGGCAGAGGAAAATAGAAATCCCAATAATCTAACTGACTGAAAATTCCATTTGTGAAATAATTAATTATCCTTTGAAGCTTTAATAAGCCTTGATATAGTTCAGGTATTTTAAATATTTTTAGCCAAGGCTTAATTAAATTAGAAAATACGAAAAGTTGAAGAATTAAACGAAGATGATCCACACGCGACCCGAGAATGTTGAGAATATTATTCCAACCGTTTTTATTATTCCACCAAGGGTGTGAAGAAAATTTTGATTCAGATTGTGAGTATTTAGGGGTGAAAGTTAATTTTCTTCTCTTTTGCTGAAAGACTTGCTATATAAAGTTTATAAAATGTGCAAGTTGAGAGTAAACAAAATACAAGTTTAGGGAATTTTCCATGAAACGTAATTTTCTTTTCTTCGCAGATTTGCTTATAGTTGCTGTTGTGATTGTTGGCTGTAATCAACAGCAAAACGTTAGTCAAACAACAGATCCAACCGACGAAAAATCAGTCACCCTTAGTCCCAGTCCTGCTAATTCTCTGACAAAAGGAACCACACAAACATCTAAAATTCTGCGTTCTGGAACTTTTGTAGACGGAGAGCATCCTACTTCTGGAACTGTCAGAATTGTTGAGAAAGACAGCAAGCGTATTTTAGAACTCGACTCGGCTTTTAAAACTTCTACTACAGGACCAGATTTAGTCGTAATTTTACATCGTTTGCCAAATGTGATTGGCTCAACCAAACCACCTGCTTATCCCATTACTGAGGGTGAGTACGTTATTCTTGCCTCTTTGCAAGAGTATAGTGGTTCTCAAAGCTATGAGATTCCAAAAAATATCAATTTAGAAGAATTTCAATCGGCTGCTATTTGGTGTCGCAAATTTAATGCAACCTTCGGGGCTGCTAAACTTCAGTAGTTTTCTAAAAACTGTTTAAATGAATTAGCAAAAATAGCAGCTTGAGTTCTATCTCTCAAATTTAATCTAGTTAAAATACTCGTGACGTGATTTTTTACAGTTCTTTCGGAAATAAATAATTGCTGAGCAATTTCTCGATTGTTTGCTCCGTTACTAATCAAGCATAAAACTTCTTTTTCTCTGGGAGTAAGTTCTTCTAACTGATGAGGTGGAATGAGTTGTTTTTCTATTTTTTCGGGAACAGAAGTGATAATTTTCTCGAATAAACCCGGTCCTAAATGAGTATGACCTGCATATACTAAACGAATTGCATTTGCTAGAGGTTCTAATGGTGTATCTTTGAGTAAATAACCTTTTGCACCAAATTGCATTCCTTGGGAAATATATTCATCATCATCGAAGGTTGTCAAAATTAAAATTTTAATTAGCGGAAATTGTTGAATAATTGCTTTTGTTGCTGCAATACCATCCATAATTGGCATTCTTACATCCATTAGTATCATATCTGGATGCAAAGCTTCTACTTGAGATATTGCTTGTTTTCCGTTTGCTGCTTCTCCAACGACTTCAAAATCGGATTGCGACTCTAACAAACTTTTAATACCTTGACGAATAATTTCTTGGTCATCTACTAACAAAAGACGAACCATTAATCTAACCCCGATAATGGCAAAAATATCATTATACTGCAACCTTCTCCAGGCTTGCTGTTAAGATAAAATTTGCCACCTAATGCACTAGCACGGTCGCGCATACTTTGAAGTCCGAAACCCGTGGTATTCTGTTTGGGATTAAAACCTACACCATTATCTTGAATGTTCAGATATAAGGAATTATCAACTGTTTTAATTTCAATTATTACGGAATCTGCATCACTATGTTTAGAAATATTTGTTAAAGCTTCTTGAATAATCCGATAAATCGCTAAATTTACTTCTGGAGATAAAATTTGGTTAACTTGTAAATCAAATTTTGGCTGAATTTTAAATTGTAATTGAAGTTTTTGAAACAAATCTTTGATAGCTATTTCTAAACTTTTACCTTTTAATGGGTCGGAGCGCAAAGTCGATACTGAAAAGCGGACTTCTTTTAAAGCATTAGCACCCATATTTTTGCCTTGTACTAAAAAACTCTTAGCTTTATCAATATTAGAGTCAACAAATAGCAAAGCATTTTCAAGTTGAATACTTTGTGCTGTTAAAGAATGTCCGATAGAGTCATGAATTTCTCTTGCAATTCGACTGCGTTCTTGTAATGTGGCTTGGTCTTCAATTCTGAGGACATATTGTCTTAATTGCTCGTGAGCTAATACTAATTTTTGTTTATTTTCACGTTCGGAAATCACAGCATTAACTAATAGTAATACAAATAGCAATACAAAAGTAAATAATACTGCTGCCGTAACTTGTAAATTTAAAACAATCTCTTTTAAAATCTCAGAATTTAATATTTGTGGTTGATTCACTATATTCAAAGGTCTACTTATATTTAAAATAAAAATAAAATATATCCAAGATAAGCCAGCAACTAATAGTCTTCCATGAAAATCAAATACTAAACAACTACGAATCACTATTACAAGCAAAAAAGTAGGAGTAAAACCAATACCTTTACCAAGTCCATAGTTTGCTAGCAACATTAATATCAAACCGCTGGAAGTATAAACAAATTTATTGATTAATTTATTTTTAGGTAATCTTAGCCCCATAATTCCAAAGAGTAATAATGCTGTAATCACTAATGCTGGATTAAGAATTTCTCTTTCAGGCATAAATGGTGGTCTAATATGAAGTATTCGGAATTCAATTAGTAAACATATTGATAACAGTATCCATTCGAGATAAGCGAATAAAGGAAATGGATGATGGGGTAATGATTTAAATGATTTGAATGATTTGAATTGATTAATTATTGGTAATTTAACTGATTTATTAATCATAATTTATTCTATAAATAGTAAATGGATTATATGGATATTATATTCTTCTCTAAGGTATTCTGAATTTTCTATAATTCCTAGAGACTCTGGTACTATTTGCTGAATAATTATCTAGGACTAAAGTACCAAAATTAATTAGAGCGCTAGTACCATGTACTTTTTATGGATTCTTCATAGGATTGACATGTGGAAATCAAGCAAAGTTTCTACTGAAAACAATAGTAATCAATTACATAGGGGAATCTATGAAAGCACAGTTTATTTCTGCATTAATGACAACTCTAATCCTTGGTACAACAGGAAGCATCTCCCAAGCGCAAATTCCATCTAGACCACCAGCACCAGCTAGAGTACAAACAGAATATGGTGTACCTAATTTACCTGGTATGAACTTCACTGACGAGCAAAAAGAAGAACTCAGAGAACTTCAGAAAGAAGCTCGTAGTCGAATGAGTGAAATCCTCACATCAGACCAGATAGATGATTTACAAGCAGCTATGGAAGAAGGAAGCAATCCTAGAGAAGTTGTAAAATCCTTGAATCTATCAAGAAGAGACATCAGAAAGTTACAAGCTATAAAAAAATGGCAACGTGACGAGTTAACTAGTATCCTTACTGATGAACAAAATGAAAAATTAGAGGAGATACGTCAAAGACAGGGAAGACAGGGAAGACGGATAGGAGGTTATCGCTTAAATATTCGATAAATATCCAAAGTTAAGCTAATCTCCCTGTTAAAAACCTAGAGTTCATGCAGTTAGTTCGTAAGTAAATTCCTTGCGTTTCCTTGACATCGCTCCAATACATGAATCATTACAGAGTTGGAAATAATAAACAATAGTTTTATTTTTCCTCTCTGTGTTTTTCTATATGATTTCTCATTATTAAATAAGCTTCGCAGAACATCGTCAAATTCTCAACTATTTAATTTTTATTTAATAGTAAAAAAACGTGTCACATTTATCTATTTCTACTCCAACTATCATAAAAACAATTAAAAATAGTTTGTTTGCGAAGCTATTAGTAATATTTTTATTGGTTGGTACGGGTTTAACTGCTTTGCGTTTTTTTGTATTGATACCAGCCCGAGAAGCTAGAACTCAATTACCAACGCAAAATGTTGAAAGACAAGATTTAAAAATTACAATTACCGCTAATGGCAAGATTGAGCCAGAACGTTCTATTAATATTAGTCCGAAAAATGCTGGTGTAATTAAAAATTTGTTGGTTAAAGAAGGTGATATTGTCAAAAAAGGGCAAACTCTAGCCTATATGGATGACTCAAATTTACAAGGACAACTTACTCAAGCGAAAGCAGGAATTGCATCCCAAGAAGCTAGTTTAGAGAAACTAAAAGCAGGAAACCGTTCTGAAGAAATTGCTCAAGCAAAAGCCCAATTAGAAGAAGCAGAAACTAATTTAAATAAGTTAATTGCGGGAAATCGTCCTCAAGATATTGCTCAAGCCGAAGCAAGATTGAATCGAGCTAAAATAACGTTAAATCAAACAGAAGCTGAATTAAATCGTTATCAGCAATTATTTAATTCTGGTGCAATATCTCGACAAAATTTGAGTACTTATAAAACCAATAGAGAAACTGCTTTCACTCAAGTAAAAGAAGCAGAACAAGCTTTAAATTTGCTAAAAATAGGCTCTCGTCAAGAAGATATTCAACAAGCAAGAGCAAAGGTAAAACAATTACAAGAATCCTACAACTTGATTAAAGCTGGTGCTAGAAAAGAAGATATTAATCAAGCTCTTGCACAAGTGAATTCAGCCAGAGGTTCTTTACAAACTATTCTTGCTCAAATAAACGATACTGTAATTCGCGCTCCTTTTGATGGTGTGATTACCAAAATATATGCCGAACCCGGTTCTTTTGTCACTCCAAATACCACTGGTGGGGCTACTTCTTCGAGTCTTTCTGCTTCTATTTTATCTTTAACAGCAAATAATCAGTTAGTAGCAAATATTGCTGAATCTAACTTAGCTAAAATTCGTATTGGACAACAAGTTAATTTCAAAACAGATGCTTATCCAAATCAAGTATTTATCGGTAAAGTGTCGCAAATTGCTGCACAAGCAACTGTAGAGCAAAATGTAACTAGCTTTGAAGTCACAGCAGAAATTACTTCTGAGAAAAAAAATCTTCTACGTTCCGGTATGAATGTAGAAGCTGAATTTGAAGTGGGAAAAAAAGATAATGCTCTGGTTGTTCCAACAGTCGCGGTTGTTAGAGAAGAGAAAGGAACTGGTGTATATATTTTGAATGATGACAATAAACCTGTATTCAAATCTATTCAAACAGGTGTTGTAGTCAAAAATAAAACTGAAATAAAATCTGGTTTAACTGGAGATGAAAAAATATTATTATCCACTCCAGGTGAAACTAAATCTAAGCCAAGAGGTTTATTACCATCGAGAAGTAATTAATAAATTTGGTAATTGGTAATTGATAATTGTTAATTGCTAACGCACCCTACAAATACTAAATTCTTCCCTATTCCCTACTCTCTCTCATGCAATCAAATAATTATAAAAAATCTATTTCTTATGTTGAAATATTATCAATGGCTTTGCAATCTTTGTGGAGTAATAAATTACGCACGGGATTGACTATGCTGGGAATGATTATTGGGATTGCTTCTGTAATCGGTATTACCTCAATTGGTCAAGGGGTACAAAAGTCAACAGAAGAACAAATCGAATCATTGGGTTCTGACGTTTTACAGGTATTAGCTGGAGAAGCGAAAGGTGGAAACGTCAGTCAAGGACAAGGTTCTAGTAGCACTTTAACCTGGGAAGATGCAAAAGCAATTGCTGCTGAAGCACCAGCAGCATCAGCTGTTTCTGGTTATTTACAGCGTAGAGTTCAAGTTGTTTATGGGGACGAAAATGCTTCAACTACTGTCTACGGGACTGATTTAGATTATCCCCAAACTAGAAACACTTTTCCCGACAGGGGTATATATTTTACTCAAGATGAATTAGATGAAAGTCAGCAGGTTGTGGTTCTTGCTCCAACAGTAAAAAATAAATTATTCTCCAAGTATGTAAATCCAATTGGTGAAAAAATTCGCATCCAGGGAGAAATTTACCAAGTAGTTGGAGTTATGGAAGCAAAAGGTTCTCAAGGTCCTATGGATAGAGACGATGCTGTTTATATTCCTTTAACTACTATGTCCGCAAGAATCGTTGGTAATAACTCATTGTTTGGCATTTCTGTTAATGGTATTTATGTAAAATATGCCAGCCAAGAACAATTATCAGCAGCCGAATTTCAAATCACAAATTTATTGCGATCGCGACATAATATCCAGTCTCCAAATGATGACGATTTTCGCGTCACCAACCAAGCTGATATTCTCGAAACTCTAGCAACAGTAACTGGTTTATTAACAACTATGGTCGGAGCAATTGCTGGTATTTCTTTAATAGTTGGTGGAATCGGAATTGCCAATATTATGCTAGTTTCTGTAGTAGAAAGAACCAAAGAAATTGGTATTCGTAAAGCTTTAGGTGCTACCAAATCAGCAATTCTGACTCAATTTTTGACCGAAGCAGTTGTTATTTCTACCGTCGGTGGTGCAATTGGAATGGGAACCGGAATTGTAATTGCTTTCGCTGTTGCTACAGTTGCTCAGTTTCCATTTATTATTTCCCCAACTTCAGTTGGAGTAGCTTTTATTTTATCTACCGGGGTCGGTTTAATTGCTGGTGTAATTCCAGCCAGAAACGCATCAAAATTAGACCCGATTACCGCTTTAAGAACTAATTAGGGATTGGTAATGGGTAATTGGTAATTTTCCTGATAATTTAATTAAAAATCCCCACCTTCAAAATGATTTAATTATTAAATAAAAGAATTAACCTTTCTTTTCCCAAGCTTCTAATCTTTCCTGACAAACTTGTAACGGACACTCACTAACATCACAAAAACGACAAATATATTCTTCTAGAACTTCAGTATTACTATATTGTCCTGCCATTTTGGATAAAGTACTTAACAATTGTTGCTGCTCTTGTGCTGTCAATGGCTTCAGTAAATTTGATACCGCTGCAATCTTAGCCTGCTGAATTTTCTCAACCATCGTTTTTCCATCAGATGTAAGCTGTAGATGAACAAAACGACGGTCATTTCCTTGATGACGCTCAACTAAATTTTGATTTACCAGACGCTCTACCAATCTAGCTGCACCAGATTGTGAAAGCTGTAAATATTGTGCGAGCAAGTCTACTGTAATTGTAGGATAACGCTCGACAATCACCAGCGCAGCCGGGAAAGAAGCTGTATTCCCCGTAGCTTCTTTTGCAGCATTTTGAATACTATCAGAAATTGCGATCGCAGCTGCTCCGATTAAATTTATCAGTTGTAATTCCATTGCTGAGTTAGGACTAAATTATTATATGATTGACTCATGCATTTATTTTATGGAATTAAAATCATTTTTCTTTGGATGCAATACAAATTAACCTCTTAACCTCACCTTATCAAGGAGAGGGGTGTCCGCAGGACGGGGTGAGGTTTTCCAAAGTTGGACTCAAACGAACAATCGGGTATCTACTAATAATTAAGGAACAATTATTATGGCCAAAAACATCATTATCGTAGGTGCGGGACCTGGTGGATTAGCTACAGCTTTACGACTACAAGGTCAGGGTTATAACGTAGAAATATTTGAATCAAACAGCCGCGTTGGTGGCAGAATGCGGGGTTTTCAAAATGGTGATTACGCTTTCGATACCGGCCCGACTATCTTACAACTACCAAATCTTTACGATGATTTATTCGCTAGCGCTGGACTAAAACGAGAAGATTATATAACTTTTACTCGTCTCGAACCCTACACTAAATTACGCTTCTGGGACGATTCAACATTAGAACTCACCACCGACTTTGATAAATTAAAGCATCAATTAGCCGCATTTCGTCAAGACTTACCCGCAGCTTTAGACCGCTGGTACGCTGAAGAAACCAAGAAATATGACGCTGGTTACGAACCCTACCTCAGCCAACCCGCTCGTTCTATATTGGGATACATGCGACTCGACGAACTAGGTACCGGTTTAAAATTTAAACCTTGGGAAACCCTTTATCAACACTTTTGGAATGCTTTTCAAGACGACCGTTTAGTATATGCTCTCTCCTATCCAGCCAAATATTTAGGAATGCATCCCACCCTGAGCGCTAGTGTATTTAGCTTGATTCCTTATATTGAAATGGCTTTCGGAGTTTGGCACCCCCAAGGAGGATTTCGTGCTTTAGCTCAAGCGATAGCTCAAGGATTCCAAGATATAGGGGGAAAAATTCACCTCAATACACCAGTAAAACAGGTATGGTTAGAAAATCGTCAAGTCCAAGGGGTAGAACTTGAAAACGGAGAACGGATAAAAGCAGATACTGTAATAGTAAACGCCGATTTTGCTCAAGCGGTACAAACTTTGATTCCTTCAACAGCGCAGGGTAAATACACCGAAAACTTCTTTGCGAAAAAACAGTTTTCTTGCTCCACCTTTATGCTTTATTTAGGAATAAATAAACGCTACGACAACTTACCCCATCACCAACTTTATTTATCAGAACACATTCGTAAACGAGAAAAACCCTTTGTCGATGACTCAGCATTAGATGAAATTGACCCACCATTTTACGTTTGTAATCCAACTCCCGTAGATTCAAGCAACGCACCCGAAGGACATTCAACCTTATATGTTTTAGTACCGATTCCCCATACCGGATATGGTGTTGATTGGGAGAAAAAAGTTAAAAGTTATAGAGATTTAATTATTAAAAGATTGCCATTATTAGGATTTGATGGAGTAGAAAAGCATATTGTTAACGAAACTTGCTACACGGCCGAAAATTGGCAAAATGATTATTCAGTATATTTAGGTGCTGTATTTAATCTCAGTCACAACTGGTTACAGCTTGGCCCATTTCGTCCCCCGATTCGTTCGGAATATATCGATAAACTTTATTGGGTTGGTGGAGCGGTTCATCCCGGTAGTGGTTTAATGACCATTTTGGAATCAGCCAAGAATACCGCTAGGTTTGTTGAGGAGGATTTGGTAACTCCTATTCCACTCTAAGATTACCGAAAAATTGTAGGTTGGGTTGAGGAACGTTAGCGAAGCGTGTCCGCAAGGACATAACCCAATATTATCGACCATTTGTTGGGTTTCACTTCGTTCAACCCAACCTACGTTCTTATCAATTAAAATTCTCCAAGTCCATACATCATCAAAAATCAAGACGAAAAAAGGACTTGAATATTGATTTGTTTGAAGAAGTTTTTATCCCCGTTGGGGGGAATAGGTTTGGAAAGACTACGACGGACGCAGTGGTTGGGGAGCAGCACGCAAGTTTCCATCCCCGTTGAGGGGAGTTGGTTTGGAAAGTAAATGATAGTCGTGAACAACTCTATGTTTACAATGGTTTCCATCCCCGCTGAGGGGAGTTGGTTTGGAAAGCACTGTGCCAAGTGCAAATCGCTGAATGTAAGAAAGTTTCCATCCCCGCTGAGGGGAGTTGGTTTGGAAAGTTTGAACTGCATGCCGTTCTAGATAGCCCAGAGGTTTCCATCCCCGCTGAGGGGAGTTGGTTTGGAAAGCTGGCAATAGTAGTATTACAGGAGTTGGGAACCCTAATGTTTCCATCCCCGCTGAGGGGAGTTGGTTTGGAAAGTAGAAAAACAAGTTGAAGATGTAAACTTTATTGGAGTTTCCATCCCCGTTGAGGGGAGTTGGTTTGGAAAGAGTTCACTTTTGGAACCCTTACACAGCAGGGGTTTGGAATACCCCAATCGACGCATCTCGAAAAAATGGAAAAATTTTCCGAGTAAATCGCCAATTTTGTCGTCTGAGAGCCTTGCTGTATAAGCCATCGACGCATCTCAACGAAGTTATAGGGTTTTCAAGGTTCGGGCGAGATGCGTCGATTTTGATGTATCGCAACTCCATAATTAATCTAAGTGTAATCAAATTAATAGTCAACTACTTAGAAACATATTGAAACAATTAAATCGGGGAAAATAATATGGGGAGAGGGAATCAGCAATAGAAGCAACAAGTATAAATGTTGGAATTAACCTATTTCGATGTACTTTATTCTACGTTATTTTTTCCGTAAATAGCTTTTCTCCTGCTCAAACCCTTTTCCTTAATTCTAAACACTGCGTAAGCTAGCAAAACCAAAGGTCGCATTAAATTCTTCACACCAAATTCCCACAGATTTATAATTAGCAAGATTTACATTATTTGGAATTGCATAGCATTGTTTACCGTTAAAGCTTGTAGGTTGGGTTAGGTTCACCAAGATTATAATTTTAAACAAATAATTTATATTTGAACCGTAACCCAACATTAACGCCAGAAATTATTTTGTAATGTTTATCCACAATTATGATGTTGGGTTACGACAGGAAAAATAAAGATTTTTATTATTATCCAAATTTGTGTATTCCTATCTAACCCAACTTACACATTAATTCCCTCCTTTTTAAGGAGGGTTAGGGAGGATCTAGCCCTAACCGACAAGTGTTGGATTGAACGGAGTGAAACCCAACCTACCAGCTTTAACCTTTAACCTTAAAGTCCCTTAACTTGACGAAATTCACTGACAACTTCCTTGATTTTGCGTAACTCACCTTCAACTTGATAATTGAGTTCTTGCATTTCATCAGCGGTTAAAATTCCAGCTAGTTGAGATAAAGGTTTTTTCAACTGCGGATATTTGGTCAAAGTATTCTTATTCACAATTGGTGTAGCTTCATAAGGGGGAAAATATTTTTTATCATCTTCTAATATCACCAAACCCAAGCGAGCAATTTGTCCATCGGTGGAGTTATTAACAACTACATCCACTAATTCTTGAGTTAATGCTCGATATATCAAACCCAAATCCATGCTCTTGGGTCTTCTTTTAAACTGCAAATTATAAGCTTTAATTAATCCTGGTAAACCATCTTCTCTTTCAGCAAATTCATAACCAATACCAATATCCCAATCAGATGCATACTTAACAGCTTCAGAAACAGTTTTGATATTATATTTTTTCGCATCTTCACCGCGAACTATCACTGCATAAGTATTTTGAAAACCCAAAGGTTCTGTAACTTCCAAATTAAACTGTTTATCGTAAGATTGTTTGACCAAATTATAGACTTTTCTTGGGTCATCAATCACACTTTCTTTCAAAACTGCTGTTAAAGCTGTTCCCGTATATTCTACATAAGAATCTATGTTTCCAGCCACAAGAGCTTCATGACAAAGTTTAGTACCTTGTAAGGTTCTTCGGTCAACTTTTAAATCAGTAGTAGCTTCAATTTGCTGCGCTAAAAGTTCAGCTAAAATATCCTGCTCGGTAAAGCCTTTTGATGCAACAATAATATCACTGTTACCACCACCAACAGAAGTAACATTACAACTAGCAATCCCCAAACTCAAACACAGAAAAACTGCAAATATCGCCAAAAATTTCTTCATAATAGTTATTAGTTAGTGGTTAGAAATTAAAAGTAGTAAGTAGTAAGTAGTAAGTAGTAAGTAAAGAGTCATCCACATGAATTACCAATAATATTTTTTTACAGCAGTT
>ERZ1740052.574-NODE-574-length-12556-cov-12.534357_pt1 | contig 12556 bp, 10 predicted proteins | sample MGYA00581750_ERZ1740052 | MGnify/ENA primary metagenome ERZ1740052 (study PRJEB43018, sample SAMN04849743) | marine metagenome | isolation source: floating plastic debris | place: Pacific Ocean | collected 2008-08-30 | study: EMG produced TPA metagenomics... | reverse complement strand
ATTTCTAAAGTTTCTCTATTGAAACGTTTTCCTTGGCACGTTTCACATTCAACATGAACATCTGGGAGAAAGTTCATTTCTATAACTCTTAACCCACCGCCTTGACACGTTTCACACCTACCGCCTTTAACATTAAAGCTAAATCGCCCTGGTTTATAACCTCTAATAGAAGCTTCGGGTGTTTTTGCAAATAAACTACGAATTTCACTGAATACACCAGTGTAAGTTGCAGGATTAGACCTTGGAGTTCGTCCAATTGGCGACTGATCAATATCTATTACTTTATCGATATGTTCTAAACCCTCAATCTTTTTATAAGGCATAGGTTTTTTTACGCCTCTATAAATATGAGCATTAAGAATAGGATATAATGTCTCATTAATTAATGTAGATTTTCCGCTACCAGAAACACCAGTAACACAAATCATTTTACCTAGAGGAAATTCAACAGAAACATTTTTTAGATTGTTACCACTTGCACCAGAAAGCTTAATTTTATTTCCGTTTCCTTTTCTACGTTTTTCAGGAATTACAATACTTTTACGTTTCGATAAATAATCGGCTGTTAATGTTTTTTGTTTTTTTAAATCTTCAAAAGTTCCTTTACTAACAACTTCTCCACCATGTCTTCCTGCTCCCGGACCAATATCTAAAACAAAATCGGCTTTCTTAATCATGTCTTCATCATGTTCCACTACTAATACAGAATTTCCTACATCTCGAAGTTTGATGAGTGAGTCAATTAATTTTTCATTATCACGTTGATGTAATCCTATACTAGGTTCATCTAAAATATACAAAACACCAACAAGCTGAGAACCTATTTGAGTTGCCAAACGAATACGTTGTGCTTCACCACCAGATAACGATTTTGACGTTCTGTCTAATGTTAAGTAATCTAAGCCCACATCTAATAAAAACTGAATTCTAGTTCTTATTTCTTTTAATATTTCAGAAGCTATTTTTAACTGTTTTTTAGATAAGCTACTTTCAATATTAGCAAACCATTCAGCTAATTCATTAACGTCCATTTGAGCTAATTCGCTAATGTTTTTGCCTGCAACTTTAAAATGTAAAGCTTCTTTTTTTAATCGTTTTCCGTCGCATGTAGCACAGGTAACTTCGTTCATATATCCCTTAGCCCATCTTTTTATTGATGTACTGTCAGTGTTCTTATATTGATTTTCGATAAAAGCAATTATACCTTCGAAATCTATTTCATAATTTCTAGTAACACCCGCTGTTTTAGACTGTATTTTAAAGGTTTCTTTACCGCCATTTAAAATAATTGACAAAGCATCCTTAGGTATGGATTTTATTGGATCGGTTAATTTAAACTTGTAACGTTCAGCAATAGTTTGTAGTTGTTTAAAAATCCAGCTATTCTTCTGTTCACCTAAAGGAGCGATTCCTCCGTTTTTTATTGAAATAGTATCATCTGGAATAATTTTCAAAAGATTAACTTCATTAGTTATACCCAAGCCATTACAATTTTCACACGCACCTTTCGGAGAATTAAAAGAAAATGTATTAGGTTCTGGATTTGGATATGCTATTCCAGAGGTAGGACACATCAGTTCTCTACTGAAATAACGAGGTTTTTCATCATCAACATCAATTACCATTAAAATATTATCGCCAGCATAAAGTGCTGTTTTAATAGTTTCTTCAAGTCTTTTTTCTGCTGAATCGTTAATAACTAATCGATCAATAACCACCTCAATATCATGTGTTTTGTATCGATCTAACTTCATTCCTTTTTCAATCTCACGAATTTTTCCGTCAACTCTAACTCGAACAAAACCTTGTTTGGAGATTTGTTCAAATAATTCCCTGTAATGTCCTTTTCTAGATTTAATTAAAGGAGCTAAAACAGCAATACGTTTATTTGCAAAATCTTTTAAAATAAGTTCTTTAATGTCATCATCAGAATAGCTGACCATTTTCTCACCAGTGTTGTAAGAATAAGCATCTGCACCTCTGGCAAACAAAAGTCTTAAGAAATCATAAATTTCTGTAATAGTTCCAACTGTAGATCTTGGACTTTTGTTCGTTGTTTTTTGTTCAATAGAAATTACAGGAGATAATCCATCAATTTTATCAACATCTGGTCTTTCTAAACCACCCAAAAACTGCCGTGCATATGCAGAAAAGGTTTCGATATATCGTCGTTGACCTTCCGCATAAATAGTATCGAAAGCCAGAGACGATTTTCCACTGCCGCTTAAACCAGTAATCACAACTAGCTTTTCTCGAGGTATTTTGATGTCTATATTTTTTAAATTGTGAGCTCTTGCTCCATAAACTTCAATATATTCTTGTGCTTTCAAAAGTCAACGATTTTATGAGAAAGCAAATTTACTGATTACAAAATGATTTTTACTTCCTATTGAAAACAATTAAATTTAAGTGTATCTTGCATAAAAAACATACATGAAATTAGTAAAATCTATTCGTTATTTTTTTGAGAAAAATGGCTATGATGTGTCATCAAGATTAGCTGATCGTTTGGGAATGCGGGCTGTTAATGTGCGTTTATTTTTTATTTATTTTTCATTTGTAACCGTAGGTCTGTCATTTGGACTATACCTAACACTAGCCTTTTTATTAAAGCTAAAAGATATGTTATACACTAAAAGAACTTCTGTTTTCGACCTTTAATGAATAGTATTTTTAAATCAAGATTATACAAAGCAATTTTTTTTTCACTTTTGATTTTAGTGATTGGAACATCAGGTTATTTAAGTCTGTTTGACTATTCATTCATAGATGCCTTGTACATGACGGTTATTACGATAACAACAATAGGTTTTGGTGAAGTGCATCCGTTTGGAGTAGGAGAGAAAATATTTACTATAGGGTTAATTCTATCGAGTTTATTTATTTTCGGTTACGCAGTATCTTCGTTTTCTGAATATTTAATAAGCGGTCAATTTTTTCAACATTTAAAAAATAGAAAAGTGCAAAAACAAATAGAACAACTTAAAGGTCACACTATAGTATGTGGCTTTGGAAGAAATGGAAAGCAAGCACTAGTTAGACTACAAAATTACAGAAGAGATGTGGTTGTAATTGAACAAAATAAGGAACTGATAAAATATTTAGACGATAATAAGGTGTTAAATATTGAAGGCGATGCTACTTCGGATGAAACATTATTAAAGGCTGGGATAGAAAATGCAAAAAGTTTAATCACTGCGCTACCTTCAGATGCAGATAATTTGTTTGTTGTGCTCACAGCGCATCAATTAAGTAGAAAATGTAAAATTATTAGCAGAGCATCTAAAGAGAGTTCTTATAAGAAATTAAAGTTTGCTGGTGCAGATAATGTGATAATGCCCGATAAATTAGGTGGAGATCATATGGCTTCTTTAGTAGTAACACCAGATATTATTGAATTTGTAGACCGATTGAGTATTGAAGGAGATACAACAACAAATCTTGAAGAAATTTCAGTAAATGACCTACCAAACGAGTACCTAAATAAAACAATTCTAGATTTAGATTTAAGAAGGAAAACAGGGTGTACTGTTATAGGTTATAAAACTACAAATCAAGATTATATAATAAATCCAGACGCATCAATTAAGTTGGTTGAGGATTCTAATTTAATAGTATTAGGACGCCCTGAACAGATAAAAAAACTTAGAGAAATTTTTTAATTTTTCGGTTAGATCTAACACGCTTCAAAAGAACACCTAATATACGAAAATTTCAGTTTTAACTCCAAAAACTTGTTAAAAGAACAGTTTTTTAAGATATTGCGAGCTACAAATTCAACCAAAACGATTTACATATTATGAATAAAAAACTATTTACGCTACTATTAGCAATAGTACCGATGTTAACATTTGCCCAAGAAAAAGGTCTTGCAGAAAAAATTAATGAAGGTTTTAAACCAGTTGCAGATGCTTGGGGCGGCTTTGTTTTTTATCCAATAAAATTAGGAAACGGCATAGAGATGCCAATTGTAATAATAATGTTGCTATTAGCAGGATTAGTTTTTACGATTATATTCAAGTTTGTGAATATTAGATTATTCCCAATATCAATTAATATTGTTAGAGGAAATTATGATGATGTAGATCACGCAACTTCAGGCGAAATGGCAGGTGATCCTACACCAGGTGGAGATGCTATTGAAACAATAAGAGTAGAAGGAGAAGGAGAAGTTTCACACTTTCAAGCACTAACAGCAGCTTTATCGGGAACAGTAGGTTTAGGAAATATTGCTGGTGTTGCTGTAGCGTTATCTTTAGGTGGTCCAGGTGCTACTTTTTGGATGATAATTGCAGGTTTACTTGGAATGTCATCGAAGTTTGTAGAATGTACACTAGGAGTTAAATATCGTGATGTTGGAGAAGACGGAACCATTTATGGTGGACCAATGTATTATTTAAAGAAAGGACTAACTGATGTAGGTAAAACTACATTAGGTAAGATACTAGCAGCTGTTTTTGCAGTTATGGTTATTGGTGGATCATTTGGTGGAGGAAATATGTTTCAGGCTAATCAAGCTGCCCAGCAGTTTGGTAGTATGATAGGTTCTACTGATTTATCTACAGCATTGATTTTTGGTCTTATCATGGCTACCTTAGTAGCTATAGTTATCATTGGAGGGATAAAAAGAATAGGTAATATTACAGAAAAAATTGTTCCTTTTATGGTAGGTATTTACTTTGTTGCTGCCATAATAATTTTAGTAGCTAATTTCTCTCAAATAGGAAACGCATTTGGACAAATAATCGATGGAGCTTTTAATGCAAAAGGAATTTCAGGTGGATTACTAGGTGTTTTAATTATTGGATTTCAGAGAGCAGCATTCTCTAATGAGGCGGGAGTTGGGTCTGCTGCAATAGCACATTCAGCTGTAAAAACTAAGTATCCAGCTTCTGAAGGTTTAGTTGCATTGTTAGAACCATTTATAGATACTGTTGTAGTATGTACAATGACTGCTTTAGTAATTATTATTACAAACGGTGACGGAAGTATTATGACATACGGAGTAAAATCACCAGATGGAGTATTAGCTACATCTAAGGCTTTTGCATCTGTATTACCATGGTTCCCATATATTTTAACACTGGCAGTAGTTTTATTTGCTTTTTCAACTATGCTTTCTTGGTCTTATTATGGACTTCAAGGTTGGATGTTCTTATTTGGACGTTCAAAAGCATCAGATTATGCCTATAAAATCTTATTTTGTTTATTTATAATAATAGGATCTGTAGCTAGCTTAGGTGCTGTAACAGATTTTTCAGATGCTATGATATTTGCGATGGCAGTTCCAAATGTGATAGGATTGTTCTTCTTATTTCCAAAAGTTAGAGAGGAATTATCAAAGTATCTTAAAGCTATTAAAGTATTGAAATCATAATATAACTTTAGTTATTATGAAAAATATTAAATCCCATTTCTGGTATACAAAAAGCCAAAGAAATGGGATTTTATTTTTACTCTTTTTAATCATACTTTTTCAAATAGTATACTTTTCTATCGAAAGCAATCCAAATGATACAATTGATATCGACTCTAAGGAATTTTTGGCTATTCAGCAGGAATTAGATAGTTTGAAAGTTAAAGCACTAACTAATAAACAACCAAAATTCTTTCCATTTAACCCTAATTTTATTACAGATTATAAAGGATACAAAATAGGAATGTCTACTTCAGAGATAGACAGGTTACATACTTTTAGAGCTGAAGGGAGATTTGTGAATTCTTCTGAAGAATTTCAGAAAATTACTAAAGTATCAGATAGTTTATTGGCTAAAATTGCTCCCTTTTTTAAATTTCCAGATTGGGTAAATAAAAGATTTAAGAAAGTACAGAATTCACGCTTTGGAAAGAAAAACCAAAAAACTAACAGTGAAGATTTAATTACTACTACAAATATTAATTCAGCGACTTCTAAAGATTTCGAAACTATTGAAGGAGTAAATGAGCAATTATCAAAACGGATAATTAAGTATCGTTCTAAATTGAAAGGATTTATAGTTGATGACCAACTAAACGAAGTGTGGGGTATAAATAAAAATACAGTCACTAAAATTCTGAAAGTTTTTAATGTCAAGCAAAGTCCAGAAATTGTTAAAGTCAATGTAAATACTGCAACTTTCAAGGAAATCTTAAAAATACCGTACATAGATTATGAGCTGTGTAAGCAAATATTCGAGTATAGAGATGAGGTTGCTGAGCTTCAAAATATTTCAGAATTAAGAAATATTAAAGATTTTCCTCAAAATAAATACGATAGAATAATCTTATATTTGAAAGCAGAATAAACAACAACAAATTTTAAAAACTTATACAGTATGTATTTTACTGAAGAGCACGAATCATTTCGTAAAAGCTTTAGAGACTTTTTACAGAAAGAAGTAGTTCCACACATAGAAAAGTGGGAAGAAACAGGTACTATTGAACGTTTCATCTGGGAGAAATTCGGAGAAATGGGATATTTTGGTCTGCTTCAACCTGAAGAGTATGGAGGATTAAACTTAGATCTATTTTATACCGTAATCTTCCTTGAAGAATTACAAAGAATTAATTCTGGCGGATTTGCCGCAGCAATGTGGGCTCATGCATATTTAGCAATGACTCACCTGAAAGAGGAAGGTGATGATAGAATTAAAAAAGAATATTTGACTCCAAGTATTGATGGATTAAAAATAGGATGCTTATGTATTTCTGAACCATTTGGAGGAAGTGATGTTGCAGGAATGAGAACTACAGCTGTGAAAAAAGGAGATAACTATGTGTTAAACGGATCAAAAACGTTTATTACTAACGGAGTGTACTCTGATTATCTTATTGTAGCAGCAAAAACAAACCCAGAAGATAAGCATAAAGGAATGAGTATCTTTTTAGTTGACAGAGAAACGAAAGGCATTTCATCTACTAAGTTAAGTAAATTAGGTTGGCGTGCCTCTGACACAGGAGAGATAGCATTCGACAATGTAGTTATCCCTAAAGAGAATTTAATGGGAGAGGAAGGAAAAGGTTTTCCTTACATTATGCAGCATTTTGCCTTAGAACGCTTAATAATGGGCGTAAATGCACATGCAAGAGCTGAATATGCAGTTGATTATGCTTTGGAGTATATGAATGAAAGAGAAGCCTTCGGTAAAAAGATTAATAAGTTTCAAGCATTGAGGCATAAGGTTGCTGAAATGGCATCAAAAGTTGATATGTGTAAAGAGTATAATTATTCGATTACCAAAAGACTTAATGATGGTAAATACGTTGTTAAAGAAGCAAGTATGAGTAAGCTTTTGTCAACAAAAATAGCAGATGAAGTTATTTATGATGCTCTACAAATGTTAGGTGGTTATGGTTATATGGAAGAGTACCCTTTAGCAAGAATGTTTCGCGATAGTAGACTAGGACCAATAGGTGGAGGTACTTCAGAAATACTAAAAGAAATAATAGCCAAAATGATTATAGATAAAAAAGAATATAAGCCGGCTACTTAATTGTAAGAGTTTAGTAATTCATAAAAAAAGAGCGCAATATTGCGCTCTTTTTTTATGAATTACTATTTTTTGAGCATATCTAGTTATTAAATGTACAATTTATTAACACGAAATCGTTTTCGTTAATGTGGTGGTTTTTTAATTTGATTTCCTATGTATAAATTGAAATGAATTAAAACCAAATACTTATGAAAATCCTTCGAATAATACCGATTATTATCTTGTACTTAGCAGTTGGCTGTACAACAAATAATCAAGAAAATTTAAATTTAGAAAATAGTTTAACCACTCCTGAAGTACAAACAGAAACATCATCAAGACAAGGTTTAAAAGCCATCGGATCTGGTGTTATGATGCAAGCGTTTTATTGGGATGTACCGTCGGGTGGTACCTGGTGGGAAACGGTTGAAAGTAAAGTTGATGATTGGAGTAACGCAGGGATTGATGCCATATGGTTACCTCCAGTATCAAAAGCTCAAAATGGAGCTTTCTCAATGGGTTACGACCCATTTGATTATTATGATTTTGGACAGTATAATCAAATGGGAAGCGTAGAGACGCGTTTTGGGTCTAAGACTGAGTTGCAAAGTCTAATAAGTTCAGCACATAATGCGAAACTAAGCGTTATTGCTGATATAGTGCTAAATCATAATAGTGGAGGTGCTTTAGAAGATAACCCATATACAGGGACTCCATATTATACTGACTTCAATCCATTATCTGGTAAGTTTTTCAGAACTAGTAGCGACTTCCATCCAAATAGTGTTAGAGCCAGCGATACAGGTGTTTTTGGTGGATTTCCAGATTTAAGCCATAGTCAACCATATGTTCAAGATTGGTTATGGAAAAGATCAAATAGTGTTGCAAAATATTATAAAAATGTGATGGGATTTGATGGCTGGAGATTTGATTACGTAAAAGGATTTGAACCTTGGGTTGTTAAAGAATGGAAAAATGCAGTAGGTGGATTTTCAGTCGGAGAATACTGGGACGGAAACGCTGGAACATTAGACTGGTGGTCGGGGCAAGCAGAAGTAAGTGCTTTCGATTTTGCATGTTATTACAGAATGAGAGATGCATTTCAAGGAAATAATTTAAATAAGCTTAACGACGATATGCTTTGGAAGAGAAATTCAATGAAAGCGGTAACTTTTGTGGCAAATCATGATACGGATGAAATTTTTAATGGGAAATTATTAGCATATGCCTATATATTAACACATGAAGGATATCCAACTATTTTTTATAGAGATTATGAACAATGGTTAAGCAAGGAAAGGTTAAACAACCTTATTTGGATCCATAACAATCTAGCAGGTGGTAGTACTTCTATTTTACATGTCGATAACGACGAATATATTGCTAAGAGAAATGGGAATAATAATTCAGGTCTTGTGGTATACATAAATAATTCAAGTTCTTGGAAAGAGCGTTGGGTTGAAACTAATTGGTCAAATACGAGAATAAAAGATTACACAGGGAATTCGAGTTGGCAACCAGTTACCCAAGGAAGTAAGTGGGTGAAACTGCAGGCTCCACCTAAAAGTTACTCAATATGGTCAACAAAATAAAGGCTAAAATGAATTTAAAAGTTTCTTAATTGGAGTTTTAAAAATAAAATGTATCTTTGCAATCCGAAAAAATAATAGAAAACTATTGTTTTTCTAGAGAGTATTCTGAAAAACATAAAAAATATATAAGATACATATGAGAGGAGGTGCTAAAACATGTTAATCATTCCAGTTAAAGAAGGAGAGAATATCGATAGAGCTCTTAAGAGATACAAACGTAAGTTTGATCGTACTAAAACAATGAGAATGCTAAGAAGTCGTAAGCAATTTACTAAGCCATCTGTGGCTAAAAGAGCGCAAAAGATCAAAGCTTCTTACATCCAAAGATTAAGAACACAAGAGGAAGTTGGATAAACTTTAATTCTTGTAAGAATAAAAAACTCATACAGTTTTGTGTGGGTTTTTTATTTTTATGATATATTTAAAAAACTAATCAGTCAGATGTTAATTAAGTCTTTTTTAGAATATATTTTACTAGAAAAAAAGTATTCAAAACACACCGTTAAATCATATGAAACAGATTTAATAGCGTTTAGAGACTTCTGTGTATACAATTATGATCAAGAAAATATAGCAAGCGTTCATTACAATCAGATCAGGACTTGGATTACTAGTTTAATCGATCAAGGGTTAACCAATAGAACAATCAATAGGAAAGTAAGTAGTCTTAAAACATTTTATAAATTTCTTCAAAAAATAGAAGAGATTACAGTTAGTCCTTTAGCTAAGCACAAATCTCTGAAGACAAGTAAAAAGGATCGAACTCCATTCTCGACTGACGAGGTTGATAGCGTATTGGATAATTTCGTTCCACAAGATTTTATTACCTATAGAGACAAATTGATAGTCGAATTGTTGTACACTACAGGTATCCGTAGAACAGAGTTAATAAACATAAAAGATATAGATGTTAATTTCATTGATAAAACAGTAAAAGTTTTAGGGAAAAGAAATAAAGAACGTATAATCCCATTGCTACCGAGTGTAATTGATACAATAACAGGGTATAAGAATTATAGAAAAAAAATTACAGATAGTTCAGTCTATCTTTTCGTTACAAATAAAGGAGATAAAATCTATGAAACACTTGTTTATCGTACAATAAATTCTTATTTTAGTGTGATATCCGCCAAAGCAAAGAAGAGTCCACATATACTAAGGCATACTTTTGCAACGGAACTTCTTAGAAAAGGTGCAGATTTAAATTCGGTTAAAGAATTACTAGGACATTCAAGTTTAGCCTCTACCCAAGTTTACATACATAACGACTTGGAACAATTAAAACAAGTGTTTAACAGTGCTCATCCTAGGAGCGAAAAAAACGATTGAAGATTATGAAGGTATTTACGCAATCAGTAAATTTTAAAGTTGACGAAGATTTAGTTAAGTTCATTGAAAAGAAAGTAAGTGGATTAGAGAAATTTCATGACAAAATTGTTGATGCAGAAGTCTTTTTAAAAGTTCAAAAGACAAGTGACAAAGAGAACAAAATAACTGAAATTAAGATTAATATACCAGGAAATGAGCTTATTGTAAAAAAGACAAATAAAACTTTTGAAGAAGGAGTTAGTCTTGGTATTGAGTCATTAAAAAGACAATTAAAAAAATCAAAAGAAAAACAAAGAGATTCATTAGTTTCATAAAACATAAAAAAAACATAAAAAAAGTTTTACATATTCGAAATTACTTTTTACATTTGCAGTCCGTTAGAAATAACGGATTGTTTTTTTATAAGCAATTGCCGATGTAGCTCAGCTGGCTAGAGCAGCTGATTTGTAATCAGCAGGTCGTGGGTTCGAGTCCCTCCATCGGCTCAAATAAAAAAAGTTCTTTTAAATACAGTATAAAAATTATTGAGGGGAGATTCCAGAGCGGCCAAATGGGACGGACTGTAACTCCGTTGTCTTACGACTTCGCAGGTTCGAATCCTGCTCTCCCCACAGTTTTTAAAAGAATGCGAGAGTAGCTCAGTTGGTAGAGCGTCAGCCTTCCAAGCTGAATGTCGCCGGTTCGAACCCGGTCTCTCGCTCTAACTAAAACCCACGCCGGTGTAGCTCAGTTGGTAGAGCGCATCCTTGGTAGGGATGAGGTCACGGGTTCAAATCCCGTCATTGGCTCTGTTAAGGAGTTTAAAATAACACTAAATATATTTAACTAAGAATTAAAATTAATAATCATGGCAAAAGGAACTTACGATCGTTCGAAACCGCACTTAAACGTAGGTACAATCGGTCACGTAGATCACGGTAAAACTACATTAACTGCTGCTATTACTAAAGTATTAGCAGATGCAGGTTATTCTGAGCAAAGAGCATTTGATCAAATTGATAACGCTCCTGAAGAAAAAGAAAGAGGTATTACAATTAACTCTTCTCACGTAGAATATGCAACAGCAAACCGTCACTACGCGCACGTTGACTGTCCAGGTCACGCCGATTATGTAAAGAACATGGTAACTGGTGCTGCTCAAATGGATGGTGCTATCTTAGTAGTTGCTGCTACAGATGGTCCAATGCCACAAACACGTGAGCACATCTTATTAGGTCGTCAGGTAGGTATTCCACGTATCGTTGTTTTCTTAAACAAAGTTGATATGGTTGATGATGAGGAGCTATTAGAATTAGTAGAAATGGAAGTTAGAGAATTATTATCTTTCTATGAATATGACGGAGATAATAGTCCTGTAATTATGGGGTCTGCTTTAGGTGCTTTAAATGGAGAGCAAAAGTGGGTTGATACAGTATTAGAGTTAATGGCACAGGTTGATGCTTGGATTGAAGAGCCACCAAGAGAAATCGATAAGGACTTCTTAATGCCGATTGAAGATGTGTTTTCTATTACAGGTCGTGGTACTGTTGCTACTGGTCGTATTGAGACTGGAGTTATCAATTCTGGAGATCCAGTAGAGATTATTGGTATGGGAGATGAGAAATTAACTTCTACAGTAACAGGTATTGAAATGTTCCGTCAAATCTTAGATAGAGGTGAGGCTGGAGATAATGCAGGTATCTTATTAAGAGGTATTGAAAAGACTCAAATCAAAAGAGGTATGGTAATCTGTAAGCCAGGTTCTGTAACTCCGCACGCTAAGTTCAAAGCTGAGGTTTATATCCTTAAGAAAGAAGAAGGTGGTCGTCACACACCATTCCATAACAACTACCGTCCACAGTTTTACGTACGTACAACTGATGTAACAGGAAATATCGCTTTACCTGATGGTGTTGAAATGGTTATGCCTGGTGATAACTTAACTATTACAGTTGATTTAATCCAACCAATTGCATTAAATATTGGTTTACAGTTTGCTATCCGTGAAGGTGGTAGAACAGTAGGAGCAGGTCAGGTAACTGAAATCTTAGACTAATAATACAGTATAAGTAATATAATTTTAAAGGCATCTCTTCTAAACGAGAGAGATGCCTTTTATAAAATACGGGTTTAGCTCAGTTGGTAGAGCACTGGTCTCCAAAACCAGGTGTCGGGAGTTCGAGCCTCTCAACCCGTGCAAATTTT
>ERZ1740052.573-NODE-573-length-12559-cov-20.984885_pt1 | contig 12559 bp, 7 predicted proteins | sample MGYA00581750_ERZ1740052 | MGnify/ENA primary metagenome ERZ1740052 (study PRJEB43018, sample SAMN04849743) | marine metagenome | isolation source: floating plastic debris | place: Pacific Ocean | collected 2008-08-30 | study: EMG produced TPA metagenomics assembly... | reverse complement strand
ATTCCCATAAATCCAAACCTTCAATTTTTTCCATTATCAAGCAATGAAGCGGTTCGCTACTATTTCTAGAAAAATAGGTAAAATAGCTGTCCGATTCCACCTTGGGAATACCCGGATGATTCAACGACTTTAAAACCTCCGCTTCCCGTTGGAACAATTCCACAGCTTTAGGGTGGTTATTAATCAGAACTTTTAGCACCTTGTTGGTATTACTTCGCGCTTCGTTAACCTCATAGGTTTTACCGAAACCACCACCTCCAAGTTCTTTTGTTACCCGATAACGACCTTCGAGCAGCAATTCCGAACCGCAACCAAGGCAGAATAGGGTATTATCGGGATTTTCTTCTGGCTTCTGACACAAAGGATTAATACAGAGGCTCATTTCTACGGGTGGAGTTACAGCTTTACGTGTTTGTAGTTTAACCCCACTCGGATGTCAAACAAGAGCCATTTTGTATAAGAACTATGAGCAAATGATGAAGAAGGGTTGAGAGTTAGAAGTTAAGAGTTAAGAATTATCACTTAGAAGTTAAGAGTTAGGAGTTAGGAATTATAAATTAGGAGTTAGCAAAAATAGCATTATAAATATTATTTTATGACTCATATTAAATTGGTAATTACTGGTAATTGGTAATTGTTAACTGTTAACTTTTAACTGAATAAAGCCCAGCTATATCCTTTTCTAAGTTTTTCTTTCCCTTGATTATCAAGAATACTGCCGTGAGCTAAGATTACTCTTTCAAAATTCCACTTAAGAACTGTTTTAATTGAATTTTTAACCTTTTGTTTATCTCTTATTGCCAATTTTTCTAAAATTGAAGGTTCTAATTTTTTGAAACCTCCAATGACTCTCGTTACTAACTGAGTTATTAAAGGGAAAGTTTCATCAAAATGAAAAGCTATATCTGTCACAATTAAAGTCTGGCTTTCTTTATGAAAGAAAACTATCTCGTTTAATGGGAATGCTCCTTTTGGAGTTAGAGTTTTGAATCCTTCAAATAAAAAATATTCAATTTCATCTTGAATCCCAATTTTTCCTTGATTAATAATCTTATCAAAATTAATATCTTGCCGCTTAGAGTCTAAACCGGGGGCAGCAAAAATCTGGGCAGCGGGATAAGCAGATTTAAAATCAGAGATAAAAAGGTGGTGATAAAGATTAGGAGCAATTATAATATTAACTTTACCAAGTTCGTTGATTTTATTAATAGTTTCCTTATCTATCTTAATTGGAGAAATAACTACAAGCTCGCCGTTATTAAGTCGAATAATAGTCATTCTCGTACCAACTTGTAATCCCAAATATTTCAATTTTTGTTCGGCAACCCAGATATTTGTATCAACTTCTTTGAGCATAGTTAATTACTTATAAGGGAACAAAGCAGGGAGGTAAAAGGACAAAGGGAAGTGAGAAGTGAAAAATTATAAGTTAGGGGTTGATAGTTAAAAGCCTAAGCATGAGATTCAGGAGTTACAGAATTATTATTGCTATCTAATAACTAGTTACCATTATTAATCTACCGCGTTTTTGTCAGCAAGAATATACAAGTAGGCTCAAGCTTTAACCAAATTATTGCTCTGATGCTGCCATCACGTAGTATTTATAAATACATAGCAAGTGAGTATATAAGCTTATCCTAATGGCTGATGGCATTATCTGTTAATGCTCTTAATATATAAAAGTCTTTGATTAATTATCAATATTGCTACGCAAATAATTGTTTTATCTATTACTACTATAAAATCTAACAACGTCAGTAAGTATGAGAAAAAAACCGAAAAACTTCTTAATCAAATATTTCCAGCTATTAAAAGCAGTAATTATAATATTGATGCTTTTATTTAGCTTGCAGCTTGTACCTGCGATGGCACAGTCAAGAAATTTTGCTTCTGTATCTATCGACGGTAAACAACTTTTTAGAGTTAGTGATACCAATCCTGAAAAAGCAAAAGAAAGGGCTGATTACATTAATGGAATCCTTAAAGATGCCGTCAAATCTCAAAAAGTTCCGGAAATAGAGATTAAGAAATTCGATGATTATGCAAAAATAATTGTCAATGATAGACCTATCACCGTTACAATTAATGATGTGCTTTCAGCCGAAAATGCTAATCAGCAAGCTGAAAATTGGGCAACGTCTATTCGTGAAAGAGTAAATCAAGCAATAGAAGAAAGGAGTGAAAATTTTATTCGTAATACATTAATTTTAAGCTCCGTTCTTATAGTCCTAACTGTAGCGCTTCATTTTGTTTTAGGGAAGTTATGGAAAATATTGCAACGTAATGTTTCTCCACTAGTAACTTCTGAAGATTCTTCCGACCAAAATCAACAGCAAAATAGCTTAAATTTACTCTTAAAAGCTACGCTATTTTTAACGCGAACGGCACTTTGGGTCGGTGTAGCTTTATATATTACTAATTTATTTCCTCTAACGCGAAAATGGAGTTTTGACATTGCCGGTATTATGCGGGATAGTTTAACTTCCCCAATTTTTAAAGATATCTCAGTTACAAATATTTTAGTTTTAATCGGTCTCTTTTTGGGGTTGATTATACTTTCGGGTGCGGTTACTAATGTGTTGCGATCGCGAATTTTGCGAGTACTGCGAATCAGTAGGGGAGCGCAAGAAGTTATCGCGATTGTTTTCAAATATACGCTGATTGGAGTAGGTTCGGTTGTTCTTCTGCAAATTGTCGGAGTTGATTTAAGTTCGTTAGCGATTTTAGCAAGTGCGTTAGGTGTGGGTATCGGTTTCGGATTCCAAGACATAGCCAAAAACTTTGGTAGCGGACTGATATTGTTATTTGAAAGACCGATTCAAGTAGGAGATTTTATTGAAGTTGGAAACTATATGGGCAGTGTGGAAAGCATTGGTGCCCGCAGTGTGACTATTCGTACTTTAGACCGAGTTTCAATAATTGTACCGAATTCACGTTTTTTAGAAGATGAAGTAATTAATTGGAGTCATCACAACCCAGTATCTCGAATTCATGTACCAGTAGGAGTTTCTTACAGTGCTGATGTAAAAGAGGTAAAAAAAGCACTTTTAGAAGCAGGAAAAAACCATCCTGAAGTGCTATCAGTTCCTCAACCTCAAGTATTATTTACCGGATTTGGTGATAGTTCCTTAGACTTCAAGCTATTTGTATGGATAAACAAACCAGCACATCAAGTATCAATTAAAAGCGATTTATGTTTCAGAATAGAAGCATCTCTAAAAGAACATAAAATTGAAATTCCATTCCCACAAAGAGACTTGCATTTACGTACCGGTGAATTACCTCTCAAACTTTCACCAGAAATAGAACAAGCTCTATTACGACAACAGCAAAATGGAAAAAATGGAATTTAGAAAGTTGGGAATCGCGGATTGGGGATTGGGAATAGCAATTCTATTAAATTTACTCTATGTTTCAGAGCATTCTATTATTTAAAAGACATTCGTAGTAGGAGCATCTTGCTCCCTCTTTTCACAGATAATTAATTATCAATTATCAATTTATATGACAAAAATCTTGTGGGGTGGGCATCCCTGCCCGCCAGAATATACCTTATAAAATTGAAATATGCTGTATAAATTACTAATTAATAATTAAGTAGGTAGACGTAATTAAATAATAAGATGAAACCTCACCCTCAATCCCTCTCCTTATTAAGGAGAGGGAAGTCGGAGCCAGGATGAGATTTAATATTTAATTTGACCTTATTACTTATCAATCCCCAATTTCCAAATATTAGATAGTCACCGGAGCTTCAATATAAATATTCGGCTCTTGCATCACAAATTCAATACCAAAGCTATTTAACTGGTGAGAAACTTTTTCATTTGCTAAGTCTACTAATTGCTTTCTCAATTCAAGAGAATTTTGATTTGAACCCACAAGAAAGAAAGTAATTCTAGCTCTAGTATGTTCTGATTGTGAATCTTGATCCATAGCAAGAACAGTTGTTGAATGACTAATATTTGCCGAAGTATCAGCCTTAGAATTATCGCTGACAACTACATCTTTATTTGCGTTAAAGTCTTCAAAAACTACTTTTGCGCTATCGGGTTCTACACCAAAAAGTGACTCCATACTTTCTTCAACTACTCGTCTTACCAAAGCTTTTCCTTTATCGAGTAGCTTTTGGTTAAAGTCAAGATAGAACATTACCATAACCTTCTTACCACGAGTCACGTTTTCGATTTCAGTATTGGCTAATACCGAATTAGGTACAACTACTAAAGTACTTCGACCAGAAGAACGAATTTTTGTAGAACGAAACCCAATAGACTCAACTCTTCCATAAGTACCCTCGGTAAACTTACCAGATGGAGGAAAATGAATATAATCACCCGTGACAAAAGGTCTATCTAGATAGATAACAATAGTACCTAATAACTGCTCCAAAGTTTTCTGCGCTCCAAAAGCAATTGCTACACCACCAATTCCCAAACCAGTAATTAAACCAACTAAATTGAATCGGTTATTAGCAAAAACGAAAACTGCGAGAAATCCGATGATGATATTAACAATAGTCTCAAATATTAACAGTAAATCATCAGCTTGGTAGCCTAATTTACGAATTAGAATAACACCATATGTTCTAACTAGTTGTCGGAAAATACCTGAAGCAAATATCGCAATACTGAGGAGAACCATTAATTCTACAATATCGTACAAAAACTTATGAACGACTTTGAACTCAGAAATTAAAGGTAAAGATAAGAAAATTAAAATTGAGGTTCCAGCCCATCTAAGTGGTTGACGATTGGTGTAGATTAACTTTTCATAGATATCAATTACCTGTGGAGATGAAAAACGATTTACAGCAAATTTAATTATTGAAGAAGTATATCTTCCAATAAAAAAAGCTGCTACAACACACAAGAGAAATAGTTCTGTATTTTCTATATTGCGAATGTTGTGTGATATGAAATCAACTATTTCATTAAAATTTTTCATATTTACCTCTAAATTGTAACGGGTGCATCTACATAGATAGTCGGTTCTTCTATATTGAAATCAATTCCGTAACCTGTCAGCTTTTGATTGATAGTTTCTGTAGCCATATCAAGTAATTGCCGACGTAGTTCCATTGAAACTTTACCTGAACCTAAAATAAACAAACTTACTTGAGCCTGACTTCTCACTTCATCCTGATTATTTATATTTCTAAAATCTATACGACTACTGCGTGAATCAAGCCCAAAAATATCTTTTGTACTGCTTAAAATTACCTGCTCAATTAATGCTTGTTCTTTAGCTTCAACTTTACGATTAAAATTTAAATAAAGAATAGATATAACTTTTTTAGCACCAGAAAAATTCTCAATATTCATTTGAGTTAGAGAATTATTTGGAATTACTATAACGGTTCCTTTTCCAGAAGTACGAATTTTTGTAGAGCGCCAACCAATTGATTCTACTCGTCCAAATGTACCATCTGGTAAACCGATATAATCATCAATATAAAAAGGATGATCAACATATAAAACAACGCCGCTAAGAAGTTGCTCTACGGTTGTTTTTGATGCAAAAGCTATTGCTACACCACCAATCCCTAAACTAGCTAATAAACTTAATATATTTATATCGTGAGTTTGAGCAAAGAAGATAAACCCAACAAAAACAATTGCTAGATAAGCTGTATACTTTGCTAAATTTAATAATTCACTATTAGCTTTACGACCGCTTTTTAAGGCAGATTCTAAAATAGAATCATCTATATATTTACCAAATATTCTAATAACTAACCAGCAAGCTTCTATTGTTAAAATTAAACTAATAATCTTTTCTATAACTGGATAATCATCGAGTATAGGGACAAATAAAGCAACAATTTCTAAAAATCCCAACCCGAAAGCAAGTCCAATTAAATGTCTATAAGGTTGTAATAATTTTTCTGTTTTCTCACTAGCTTCGGAAGACACAAAAATACTTAGACAAAAACTAGCTATCTGAGGAAAAATATAGCCAGCAAAAAATGCAATAAAGCTAAATACTCCGACAATAAATGTCAGTTGAATTTTAGCACTAAAAAAAATATTGTTTGACAATAATTCCATCATCAACAAAGCTCCCAAATTTATGATGTTTTCTGGTACTCAAAATTAAATTATTTATTTTTATAAGTATTACAAACCTCTCCTGTAGTCTGTAACACAAAAATCATAGATGATTCTGCGTAATACTGCCTTATGAATATCTTCTATGTATAAAGCTTTTTTGTCTGCCAACTATATTACTTATAATTATTAATACCAAAAAAAGAGGTAGGAAATAGGCAATAGTAAGTAAAAGTAATTTGATACCGGATTTTATTATTTTTATTAATCAAAAACTAAAAAGCTCAGCTTCTTATTATTACTAGTATATAAGCAGTAGAATATATTACATCTATCCGCAACATATATACTTTGATACAATTCTTTTAAAATATAGCTGATTAAATTCTTTACTACTTAGTATCTGAAAATTATGAGCGATGTATATAATAGACTCGCCCCTTTTATACAGGAATACATTTACAATAATAACTGGACGGAATTAAGACCAGTTCAAGCTGCTGCTTGTAAAGTTATATTTGACACGGATGCTCATTTATTAGTAGCCGCAGGTACAGCTTCAGGAAAAACGGAAGCAGCTTTCTTACCAGTATTAACTCACTTACACGAAAAACCTTCTAGGACTATAGGTGCAATTTATATAGGTCCGATAAAAGCTTTAATTAACGACCAATTTGAACGTTTGAATGATTTATTAAGAGAAGCGGATATTCCGGTTTATCATTGGCACGGGGATGTTCCTCAAACGAGAAAAAAGCAGCTGTTAAAAAAGCCATCAGGAATTCTGCAAATTACACCAGAGTCTTTAGAAAGTTTATTAATTAATAAGCATGAGAACTTAATAAATCTTTTCGGTGATGTACGTTTTGTAGTCATCGACGAAATTCATGCTTTTATGGGAACTGAAAGAGGTTGTCAAATTCTTTGTCAATTAGAAAGGTTAGCAAAATTAACCAAAAATCAACATCGTAGAATTGGTTTATCAGCAACTTTAGGAGATTATTCTCTTGCAGAAGATTGGTTAAGTTCCGGTACAGACAAATCAGTCATTACACCAAAAATTGAAGCAGCAAAGCGACAAATTAAATTAGCTTTAGAACACTTTTATATTCCTGAGCAAGCTGATAACTCAGAAATCACAGATTGTGACAAATATATTTTTAATTTGAGTAAATCGCGTAAATGTCTTATATTCGCTAACAATAAATCTCAAACAGAATCGGTAATAGCATCTTTACGTCAAATAGCTGAAAGTGAAAGACAACCGGATATTTATCACGTTCATCATGGCAGTATATCAGCCTCTCTACGACAAATAGCTGAAAATGCCATGCGTGAACCACTACAACCTGCGGTCACTGCTGCAACTTTGACTTTAGAAGTAGGAGTAGATATTGGTTATTTACAACGAGTCATTCAGTTAGAATCACCTGCTTCTGTCGCAAGTTTTTTACAGCGTTTAGGGAGAACCGGGAGAAGGGGTGAACCTGCGGACATGCGTTTTGTTTGTCCCGAAAAGCAAGTCCCTTTAGAAGCTCCACTTCCCAAACAAATTCCCTGGCAACTTTTACAGTCAATAGCTACAATTCAACTTTATTTAGAAGATAAATGGATTGAGCCAATTCAACCAATCAAATATCCTTTGAGTCTGCTTTATCATCAGACAATGAGTATTTTAGCAGCAACCAAAGAAATTCCACCTGCCGTGCTTGCTAAAAAAGTTTTTAATCTATCATCTTTTCAATATATCTCGGAAGAAGATTATAAATTACTGTTACGTTATTTAGTCAGTATCGACCACATTAATAAAACCGAGGAGGGAAAACTAATCCTGGGTTTAGCAGGTGAAAAAATAGTCAAAAGATTTCAATTTTATGCCGTATTTCCTGAAACAGTTGAGTTTACCGTTAAACAAGATTCAACAGATATCGGTACAATTGTCATAGTACCAAAAGTTGGCAGTCAATTCGGATTAGCTGGAAAAACCTGGGAAGTTTTAGACGTAGATTTTGCTAAAAAAACCATATTTGTTAAACAAGTAGAAGGTAAAGCAGGTATATTTTGGCGCGGTGGTACCGGTACAATTCATAGCAAAATATTAGAGCGCATGCGTCGCGTTTTATTAGAAGATAAAGAATATGCTTACTTACAAACAAATGCCAAAAAAAGATTGCAAGAAGCACGTCAATTAGCTTTAAATTTTGAATTGGATAAACGCAATATAGTTAAATTACAAAAAGGAAAATGCTGTATTTTTCCTTGGATGGGAACAGTGGCTTACAACACTTTACAGAGAATGTTAAATAACTTTTGTCGAGAGTCGCTAGAAATCAAATCTCTCGGTGGAGTAAATCCTTATTTTATGATGTTGAAATTAGGAAAAGGTAAATTTGAACAGTTAGAAACCGAAATTTTATCCTTATGCGAACAGCGTATAGTAAACGAGCATTTAGTTGCAGACGCAGAAGCACCAGAAATACAGAAATACGATAAATATATTCCCCATCCGCTATTAACAAAAGCCTTCGCAAGCGATTATTTAAATGTAGAAGAAGTCAGACACCAAATTTCGCTTTGGTGAAGAGATATTATTAAAGTAGCGAGTAAAAAGTCGCAAATAGTGAGTTTGAATACTAACAAGTGATAACAGCGTCCCAAATATATTTCACTTGCTACTTACTACTCTCTACTTGCTACTTAACTCCTAACTCCTAACTCCTAACTCTCTATTTTCCATGTACGATTACATAATTGTTGGTGCTGGTTCTGCTGGTTGCGTATTAGCGAATCGTCTCACAGAAAATTCTCAAATCAAAGTCTTACTTTTAGAAGCTGGAAATCCAGATAAATCGCCAAAAATTCATATTCCTGCGGGTTATCCGGATTTATTCAAAACCAAATACGATTGGCAATATTATACAGAAAAGCAACTTAATCTAAATAACCGTCAACTTTATTTTCCCCGTGGAAAAGTGCTGGGTGGAAGTAGTTCGATTAATGCCATGATTTATATTCGAGGTAATTATAATAATTACGATGAATGGCATAATTTAGGCAATCAAGGATGGAGTAGTGAAGAAGTCCTCGATTATTTTAAAAAAGCCGAAAATCAATCTAGAGGTGCAAGCGAATATCACGGGATAGGAGGAATTCTTGATGTTACTGACGCACCCTATCATAATCCTCTTACAAATGCTTTTGTGAAAGCAGCAACAGAATATGGATTAATTTACAATCATGATTTTAATGCAATAGAACAGAAAGGAATAGGTTTTTATCAAGTCAATCAAAAAAATCAGCAACGTCACAGTGCTGCTACCGCTTATTTAAAGCCGATATTATCTAGAAAAAATTTAACAGTAAAAACTAATTCTCAGGTTACACGTATATTATTCTCAGGGAAAAGAGTTATTGGTTTAATTTATAGGGATATACGTAAAAACAAAAACCTAGAATATCAAATAAAAATCAATAAAGAACTTATCCTCAGTGCTGGAACAATCAACACTCCTCAATTATTAATGCTTTCTGGAATCGGTAATTACCAGCATTTAAAATCATTAAATATTCCGGTATTAAAAGATTTATCTGGTGTCGGACAAAATTTACAAGACCATTTAGTTGTATCAGTTGTTTATAAATCCACAAAACCCATTACCTTAGCTAACCTCAAAACACCATCTAATCTACTCAAATATCTATTCTTAAAAAAAGGTGCTTTAACTTCAAATATATCTGAAGCAGGAGGATTTTTAAAGACCGCGAAAAATCTAGATAAAGTTAACCTGCAATTACATTTTGTTCCAGGATGTTTAATAAATCACGGCTTTACTAAACGTAACCTACATGGATTTACTTTATGTCCAACTCTTTTATATCCTCAAAGTAAAGGTCAAATTACTCTACGCTCAAAAAATCCTTTTGAACCACCAATTATTCAACCTAATTATTTGGAAAATCAGCAGGATTTAGAAACTTTATTAGCAGGTGTAAAAATCAGTCGTCAAATTCTACAACAACAAGCATTAGAAGAATTTAGAGATGAAGAAATTCTTCCCGGTTCGCAAATACAATCAAACGAGGATATTAGTAATTTTATTCGCGGTACCGCAGAAAGTTTATATCATCCAGTTGGGACTTGTAAAATGGGTAATGACCCAATGTCAGTAGTTAATTCAAAATTACAAGTTCATGGAATAGAAGGGTTAAGAGTTGTTGATGCTTCAATAATGCCTAATATTATCGGTGGTAATACAAATGCTCCCACAATTATGATTGCTGAAAAAGCTGCCGACATGATTAAATCAATTAACAATTAGCAATTTATAAAATTACAATATAATACAGGTTCAAAAGCTCGAATTATTCCCTGCTGCTCATTCCTTTTTTATGATTTTTCTATCATCTCTTTGTACGAATGAGCCTAAATTTATTATCTAATAATTTATTACTTAATAAAACTATAACTAAAAATTAACCTTTTCTGGCAAATAAATCTGTATTATAACTTCTAAAACAGGCAAAGTTTTTTAGCTAAAGACATGTTTAATAAACATTAGCTATCGCAAAATGGTTGATTTTCCAGTTTTAATTTAAACTAGTTAGTGAAAATGTAATTGTCATAAAAATTCACCAGTTAATACAAGTAACTAGTTCTTTAATATACTACTGATAAAGATTGAGTTTGATACGCTAGGAGTATTGATATGATAGGCTTTATATACTTATGCACTGGTTATTAACCGGACCATTGACTGTAGAAAAAATGACAGTTCGGATTCCAGATTTGCCAGCATCGTTAAAAGGTATCCGCATAGTGCAAATGACAGATTTTCACTATGATGGCTTACGTTTATCCGATAAAATTTTAGAGAAAGCTATAATTGCTTGCAATGAAGCTGAACCGGACATAGTTGTTTTAACAGGGGATTATGTAACTGATGACCCAAGTCCAATCAACAAATTAGTCCTTCAACTCAAGAATTTACAAAGTCGCTGCGGTACCTATGCAGTACTTGGTAATCATGACATACATTATGCTCATTCAAAAGTTGAAATTACATCTGCTTTTAATAGAGTTGGAATTAAGGTACTTGAGAACAACATAGCTTATCCATTTGGTAAAGAATTACCATTAGTAGGACTTGGTGAATACTGGTCTCCTAATTTTCATCCAGAGTTAGTGATGAACCAATTAAATCCAGCAAAACCGCGCATAGTTTTGTCCCATAATCCCGATACCGCTGATATATTGCGACAGTGGAGAGTAGATTTACAATTATCAGGTCATACTCATGGTGGTCATATTGTAATCCCCGGTATTGGTCCAGTAATAGCTGCTTATAGCAATATTGTCCATAGGGTACCAAGGAAACTGCGTCGTAAAATGCCATTTGTAAAAACGGAATTTTTCAAAGTAGTAAGAAACTGGCAATGGGCTAAGGGTTTTCATTTAGTAGGTAGTAACCAGCTTTACATTAACCGTGGTCTAGGTACTTATCTCCCAGGAAGGCTTTTTTGTAATCCAGAAGTAACAGTTATTACACTTGAATAGAGAGAGGGGAGAGAAGGGAATAGGGAGACAAGGAGACAGAGAGACAAGGGGAGTTTAAATTCTTAAACTGGTGATTTAACTGCTCACTGATAACTGTTCACTGATAACTGTTCACTGAAAACTGGTGATAGACTAAAAGCGCTGGTATAGGAAGCAATTTTAGCGCTATGCATTGGTTGTTAACTGGTCCTTTAAGTTTAGAGAAACTCGTAGTTAAGATAGAGGGTTTACCAGCATCTACTAAAGGTACTCGGATAGTTCAGCTTTCGGATTTACATTACGATGGCTTCAGGTTATCGGAAGAAATGTTAGAACAAGCCATTATCACCAGCAATCAAGCTGAACCGGATTTGGTTGTTATAACTGGTGACTTCATAACTAATGACCCTGCACCAGTATATAAGCTAATTAAAAGACTTAAAAAATTACAAGCTCGTACTGGAATATACGCGGTTTTAGGTAATCATGATATATGGTATAGAACTGCACAAGCAGAAGTTACAGCAGCGCTGAAAAGTATTGATATTAAAGTTCTTTGGAATCAAATTGCTTATCCTTTAGGGAAAGATTTAGCGTTAGTAGGACTAGCTGAATATTGGTCAAAAGCTTTTAATCCAGCATCGGTGATGAGTCAGCTAGATGATACAATACCGCGAATTGTTTTGTCTCACAATCCCGATACGGCTCAAATATTGCAGCAGTGGAGAGTAGATTTGCAACTATCCGGTCACAGTCACGGTGGACAAATAGTAGTACCAGATATTGGTCCTTTAGTAGTTTATTACAAAGAATTCGCTCGCAGAATTCCTAAACAAGTGCGGGAACTTATTCCATTTTTTAAACCAGACTACGCAAAAGTTCTCCAACATTGGGAATGGTCGCAAGGATTTCACAAAATAGGTAAAAATCAGCTATATGTCAATCGCGGTTTAGGAACTTATTTTCCAGGACGTTT
>ERZ1740052.572-NODE-572-length-12563-cov-4.145747_pt1 | contig 12563 bp, 10 predicted proteins | sample MGYA00581750_ERZ1740052 | MGnify/ENA primary metagenome ERZ1740052 (study PRJEB43018, sample SAMN04849743) | marine metagenome | isolation source: floating plastic debris | place: Pacific Ocean | collected 2008-08-30 | study: EMG produced TPA metagenomics assembly... | reverse complement strand
TGACTTTGGCCCGTTTTATTTTGGCCTGCCTGATACAGCGAAAGGTGATCATCCAGTTCTTGAAGATACGCTTGAGCGTTCGGAATGCTGCCGTGGAGGAACCCAATGGGATTGTTGATTTCGTGAGCAATCCCTGCCACCAGATTGCCCAGAGAAACCATCTTCTCATTTTGCACCAGTTCAACCTGCGTTCTTTCTAGCTGCTCGGTTCGAGACGCCACTCTTTGCTCTAACTCATCGTTGAGCTGCTGAAGCTGTTTCTCAGCTGCTTGACGCTGACCCATTTCTTGCTTGAGCCGTTGATTTTGAGATCTTAAAGTTTGTAGAAGGTTTTTGATTTTGAGGTGAATGCGAACCCGTGCTAGCACTTCAGCCTCATTAAAAGGCTTAGAAATATAGTCTACAGCGCCTAGTGAAAGACCTTTTACCTTATGCTCACTATCGGCAAGCGCCGTCATAAAAATAACTGGAACCTCCATTGTTGTTGGGTCTTCTTTTAGTCGCTGACAGGTCTCAAATCCGTCAATCCCTGGCATCATCACATCCAACAAAATCAGGCTTGGCAATCCCTTGGTAAGCTGCTCTAGCGCGCTTTCTCCATCGACAGCAACGCGCACCGCAAACCCATCTCCCTTCAGCGTGTTGGAGAGTACGGCTAAATTATTGGGGTTATCATCGACAATTAAGATAAAATCAGAATCCAAAGAGGTCATAGTACTTACCAGCGATGAAAGCATAATCGGAAAATCTAAGCATGCTCTCCGGCCGTTTCTTGTAAGAACTGCTTAATCTCGTTGACTTGAAATTTCTCTGCCATCTCAATAATCTTGTTTGCAAATCCTTGATAGACCCAATCGAGCGATTGAGCGGCCTCTATCAAACCGTCCAAATTACCCGATAGTGCTAGCTCATTCAGATGATCGAGCATTTCCTGCGCTGGGGTTGCTGCGGTTTGTGTAGCCTCTACCGGCTGCTGAGCTAAGGCGTCCGACTCGGCATATGTCCATTCCAATCTGAGATGATGCTTCAAGAGTGCCAGCAGTTCATCTGTTTGAACCGGTTTTGCCAAAAAGTCTACAGCGCCTGCATCAAGACACTTATGCTGGTCTGATTCGAACACGCTGGCTGAAGACACAATCACAGGAATACTTTTCAGGCTATCGTCAGCCGCTATTGCATCTAACAGCTCAAAGCCATCCATAACTGGCATCAATAAATCAGTCAAAATCAGGTCCGGCTGAGCCAACTGCGCTTTCTCTAGTCCCTGCGCGCCGTCCATGGCTTCAATAATCTCGAACCCTAGCGGTGAAAGCAGATTGAAAAGCACAGAGCAATTCTCCCAGCGGTCATCTACAACCAGGATTGTTCGTTTTTTACCTTGGTAACCGGTGACGATGCCCTGCGGCGTATCCCGTGAGGTGATGTGCCACTCTTTTGCCTCCGGCAGCAATAGCTCAAAGCTAAAGGTGCTGCCCTGCTGCGGCACACTCTCAATTTGTAGCTGGCTATTCATTAGCGCCAGAATTTGAGTGCTGATGGTGAGTCCTAGTCCTGTGCCCTGTTGTTTTCTGCTGTTGTCGCCAACCTGCTCAAAGGGTAGACAAATTTTCTCTATTTGGGCTGGGCTCATGCCAACGCCGGTATCTTGAATTTCAAAGCGCAGTTGAATGGGACTCGGCTCACTGTTTTCTTCTTGTTCTTGCTTTTGCACTTGCACTTGGACTGGGCGAGGCACTGCTTGAACGAGGAAGCTAACTTGGCCTTTGTCTGTAAACTTAATAGCGTTGCCCAACAGATTAATCAGCACTTGGCGCAGTCTCTTTTCATCTGCGCTTATCCCTAATGGCAGTCCATCGTCGATGGTGTAAATAAAGTCGATGCCTTTTTGCTCAGCGCGAATACGACAGATTTCTACAACACTTTGGATAAAAGCAGGTAGATGAAAATCGCTCGTATAAAGTTCCATCCGCCGCGCTTCGATTTTGGATAAATCCAAGACATCGTTGATTAGTGTGAGCAGGTGGTTACCACACTGAGAGATCACTTCAATTCCCTTGATTCCCTGCTGGGTGAGGGGTTCTGAACGACGTAAAATTTGCGCGTATCCCAAAATGCCGTTGAGCGGAGTGCGCTGTTCATGGCTCATATTCGCCAAAAACTCACTTTTAGCACTGTTGGCGTTGTCAGCCATTTCTTTGGCGGTCGCGAGTTCAGTCGTGCGCTCTTCCACTCTTTTTTCTAGGGTGTTAAAAGAGTTTTTGAGCTGGCGGGCCATGCGGTTGTAGGCATCGCCGAGATCGTTGATTTCGCCCACAAAGCCGATATTTTCGACGGTTTGGTCGAGCCGTCCAGCTGCGATCACCCGACTCGCAGACCGCATACGAGACACCGTCTGAGTAATCCATCTAGAGGTGTAAACGCCCACAAGACTGGCCAGACCTAGCGCCGCAAAGCAAAGCCAAATGGTCGTCCGTCGATTGGCATCGATTTGAGCCATAAAGTCTGATTCAGGCATTGTGGTGACCACCAGCCAATCTAGCCCGAGGGTGTCTTTCCAGGGCGCAACCCGCACAAACTGAGTCTCACCGCCTAAATTGAGCTTGATTTGTTGATCGCTGCTAATGGCGGCAAAGGTGCCATATTTTTCTTGAATAGCTGTTGCTACAGCAGAAATGGTTTCACTTGAACTCTCTAACCCGCCGAGCCGCTGAGCGGTGCCGTCTACCAGCTTAAAAGGTGGCTCATCGGTAGAGCTAGCCACCAAATCACCATTGCGCTCTAGGATAAATGTTGTACTCGATGGGCTGATATCAAGCTGACCGAGATATTCGCTGACCTGTGCCAGCCGCTGCTCACTGCCAATAGCCCCAAGCAGGGTACCTGCGTCATCATACACAGGCTGACTAAAGGCTACTGACAGGGGATAGGGTGCCGTCTGCCAGGGATAAATTTCTGTCCAGTGGGCCTCAGGCGTCTCTATCGTTTCGGCGTACCAGGCTTCTTCTTGAAAGGCGTAGCCAGGATCTACATCGGCTAGCTCTAAGCGATTTCCTTGCCCATCGGCGTGGTAGGTATACAGGTCACCATTTCCGTTTTTTTGAGGAGACACTTCGTTGACCGAAATCGTCCCGTCGTCAAAGAAGTAGCCAGCCGCTGCAAAGTCTCCGTTCCTGGAGCCAAAAAGAATGTAGCCAATATCGTACAGCTGCATTTGTCGCCAGAAAAACTGACTCGTCTTCTCTAAATCTGTTGGATCTAACAGGTCTAAATCTATTGCATCAGCGTTGACTTTCCCAACGTTAGTCGCCGATGTTAAATAGCTATTCAAATGCTGATCAATTCTCTCGCTGGCCTCAACTTGCAGGCTAGTGACCAGCTCTTCTACGGCCTTTTGCCCATTGCGAAAGGAAAGATACCCAACTAGCCCAGCGACGCCGACCACCTGCAGTACAAACGGTACAATCAGTACCCAGCGCAGAGGAAGTCGTTTGTGATGTTGAACAGGAGATGAGACGGTCATAGCGGCTAGTTCGCATAAGCAGCACACCTAAAGTACCCATCCTGGCGGAAAATATGGACCAAAATTGATTAGCTACATCTCCGTGACAAAGGTGTTAACATCCTGTGCATATTCATCTGTAGACTCATACGGTGGAACGTTACGCCCTGAAATTGAAACGCCTCTTGCTCTAGGGAAATGATCCAGATAGTCTTGTAGGCGCTTTTGGTTGTTTTGGTTGGTGGCGGCCGACTCGTCTACCTGCTTGGCCACCTTGCGATCGATGGTAGAGGCGGCTTCGCCCATCACAATCATTACAGGCTGTTGAATGCGAGCGATCGCACCACTGTAGTCCTGCCGCCAAAACCCCGCCAAAAAGGAAAATACCGCAAACCGGCTATCCATATCCCTTGAGCCTTTGTGCAGCATCTCCAGCCAGGCATTGTTCACATCTTCGGCATTCTCGAACAGCTGCCTTTCCGAAAAAGACTTTAAAAAAGACGATCGCCGAGCATAGCGATAAAAAGCATTGCCAAAAGGTGACGACAGCAGCTGCCAGGCTAAATTCACCTTCCACGGCGGCGTTTGCGTACTCATCAGCGGCCAAGCCGGCGGCCCCGAAAGCACGAGTCCCGCCACGTGTTCATTCGCTGCCATGTCCATCAGCTTCACGGCCACTGGCAGCAGCGCGCCTTGTACCACCAGCACGACAGGCCTTTTTGCCACTTGCTCAATAAAGTACGCCAGCTGATCGGCCCAGTCTTGCGGGGTGTAAGCCTGCGGCGTCATGTCGCTTTCACCACAGCCCAACAGATCTAAATTGTAAATAGGTGAAGGACTGCCGATTTTGTTCCAAGCCTGAATGAAGGGGTCCCAAAACAACCGAGATAGCCCCACCCCAATTGGGTGAATCAGCAGTAGCGCGGGCGAGTCACCGCCAGGGATGGCCTCGTACACACACCGACGCTCTTTCCAAATGTAAAAATCCATAGTCTTATAATTGCAGGCCCTAGAATAATTGCAGGCTCTGAATCCACAAGCTAGACAGCTGTCAGAGATTGGCTAGCACTAGAAATACTGTCTTGCTGTTCTGCTTCAAGCTGCTCAGAGGTCAGCAGGACCGCCTGCCAGCACACGGCCTCTAAGCAAGCACCGGTTAGCTTTGCCCCTGTCAAATCAGCTCCCGTAAGGTCGGCCCCGGTAAAGTTGGCGCTGCGCAGATCGCTGTAGCAAAGCTTCGCCCCACGCAAGTCAGCGCCTGATAAGTTAGCCCCACGCAAATTCGCTAGGCGCAGGTCAGTGCGATGAAAGCACGCACCGCTGAAGTTAGCATTAGGGGCCTCGCAGCGCACCATTACAGCTCTGTGCAAGTTCACCCAGAGCAGGCTTGCCTTGCCTAGGTTTGCGCGCCACATCATAGCACCGGTCAAATCGGCGTTGTTCAGCTGGGCGTTTGATAAGTTGACACTGGTGAGGTCGGCCCAGCAAAGGCGAATGTCTGTGAGCTGACGGTCGCTGAGGTTGCACTCACGCAAATCGATGCGCTCAAAGCTGCGATCGCCCGACGCATAGTTGCCAAGGAGCCTATATGAACCGAGTTGATAAGCGTCCATGGAACTTCCGCGCTGCACTTTGTAACGTTATATTAACCATCCATAATGTAACAAAGTGTAACGAAAGCTGCAAGGTGTTAGTAGACCGGGCGTTGGGCCGCGCATACAGTCGACCAGGCGGCGTAGTTTAGCCGGGCGTCGAGCATGCCGCTGACTTCACCGCGCTGGCCGATCAGGCGCTCACGGTTGAGCGAATTTGGCTCTGTGTACATAGTGAGCTGGTCGAGCGTGGTAGCCGCACAGACCCAGTCACTAGCAGCCGTGGCCCTCAGCAGCCGAGACTCCAGCTGATCGATCACCTGCTGGCGTGCAACGATTCGGGCATGCTCTATATAAAAGGACATATTATCGGCGGCCGCGACTGCGTAAGGTTGGTTTGGCTGTAGTACCAGCGCTCGCCGAAAGTTGATCAGCGCGGTATTGAAGTCGCCCTGCGAAGAAGCCGCATAGCCAATATTCATGAGCTGATCGAACGAAAGCTGAGAGTGAGTAGGCTGTACAGTAGGGGCAGGTGCCGCGTAGCCAAGCGTATCGACTGTTACCACGGGCAGCATTGCTAGTACGCCCACACAAGAGAGTTTGTAAAGGGTCCGCCTCATCTTCTTTTTTACCAGCTTTTTCGACACCAGCTTTTTTAATAATGGCAGGGCAACAGGCATGGGACTTTGAATAAACAAATGGATACACAAAAAGTCGTTGATGCCTGATAGCGTAAGCCATTCTACGGAGAAGACACATGGGTACAATCGACCAACCCTCACGGGCAACTCACCAAGCTCTCGTCAAGACCTGCGCATAATTACAGAAGAAGCTACACAAGAAGACTATGCATATCTGGGTTGATGCCGATGCCTGCCCCAACGCCATCAAGGAAATCATTTTTAGAGCGGCCAAGCGAACGAGCTGCCCGCTAACCCTGGTGGCCAATCATCCAGTGCAGGTGCCTGCCTACGTCGAGATGCTGGTAGTCCCTTCTGGGTATGACGGGGCCGACAACAAAATTGTTGAGCTACTCACAGCGGGCGAGCTGGTGATTACCGCCGATATTCCGCTAGCGGCCAAAGTGCTAGACAAAGGCGGCTACGTGTTCAACCCCAGAGGTGAGGAATATACAGCTCGCAATATTGGCGATCGCCTCTCAGTCAGAAATTTGCTCGAATCTTTTCGTGGCGGCGCAGAACCTGTTGGCGGGGGGCCGCCGCCTTTAAACAATCGAGACAAAGCTAACTTTGCCAATCGGCTAGACCGATTTTTAGTAAAGCACATGGATTAGTCAGCAGAATTCATCATCTTATTTTGTTCAGAGATAAAGACTCTCGGGCACTCTGGAGTAACCTACGCAGCGGTTTCCGCAACGGTTTTACACCCTTGCGGCTTACACTGAGTTTCTGAAAATCACCCGTTACTTTTGATAAATAAGACAATGAATCCAAATAACACAGCCTTACTATTAATCGGATTTCAGAACGATTACTTTGCGCAAGATGGCATTTTGCACGGCGTGATTGAGGCTTCGGCAAAAGCGGTTAAAACTGTCGAAAATACGACTAACTTGCTACAGCAGCTGGTCAAAACGCCTATCACTATCATCTCGACACCAATCTTCTTCACGCCCAACTACGAAGAACTCGTAGAACCTGTCGGCATCTTGAAAACCATTAAGGAAGTGGGCGCTTTTCAAAAAGGCGCACCGGGCTCACAAACAATTGAAGAGCTAGGGCCCTACAAAGACAAAATCCTAGAGATTCCTGGAAAGCGAGGATTCAATGCCTTTATCAATACCAACTTGGCTGAAGTATTAAAAGAACGGGGCATCACCAATCTAGTGATTGCTGGCTCAGTCACCTCGATTTGTATAGACTCCACAGGTCGCTCTGCTCACGAACAGGGATACAAAGTCTCGATTTTGAGCGACTGCACATCCGCACGCACGACGTTTGAGCAGCAGTTTTATGTAGAAGATGTGTTTCCGCTATATGCAGAAACGCCGACAGCGCAAGACTTGCTAGAAAAACTAGAGCTGACTGCACTATGCTAGATCTCGATGCCAGAAACGAGCTCAACACCCAGATTCAGTATCGCCTGGTTGAAAAGTTAACTGAGTCTGAGCGGCGCTATCGGACTCTGGTTGAGAACTTGAGAGAGATTGTTTTTGAATGTGATGATAAAGCTCTGCCAGGGGAAGCTCGCGTTGGCCGCCTCACTTTTGTCAATAAATCATGGGAGACAACTCTCGGCTATGCTAGAGAATATACGCTTGGAAAAACGATAGAGACCTTCATCGCAGAAGAGAGTGTTGCTAATTGGCAAGCATTTTTGGCAGATGGCACTATTCAGAATAAGCCAAGCCAAGAAGGCGCTTGCCAAGAAGGACCTTACCAAGAGGGCGCTTACCAAGAAGGAAGCTGCAGAGAGACTAAACACAGTCCCAACAGTCTTGAGCTACAGTTCCGACATAAAGACGGCCGCCTACTTTGGCTAGAGCTAGCCATTCAGCATTCACCAACAAGTCTGAAAACGCTTTCCAGTGCGCGCGCGAACTCACGATAACGTCCACTGTCGGGTTCGTTTTCTGGCTCGCTTATCGATATTACTGAGCGTAAGCAGGCAGAGGCCCTAATGCAGCAAACCAACGACGCCCTAGAACAACGCGGTGCTATTAGAACCGACGAACTCACAGCGGCTAACCAAACCCTGACAGCAACCTTGCAAAAGCTTCAAAGCGCTCAAGGGCAGCTGATTCAGACAGAGAAAATGTCTGGCCTAGGTCAGCTGGTTGCTGGCGTTGCCCACGAAATCAACAACCCGGTTAACTTTGTTCATGGCAATCTGAAACCTGCCAATGAATATGCCCAAGATGTCATAGAACTGTTCGAACTTTATCAGCGGTACTATCCAGAGCCAGCTGCTGAAATTCAAGACGTGCTAGAAGACATTGAAATTGATTTTATTAAGGTCGATTTTCCTAGGCTGCTAAGTTCTATGCGCTTAGGAACTAGCCGTATTCAAGAGATTGTAAAATCCTTGCGCAGTTTCTCACGGCTAGATGAATCTGCCATGAAAACGGTTGATTTACATGAGGGGCTAGAGAATACGCTGCTGATTTTGAATAGTCAACTACGCGGCAAACCCGATCAACAGGCGATCGCACTCGACCGTCAGTACGGCAAACTACCGCTGGTAGAATGCTATCCTGGCCAGCTAAATCAGGTATTTATGAACTTGCTGGTAAATGCAATAGACGCCCTAGAACCCAATAGAAAAAGTCTCTCTTCTACGCAGACTTCTTCAGTAGAAACAACACAATTCTCTGTCACACCACCACTCATTACGCTGCGCACCCAAGTAGAAAACAACAATGCTATTATCACCGTCACAGACAACGGCTGCGGCATTCCAGAAGCGGTGCGCGCCAAGCTTTTTGATCCCTTCTTTACGACCAAGCCTGTTGGCAAGGGAACCGGGCTAGGGCTCTCTATCAGCTATCAGATTATCGCTGAAACTCACAGCGGTCAGCTCTCGTGCGAGTCTACACCCGGAGAAGGAACAACCTTCACCATTCAAATTCCCCTAAGGCTGAACACAACAAATTTACAGACCTGAGTCTCGGACTTTGTACGAAATCTCTTCTATCGGTAAGTTCTCATTGTCCCAGTCGTCATAGCGCAGCTGTAAACGCCTTTCGGCAGCGTGTTCTACCAGCTTTCCACCGTAGCATTCAGCCTTTGAGCCCAGGCTTTGAATGCGCACTTTGCCGTTGAACACAGTGGCTCTGGCCAGGTAAATCACTAGGTCATCGCGAGAAGGGCGATTGACGGTCGTGCTAGCAGTGAGATGAGCGAGTCCCCGTTCGTCCATTTCTTGTGAAAGTGCTAGGGCCGTATTGCGAATGCCACGCAGGGCGACAATGACAGATGCGATCGCCATTGTAATTTCCACCCCTTCATCTGTCCGAATGCTGTGTGTAGACAAATACTGAAAATTCTGTTCACCCAGGTCATCACGAATGCGACGGTGAATCAGGTTCTGAGGGTGATAGTCGGTCAGCGCGCCTACAATAGCACCACAGGCTGCGCGGGGTTCACGCCAAGGAGATTCGCGAGTTTTTCCGTAGATCACGTGTTTGTTGCCTTCGCGCAGACGGCCTACGTGAGTTTTGAGATCGATAGCAACCAAAGAGATTGATTGGGAGTTGCCTTTGTATAGCTTATGCTTTAGCTGTTCATCTAGCTCATGAGCCACCGTGACGTGGGCCAGGGTCGCGCCATTGTCTGTGCCGCCGCCAGCTGGGAAGAAGGCTTCTAGCTTGAGTTCACCGATTTCTGAGAGGGTGGCGAAACGGGAGGCGACGACGTCGCGGTAGCGCTTGGTGGCCTCGCCTTGGTGGATGCGATCGCCGCAGTTGGTATAGGCCAGGGTCGTGACAACGCTCGGTAGGCTAAGGTCTGCGCCACAGGTGTTCATTGCGGTGGGGCTGTGGGCTGCGAACTGTAGCTCGTCACGTAGGATTTGCAGGCCTTTGACTAGGGTGTAGCGATCGCTCACTAGCTCATTGAGATAGTTGTGATAGGCGTTACGCTCTGTGCCAAAGCTAGCAGGACGCTGCCAAAAGGTATCTACACGTGATTGAGTCGCGGTGGCATCAAAGGGCAAGGTAATAGTAGCGCTCTTCTTATTCTTTTACAGGCACTTTTGCTTGACTGGACAGTGCGAAGTTTTTCTTGCAGTGCAACCTTCCTGCGGAAGCGCTACGCGATCGTTTCCATCGGGCATAGCCATCGCCATCGCCAAAGGCAGTCGTTGCCATCGCTGAGAGTAACGAACATTCCAAAAGCCAAAAGGCCTGGAATGTTCGAAACTGGTTGAATCATCACAAACAACCAGTCTAATTATGAAACTCTACACTCGCATCGAGCAAGTCCTCTTAAAACTGCGTCCAGCGTTTAGTCGAGAAGTGCCGTTTGACTGGTTTGTTCTGCTGCTGTGGGGCGTGCTTTTGAGCCACCAACCCGCCGCTGTGACCAGCTACTTAAATGGATTGGGCTTGGGTGAAGCCTATTACGGGCAAGCGTTACATTGGTTTCATTCGCGGGCTTTTAGGATCGATGAGGTCTGTTATCGCTGGGGCCGTTGGCTCTCAGAACACGCCGAAGTGAAGACCCTAAAAGGTCAGCGAGTCTATGCCGGAGACGGCATCAAAGTGAGCAAAGAAGGGCGAAAAATACCGGGTGTCAAAGGCTTGCATCAAGAGTCAGAAGATGTGAGTAAACCAAAATGGATTCGAGGTCACTACTTCAGCGCCTTAAGTCTGTTATTGGGCACTGGTAAGGCTCTCTTTGCCGCCCCCATCATCCTAAAACTGCATGATGGAATTGAGGCCGTTGGGGTCGATAGTGACCTGACGCTCGTCGATAAAATGGCCGTAATCTGTGTCAACGCTATGGTCACCGGTAGCTACGCCCTCTTAGATGCGTACTATGCCTCAGCCAAGATCTTAAAACCGTTCCGAGCACACGGGCTGCACCTGATTAGCCGAGCGGCGATTTCGACGGTTGCCCGTGCCCCTTTTTCAGCCAATCCTAGCGTCCGTGGGCCAGGTCGTCCGAGGAAGTGGGGCGCGCCCATCAAGTTACGAGAATTGTTCGCCCCAGTGTCCGAATGCAACTGCGCTAAGGTTTGGCTTTATGGAGAGCACCAACTCGTTTACTATCAGCAGTTTAAGTTCTATTGGGATGCCCCCAAGACATTGGTGTTGTTCATGCTGGTTCAATTGCCCAATGGCAAACAAATTATTTTGCTCTCTAGCGACACCACCCTCACCGGAGCTCAAGTGATTGAAGCCTATAGTTGGCGGTTCAAAATTGAGGTCAGCTTCCGCACATTAGTCCATTTATTGGGCGGGTTTGACTATCGCTTCTGGCTCAAGTCGATGACCAAAATATCGCGCTGGCCCCAGAATCTTGTTTTAGCTGATTTTGATAACGACTTTCAGGCTCAAGTGGCGACCAAGGTCGAAGCCCTAGAACGCTTTGTTAATCTCAATGCCATCGCCTTAGGCCTGCTACAAGTCCTCGCTTTGGAGCTGCCGAACACCGTTTGGACTCACTTTCCCCGGTGGTTTCGCACACTGCCTAAACACGGTTTGCCCAGTGAACAAATTGTACGGATGGCCCTTCAACATCTACAACCAACCATTTTATCGAAACCTAGGCCCGCTCTACTTCTCGCTAAATTACTCGCCGCTAAAATTAAGATTCCTGAGACCCTAGAAGAATCACCTTTTGCTGCTTAGAATAAAGATCGGATTTCAACAGAAACTTCGCACTGCCCAGTTGCTTGACAGAATGTTCTTATATAACCACACACTTTAAAGCAACGCATCCCAGTTGTGCCGTCGGACAAATAGCGCTACCCTCCCAAAAGAAAACCAGAGAAAACCGCGCTTGTCAGTAGCCGTGTTGAAAAGCCCCACTTAAAGAACGCGCCGCGCTGGAAGATGACAACCGATGTACCGGAGCCCTGGGTTACAGTTCACAGGCAATAGCTATTCGGGCATAAGGTACTGAATTCAACTTTCAGCCTTCTACACCTGAAGCAGAGGGCGACTCATCTGCCAAATATTTTGCCAAATTCTCCGCCAAACTCTTCAGCAGTACGCGCTCTTGATAAGGCTTCGAAAAATACGCTGTCGCACCTAGGTTCATTGCTAGCTGTCGGTGCTTATCGCCACTGCGCGAGGTCAGCATCGTCACCGGAATATCTGTGTACTGTTCTATTGCCCGCAGCTTAGAGAGAAAGCTATACCCGTCCATTCGTGGCATTTCTACATCGCAGACAACGCTGTCAATTTCTACCCCGGTCTCTAGCTTGTCGAGTGCATCGCGTCCGTCCCGCGCCTGAATCACTTCATAGCCCACTTTCTCTAGGGTGAGTGCCAGTAGCCGTCGCACATTGACAGAATCATCGATTACCAGGAAGCGCGATCGCCTACTTACTACCTTATCCGGCACCGTCTGCAAGCTCGCCGCATCCATTGACCCAATCACCACCTGGGTTGAAATCAGCGCCGCCGCCGATTTAATCTCCGATCCTTCACAGTTCAGCACCCACCGCGCCAAGTCTGGCAGGCTCACAAGCGGCACCACTCGTCCATCTCCCAAAATCGTGCAGTTACTAAAGCCCGCTGGTAGTGCAATTGGCCCTTCTACACGCCGAACTGCCACCTCTAGCTCCCCCCAAGAACGGTCGATTTGTAGGCCAAAGCGCTGCTCATTCAGGCGGAAGATCGGCACGCGGGGCGTATCCATATTCGGTGCTTCTTCGAGGCTGTCAATCTGCCTTGGGCAGTTGAACGCTAGCCAGTTCGAGAGCTTAATTAGCCGTACCGCATCACCTTTGAAGTGGAACATCGGCTTACCCTCAGTCTCATACATATCGTTGGGGTCAACGAT
>ERZ1740052.571-NODE-571-length-12573-cov-5.015737_pt1 | contig 12573 bp, 13 predicted proteins | sample MGYA00581750_ERZ1740052 | MGnify/ENA primary metagenome ERZ1740052 (study PRJEB43018, sample SAMN04849743) | marine metagenome | isolation source: floating plastic debris | place: Pacific Ocean | collected 2008-08-30 | study: EMG produced TPA metagenomics assembly... | reverse complement strand
TAGAGGAAGAAAGTTTACTATAGTTCCAGATTTTTTAACTGGAGGAATTGCAGACGTTTCAAATTATAATGATGGTAAACGTGGAGGAAAAGTTCGTGTAAGAGCAAAAATCTCTCAGTTAGATAAAAAAACATTAGTAATTACAGAAGTTCCTTTCGGAACAACTACTTCTTCGCTTATTGATAGTGTTTTAAAAGCAAATGATAAGGGTAAAATCAAAATCAAGAAGATTGAAGATAATACAGCTGCTAATGTAGAAATATTGGTGCATCTACCACCAAATGTATCTCCAGATAAAACTATAGATGCATTGTATGCTTTCACAAATTGCGAAAATTCAATTTCCCCATTGTGTTGTATTATTGAAGATAATAAACCAATTTTCATAGGGGTTTCAGATGTTCTAAAACGTTCTACAGATTTCACTGTTGATTTATTAAAACAAGAGTTAGAGATTCAATTAAATGAATTAGAAGAGCAATGGCATTTTTCTTCATTAGAACGAATTTTTATTGAAAATAGAATTTATCGTGATATTGAGGAACAAGAAACATGGGATGGTGTAATTGAAGCAATTGACTTAGGCTTAAAACCTCATACTAAGCATTTAAAACGTGAAGTTACTGTAGATGATATTGTAAAACTTACTGAAATTCGAATTAAGAAAATATCTAAGTTCGATATTGATAAAGCGAAACAATTCATTGAAAGTTTAGAAGAGAAAATAGCAGATGTAAAAGAATATTTAGATAATCTAATTGAATTTGCTATTGATTATTTCAAAGAATTAAAAGCTAAATACGGAAAGGGTAAAGAGCGTAAAACTGAAATCAGAATCTTCGATGATATTGTAGCTACAAAAGTGGTAATGCGTAATGCAAAACTTTATGTAAATAGAGAAGAAGGTTTTATTGGAACATCATTAAAGAAAGACGAATTTGTTGCAGATTGTGCAGATATCGACGATATTATTGTTTTCAGAGAAGATGGAGTAATGCAAGTTACCAAAGTAGATTCTAAAACTTTCGTTGGTAAAGGAATTATCCACGTAGCAGTTTTCAAGAAGAAAGACAAGCGCACGGTTTATAACCTAATTTATAAAGATGGTACACGCGGACCAAGTTACATGAAACGTTTTAATGTAACTTCCATAACTAGAGATCGTGAATACGATTTAACAAACGGAAATAAAGGTTCTAAAGTATTGTATTTCTCAGCAAATCCAAATGGAGAAGCAGAAGTTGTTACTATTTTATTACGTGCAGTAGGAAGTATTAAGAAACTAAAATGGGATCTAGATTTTGCTGATTTAGCAATTAAAGGAAGAAGTGTTAGAGGTAATTTAGTTACTAAACATAGCGTTAAAAAAGTAGAATTTAAAGAAGCAGGAGTATCAACATTAAAACCGCGTAAGATTTGGTTTGATGATACTGTAAAACGTTTAAATGTTGATGAAAGAGGAGAATTATTAGGAGAGTTTAAAGCTGAAGATAAAATCTTAATTGTAAAACAATCGGGTAAAGCTAAAGCTGTAACGCCAGACTTAGCAATGCATTTTGATAATGACATGATTGTCTTAGAAAAATGGAAACCTAATAAACCAATTTCTGCAATTTATTATGACGGTCATAAAGAACGTTATTATGTGAAACGTTTCTTATTAGAGAGCACGGATAAAGAAGAAATATTTATCACAGATCACGAAAAGTCGCAATTACAAATAGTTGCTACAGATTACCGTCCAATGGTAGAGGTGATTTTCTCTAAGAGAGCTTTACCAAGTATGAAAGTGAATTTTGAAGAATTTATCTCTGTAAAAGGTATAAAAGCAATTGGAAATCAGTTGACAGCAGCAAAAATCAGAACTGTAAAAACTCTAGAGTCATTACCCTATGAAGAGCCTGAAGAAGAAAAGGTTGAAAATATAGAGGTGAATGAAGAAGAGTTAGTTGAAGATACTAATGTCACAGAAGCAGATGAATCTTTAGATAAGAAAGAGAAGGCACGTAAAGCATTAGAAGCAGCCATTAAAAAGAAGAAAGAAGGTGATGATGAAAGTCAAACAGCATTATTTTAAATGAAACTAAAGTATTTGTACTTATTCTTGGCAATATTTGGTATGTGTTATACTTGGTATTACAATATTCAATATTTTCAAACAGCAGCTGATCCATCTTTTTTGAACTTTTTCGCAGATGCAAAAGTCAATTTTGCTGGTAAGTCACTAAGTGCAGATTTATTAGTAGTTGTTTTAGCTTTTTTTGCCTTTTACATACCAGATGCAATTAAACTTAAAATTAAGTATTGGTGGATTTTAATTCCGCTAACCTTTATTATTGCTGTAGCTTTTACGTTTCCATTGTATTTATATTTAAGAACAAACGCATTAGAAAAAAGAAACTCAGTTGGATAAAATCTCTCCATATTTTGATTTAAATACTCCTTTAGGTATTACACTTTATATCCTAATAGTATTGTTTGTTGCTTGGGGAATTTCTAGATTGATCAGACAAATCATTTTAGTTGTTATTAAGTCCAAAAAATCAGAACGTTTTGGTAGAACCAGTATTCAGTTTTTACGTAATTCAGTAAAGTTTTTTGTAGGAATATTTGCTCTGATTTTTATTGTAATGACAATACCAACTTTACGTAGTAAAGCAACAATAATTTTCTCAGGAGCTGGTATTATTGCAGCAATTATCGGTTTCGCTGCCCAAGCAGCTTTATCGAATTTAATAGCCGGAGCTTTTATCGTAATTTTTAAACCTTTTAGAGTTGGTGATTATATTAAACTAGATGAGGCTAGAGTTGGTATTGTTGAAGACATAACTCTACGTCACACAGTAATTAATAATTTTGAAAATAAACGTTTAATCATTCCAAATTCTGTAATTAGTACAGATTCTGTTTTAAATCACACTATACAAGATTCTCACGTCCTAAGTTTTAATAATTTTAAAATAGGATTACGAGCGAATATAGATTTAGCACGTAAAATTATTCAAGAAGAAGCAGTAAAACTTCCAATGGTTATGGAAACTGAATCCAGTGATAGCATTGATGTTCGTGTAATTGATATTCATGAAACCTATATTCATATGAGAGCTTATGTTTGGATGAATGAACCATTTCAAGAATTTAGAGGAAAATGTGCTTTAAAAGAAGCTGTTCATAAGCGTTTTATTGAAGAAGGAGTAGATTTACCTATTCCAATTAATAAAGTGGAGACAATCGACTAAAAATTGCTTTTACAAACAACGAAATATTAATTAACCTATATAAAATTGCTATCAATAAAAAGATAGCTATGCATCACTATGAAAAAAACATCATCAATTATCATATTGATTTTTTTTACATTATCAATTACTGCACAAAATCTTAAAAAACCATCTTTTGAAGAAATTATTTCCTTAAACACTTTAAGAAATGTAGTGCTATCACCCAATGGTAAACATTTTATTTTTTCAAAAGAAGCAACAGATTGGAAAGAAAACCGATTTGATTCTGAATTATGGATTTCTAAAGATGGTCAAGAACCTTTTCAATTAACTAATAGTAAAAATAGTAGTTCATCTCCAAAATGGTCTCCAGATGGAAAATGGATTGCTTTTTTGTCTAACAAAGGATCAGGTAATCAAATCTATGCGATACGAGTAATTGGTGGTGAAGCAATTCAGATCACAAATTCTAAGAAAGGAATATATAATTTTGAATGGTCTCCAAATGGAAAAAAATTAGCATACATTCAATCTGAAGATAATTCGAAATCAACTAAAAAGATTAAAGAAAAATTTGGGAGTTTTAAAGTTGAAGATAAAGAGTTTAATCAAAATCAACTTTGGATTACGAATTTCAATCCTAAACTTTTAATGGATAAACCTCTGCCAAGTACTTTAAAAGATTCTGTGTACAAAAGTAACTTAGAAGCAAAATTATTAATTGGTGATAAATCATTTTCTATTTCAAATTTTAAGTGGTCTCCTAATGGTAAAAAAATTGCATTTACACATCAACCAGATCCGTTAATAAATTCAGCATTTAAGGCAGATATTTCAATTTATGATATCGATTCAAAAGTTCACAAAGTACTTGTAAAAAATGAAAGTTATGATGGATTAATAGATTGGTCACCTGATAGTAAATCTATTTTGTATTCATCTAGTCTAAAAGATTTTACTGAAAATTATTATAGAAATGAGAAATTTTTTAGAACAGATATTGATGGAACTAATACCAAACAGTTAGCTAAAGATTTTGATGAGATTTTATCTGATTTTCAATGGAATGAAAAAGGAATTTTTGGTTTAGCGTGGTTAAAAACAAAAAGAACTTTAATAAAAGTTAATCCTAATACAGGGAATTATGAAGTCGTTCCTGTAAAGCATAGTAAAATTTGGAGTTATTCTTTTTCTAAGGACAACAAAAAAGTAATGTATACTGGTAGAGATAATAATCATTTATCAGAAATTTACAAAACGGATTTTACATTCAAGAATCCAGTTCAAGTAACAAATTCTTCTGAACAAATAGATAATTGGGCAGTTGCAAAAAGTGAAGTCATTTCATGGAAAAGTAAAGACGGAGAAGTAATAGAAGGAGTATTAAACAAACCAATGGATTACGATCCTAAGAAAAAATATCCATTATTAGTTATTATTCATGGTGGCCCAACAGGAGTTTCTATTGAACATCCAACACCAGCTTACGTATATCCAACGGTACAATGGCTAAATAAAGGAGCATTAATTTTAAGACCAAATTACCGTGGATCAGCTGGATACGGAGAACGATTTAGATCATTAAATGTTGAAAATTTGGGAGTTGGAGATGCTTGGGATGTAATGTCTGGAATTAAGTATTTAGACAAAAAAAGAATGATTGACACCGATAAACTTGGTGTCATGGGATGGAGTCAAGGAGGTTATATATCTGCTTTTTTAGCCACTAACACAAAAGATTTTAAAGCAATTTCTGTTGGTGCTGGGATTTCTAATTGGATGACCTATTATGTAAATACAGATATTCATCCGTTTACTAGGCAATATTTAAAAGCTACACCTTGGTCGAATAAAGAAATTTATGAAAAAACTTCTCCGATAACTAATATAACTAAAGCGGTTACACCAACTTTAATTCAACATGGTGAATACGATGGTAGAGTTCCTATTGCAAACGCAAATGAATTATACCAGGGGCTTAGAGATAATGGAGTACCTACTAAATATATTATTTATAAAGGGTTTGGTCATGCAATTACAAAACCAAAAGAACAATTGGCAGCAACTTGGCATAATTGGCAATGGTTTTTAAAATATATATGGAATGAAGAGGTAGAATTACCAAAGGAATAAATCAAAAAGCAGAGAAATTTAAAACTTCTCTGCTTTTTATCTTTTTAAGTAGAGTTACTTCATATTTCTATCCATAATTTCATTACCAAAATCAGGAAAATATTCTTGTAATAGTTTTTGCCATATTTTCATTCCGTTTTCAGAATTAGATAGTATTACAATTCCTTTTTTAGACTGTAAAGAAATTAAAGCTATGGTTTTAGTTCCATAATCTCCACCAGTATGCATTAAAACAGTTTCATTGTTTTTTAAATTAGGTAAGATTTGCATACCTAAACCCCAGAATATTCCTTCCTTTTCTTTTGACTGTGGTTTTACAAACTCTTGATATAAAGACTTAGAAATTCCCGCACCGTTTAAGAGATGAACTAAAAATTTAGAGTAATCTTCTGTTGTAGTTAATAAATTGGCAGCAGCGTTAACCGAAGTGTATTTTTCAAAAGCTATTGCTTTATCCTTTTCATCATGTTCAATGGCATAATTATTTTCTTTGATTTTCGAATTCCAATTAAAAGATGTGTTTTCCATTCCTACAGTATCAAATAGTAATGTTTCTGCAATACGTTCAAAAGGCTTTTGCAATTTATTCTCTATAGCTTTTCTCAAATATTCAAATCCTTCACCAGAATATTCCCATTTTGTTCCAGGTTCTCTTACAAAACTTAACTTTTGGGTTGGAGTTAAATATCTCCAATTAGGTAATCCTGATTGATGTGATAATATATTACGAACAGTAAGTTTTTGTAAAAACATATGATCTTTTATATCTGAATCAATATAATATTTCGATAAAGGTTCATCTAAACCAATTTGTCCCGAATCAACAAGTTTCAGTACAACATTTGCAACAACAGGTTTGGTTAATGAGGCAACTTTATAAATACTGTTTAAATCAGTCTTCACATTATCTTTTTGATAGCCAAAAGCTCTCAATTGTCTAATTTTAGCTTGCTCTATATAGCCAATAGATAGCGATGTAATTTGATGCTTTTTAAGAAGTTTTTCTATAATCTTATCATTTTCAAATAGAGGAGAAGGATAGTTGATTGTAAATTTCGGACCATAATTAGTTTTAGGTTCTTTATGATCATAACTCAAAACTCTAGCGAGTTTCCATTGTTTATTTTCTATCTTCCAAAGAGAAGTAAATTTTGCGATATTGGTAAAATATGGTTCTTTATTCGTTTCTTTAATATAGAATAAGTGAATTCCTTTTTGAATAGCTCCATAAGTTTCACCATTATTCTTTAATCTGAAAACTTCTAAACTTTCATTTACGACTTTTCGAATAGGTTTTTTATTCGTGTTAGAGCATATACTTTCTTTAAATCCTTTGAAAAATTGTGTTCTATTTTGAATTCCGTTTTCGTCATGATAAAACTCAAAATCAGGAGCAATATATTTTTCTAATAGAGAAAAATTACATTTATTAAAACCTTCTTCAAAAAATAAACTATCAATTTGTTTTAATTCATTAAATAGTTTTGATTTTTTAGAAATTTGTGCTCCTATTTTTGTTGAAAAAAGAATTATAAAAATTAATAAGAAAGTATAAGATTGCTTCATGATTTTGTTTGTAATTAAAAATTTAAATGATGAAGCAATATTCCGTAAATCAGAATAAAAGGAACCCGAAAACAGCCCGAAAATAACCTGACAAAGTCACGACAAATTTTATAATAAGTTGAATTTTAGTTTTATATAGTTTTTTTGATGTTTGTCCAATCCAGCTGTATTTACTAGGATGATAGTGATGTTTATTAAGATTGAAAGAATCATTACTGGTAATGTTAGTCTAATTTCTGAAGAAAAAAGTCTATTAGCAAATGGACTTAATAGAATTAAAATAGTAGAAATAATTGTCCAAAATATCTGAAGTGAGATAATCTCTTTTGTTAAAGGATTGTATTCTTTTTTATAATAAACAATGATATATGGAATAAGAATATTTACTAGAGGAATAGCAACAAATGGTAAAGAAGATAAATTGACCATTTTAATGAGTTTGATATTTATACTTTCTTCATCTTTTTGACCATTTAAGCTTTCCATGTCTATGTTTAAAGCTTTTGAGATAGAATTTAAAGTATGACCTTTTAAAGGAGCACCAGCTTCTATTCTTTGAATAGTTCTAACAGATATTCCAGATTTTTCAGCTAGTTCTTCTTGTGTAAGATTAAATTTTTTTCTGTAAGCTAAAAGTTTAGACATTATTGAAATTTAATTGGTGTTAAAATGTATTATGCTTGTAAAAGATATAAATACTGTCTCTTATTTTTTCCTTTATTAAACCATTTTTATCGTAAAGAATTCTATAAGTTTCATTTGTTTTATTTCTATCATTATCTAAATAATAAAAAACTTGTATAGCTGAATCTATTTTTTGATTGGTATAATAGTACTTTAAAATGTTTTTATAAGATGTGTAATAGTTGTAGTTAGCAGAATCACTAATAATGCTTAAGTCTAAAAACTTTTTCTCAGATAGTAATTGATGTAAAGAATCATAGGTATATTGAGTTATGTATCTTCTTCCAGCATCAAAATCATTATTTTCATACTGAGATTTTTCAATTAAATATCCTAGTTTATTGAATTTGAAAGTTCCTGAAATAACAGGAATTTTTCCTGTTATATTTTTATAGGTTGGACTCTTATATTTTTGATATAATAACAGACTGTCAGGTTTTAATTCATAAACAAAATCAAATTCATTAGTAAAATCTGATGAATGAATTTTTTTAGAAACTAAGTTTAATAAATCATATTGATAAGAAACACTATAGCTATAGAAACCTTTTACCCTAACATATTCATTGATTAATTTCCCTTGTGCATTATATTTTAAAATACTTATAGTATCATTCTTTTTATATTGACCAAAATCTGATCCAGCAATTTTGTAAATTTCTTTTACATTATTTTCTTTGATTGATTTCTCGTCTACATCTGGAAATTTTAGGTCTTGTATCTTAAGTTGATTACTATTTGTACAATTCCACAGAAAGCCAATTAAAAGTATAGTTACAAGTTTGTTTTTCATAGTTTTAAATTCACTTTCATTTTTAGCTATTTATTCGAGTTTAAAATCTTTTAAATCCCAACGCTTAATAGATGATTCTCTACAAATTCTAGCAAGCTGAAATGATTTTTGCTCCAAAGTATTTAAATCTATTTCAGAAGCTTCATAAGCTTTTATTTGTTTAGAATAATTTTGCATGGCTTCTTTTACAGAAATATCTTCAACTATCGAAAGTGGTCCCCAATATAGTACATAGAAATTTTTTCTAGCGATTAAATAATCATCAGAATTGATTTCAAATTGAGTGAGTTGAGCAACGTAAGTACAGACTTCAATATATAAATCCAATTGTTTTTGCCAGAATGAATTTTGAAAACTATTTAGTTTTGATTCTTGATTTTCTTTTCGTTGTGCTTCAATTTGAGTTTTAACAATACCAATTTGATTTTTGTTATTAATATTGAAATGAATAATAGTCACTAAAATTCCTGCTAGCACTAAAACAGCTTCTATTGAGTTCATAGTATTTTTATTTGAGTTATATTTTGATTCGTTTCTTCATTAGAATTGTACTCAAGCCTGTCTAAAACAATTCCAGATTTCCCTTTGGAGATTTCAGTATCTACAATTTGTTCCAAATTTTCACAAGCTAACGCTCCAACTCCATAATAATCAAAAACTAAAGTAGTATATTTTTCAAAATTACATTTAATCATCAAAGCTTTTTGTTGTCCTAAAATTAAATTTTTTACTTTTTCTTTAGGTTTGATTTGTAATGCTTTAGCAATGTCAATTACTTTGTTTTTATCTATACCAAGATTTCTCATGATATAATTCTCAACAGTTATAGCATTGAATAAAGAGATCAGTTTATTTTCTTGAAAACCTGTAATCAGTTTTGCATTTGGGATATTTTCAGCTAAATGATGTAACAAGTCACAACGAAATTGATGTACTAAACTTCTACCATTCTCATCAAAATTTGGAATACACAGTCGAATTAACTTTCCTTTTTCTAATTGAAATTCAGGAATATCAATTCCTTGAAATGTGAATTTTTGACTATGAAAAATAATCTTATTTGACATTATAAATAGTGTAAATTAAAAAGCAGTCATTACATTGTAATGACTACTTTATAAATTCTAGTTTAGAAGATTATATTGTAAACTATAAATAGTTTTTAACCATTAGTTGAAGGAGAACAAACTCCACTAGCACAGAAACCAGTTGGACAATGCGGTAAACCTGTTAAACAAGCTAAACCATCTGTAGCAAAACTACAAGATTCGATGTATTCAGTTAAAAAACCTCCTACAAGTTCTTTTTGAGCATTTTTGTTTAATTCCTTAATTCCTTGAATTTTTAAGATTTGTCTCATAATAATGATTTTAATAAGATTAATTTAATTGTATTTAAAAATACAAAGTTTCATGTGTGAAACGTAAGTAACAAGTTGAGTTTTAACTTTTAATTAAATATTTTAACATTTTTAGAATTGATAAAATAGAGTTTTAGCTATTTTCTTGTGTATTTACAATAGGAGAGAAGTGTTTTGTTACTAATAAAAAAATAGCGATTAAAATAATAATCAACCGCTATTTATAATTTATGAGATACGATTTACCAATCGTTCTATTGGAGGCGCAATAAAAAGTATTGCGGGAATAACAAAGAGGTAAGCCAAGCACCATGATTTTAGCCATAAATAGATAAAGTTTTTAGGAAAACCTATGTTTATTGCAATTAGTGAAAAAGATATGATTCCAGTAGTAATACTACCCATTACAAGTGCAAAGATTATTTTTCTTTTTAGCTCAACTCTTTTCTTATTTTTCTTCATATGTTTAAAACTGTCTTTTTAGCTTAAAGCTTTTATTACTTTTAATTGTTTTTCGCTATAACCATAATATTTTAAGTTCGTTTCTATAACTGTTGGTTTATCTAAAACACCTTTAAAATGTGAGAAACATTCAAAACTGTATTTTCCGTGGTAACGTCCCATACCACTATTTCCAACACCTCCGAAAGGAATATTAGGGTTTGTAACTTGCATTACACAATCATTAATTCCGCCGCTACCAAAAGGAATTTCACTTAAAAAACGATCTTTTATAAGATTACTATCAGAAAATAAATAAGCAGCTAAAGGTTTTTCTATGCTTTTAATTATTTCAAAAGCTTCTTCAATAGTTTCGTAGGTAATTACTGGTAAGATCGGACCAAAAATCTCTTCTTGCATTACAGCATCATCTAAACTTACATTATCTAAAATTGTAGGTGTAATTCTTCTATCTTCTCTATCGTAAGTTCCTCCGTAGTATACTTTTTCAGGATTTATTAATCCGACAACACGATCAAAATTTCTTTCGTTTATAATTTGAACAAAATTATTATTGTGTTCAGAGAAGTTAGCTTTTTCAATTTCTTTTACAGCTAATTCTAAAAACTCATCTTTTACGTCTTTATGAACTAAAGCATAATCTGGTGCGATACAAAGCTGACCGGCATTTACAAATTTTGACCAAATCATTCTTTTTATTCCTGTTTTTAAAGCTGCATCTTTATGAAATATAACAGGATTTTTACCTCCTAATTCTAACGTAACGTCTGTTAAATGTTCTGCTGCAGCTTTATTCACTATTTTACCAACCACCGGACTACCAGTAAAGAATATTTTATCGTATCGTTGTTTTAATAAAGCAGTAGTTTCTGGTATTGCTCCTTCGACAACTCTTAAGTAATTTGGATCAAAATTATCATTAAAAATTTTTGCCATTACTTAACTAGTTTCTAAAGGAAGTTCACTTGGTTTTAAAATTGTAGTATTACCTGCTGCCATAGAACCAACTAATGGAGTTAAAGATAAATTGTAAGGGAAATTCCAAGCACCAATTACTAATGTAACTCCTAAAGGTTCTGGAACTAAATAACTTTTAGCAGGAAAATTTAATAAGTTAGTTTTTACTTTCTTGTGTTGCATCCATTTTCTTAAGTTCTTTATAGAAATGTTGATCTCATCTATTAAAGGAAAGAATTCTGTCAGCTGATTTTCATATTTAGATTTACCAAAATCTTTAAAAATAGCTTCATGCATTTCTTCTTCATGCGCTAATAATAAAGCCTTAAGTTTCTTTAATTGTGCCAATCTAAATTCTGCTGACTTTGTAGCATTACTTTTAAAATATGCTCTTTGATTTTTAACTAATTCTTGTACTTCTGTTTCGAATGTGTTTGTATCTGTGATAATTATACTTATGATATTTTTATTTTTTGATCTGTTATTTTTTTAGTTTACTGATGATTGCTTTTTAATTCTTTTGATTAAAGATTCTGATGACATAAATGGAATAAATTTTAGTTCCATTCTTTGATCCCAACCTAAACCAGCAATAACTTCAACTTCTCCTTTAAGCATTGCTTTGTATCCATCTGTAGCAACTTCTTTAGCACTTGCAGGTTTCTTATAAATAGCTGTTTTGTTCATTCCTGAATGGTCTCCGAAAGCTGTTTTTGTCGCTCCAGGAAGTAGGGCAGTAGAAGTTACATTTGTTTCTAGTAATTCACCATAAATAGATCGGTTGAATGAAGTTACATAAGCTTTAGTGGCAAAGTATACTGCTTGATACGGACCAGGAACTAAACTTACAGTTGATGATACATTTAAGATTTTTCCTGAATCTTTCGCAATAAAGTCTGGTAAAAATTGTCTTGTTAAAGCTGTTAGTGCTAAAACATTTACTTGAATCATTGCTAAATCTTGATTCCAATCTCTTTCATGGAAAGCTCCAACACCACCAAATCCAGCATTATTAATTAAATAATCAATTTCAATATTTTGACTTTTTAATTCATTGTAAATTTCTTGAGCTGCATTTAATTCAGTTAGGTGTTTAACAATAGTATACACTTGAATATCATATGCTAATTCTAATTCTTTTTTAAGATTTTGTAATCCTTTTGCGTTTATATCTATGGCAATGATATCACCATTTTCTTGTGCGTGAATTTTAGAAAACTCTTTTCCAATTCCGCTTGCAGCTCCTGTGATTAATGCTACTTTTTTCATTGTGATAAAATTTATATTTAAAATTATACCACAAAATTATTGGGACTTAGGAAGTTAAAATTTACCCTATGGTAAAAAACGCAATTTGCTAGATATTTTTTCTAATTCGACTTAAACTTTGAGGAGTT
>ERZ1740052.570-NODE-570-length-12580-cov-18.919521_pt1 | contig 12580 bp, 8 predicted proteins | sample MGYA00581750_ERZ1740052 | MGnify/ENA primary metagenome ERZ1740052 (study PRJEB43018, sample SAMN04849743) | marine metagenome | isolation source: floating plastic debris | place: Pacific Ocean | collected 2008-08-30 | study: EMG produced TPA metagenomics assembly... | reverse complement strand
ATTCCCTGACGATTAATTAAAATTTCGTCAGGAAATAACCTGCATAGCTATGTAGATATCACTATGCATATGATTTATTACTTTTATTACTTTTTTCACTTGTCTGTCTTTATACCATGTATAACTGATTACTGTCAAGATTTTTAGAGTAGTAAGCATGACTGGTAATACCAGTTAATTGCAGTCTAGCTAAAGGTTTGAATTGCTGTTGGTTCAAATTAATAGCTAAACTGATATGCCTAAATTAAATCAGTATCAAATGAAATCAGTATGGTTTTCTTTCAAAAAAAAACCAAATTAATTTCTAAATAATGTTAGTTCTCCGTTAATCGCGGGAACAATAGCAACAGTTGATTAGCTAAAAGGCTAATAATTGTTACCTGGAGCCGTTGAGAATATTCTTATGCCAGCAACATCTTTTTATGCAGATGCCGATGCCGCTTACGATACTCAAAAATCCCGTCAAGATTTGGAGCCGGAAATAACCGCTGATGATGCGGACGCTCCAGCGGATGAGGATTTAGAGCAACTGGAGATGGCTTCTTCCGAAACGGAAAGGGCTACTACTAGTACAAAAACCCGCAGTACGGATTTAGTTCGTTTATATCTTCAGGAAATTGGTAGAGTTCGGTTATTAGGGCGAGATGAAGAGGTTTCAGAAGCTCAAAAAGTCCAGCGTTATTTGAAGCTACGGATACTGTTATCCGAAGCTGCAACCCAAGGTGATGAATTACTTGCTCATTATTTGAGAATTGTTGAAGCTCAAGAACGTTTGACATCCGAGTTAGGACATCGCCCCTCAATGAAAAGATGGGCAAATACTGCTGGTATTGAAGAACACGAATTGAAAGGTGCTTTATCCCAAGGTAAGCGCCGTTGGGCTGAAACTGCACAATTGACTGTAAAGGAATTAGAGCAAATTCAAACCCAAGGATTACAAGCAAAGGAACACATGATTAAGGCGAATCTTCGTCTTGTGGTTTCTGTTGCTAAGAAATACCAGAATCGCGGTCTGGAATTATTGGATTTAGTCCAAGAAGGTACTTTAGGTTTGGAAAGAGCGGTAGAAAAATTTGACCCAACTAAGGGTTATCGCTTTAGTACCTATGCTTACTGGTGGATTCGTCAAGGTATTACTAGAGCGATTGCTACTTCTAGCCGTACTATTCGCCTACCAGTCCATATTACTGAAAAGTTAAACAAGATTAAAAAAGCTCAACGTAAAATTGCTCAAGAAAAAGGTCGCACTCCGACTTTAGAAGACTTGGCTGTTGAGTTGGAAATGACCCCCGCTCAAGTAAGAGAAGTTTTACTCAGAGTTCCTCGTTCTGTATCTCTTGAAACAAAAGTTGGTAAAGATAAAGATACCGAATTAGGTGAATTACTTGAAACCGATGGTGTAACACCAGAAGAAATGTTGATGCGCGAATCTCTACAAAGAGACTTGCAAAATCTTTTGGCTGACTTAACCACCCGCGAACGCGATGTAATTCTCATGCGTTTTGGTTTGGCTGATGGTCACCCTTACTCCCTCGCAGAAATTGGACGCGCTCTAGATTTATCTCGCGAACGTGTTAGACAAATCGAATCTAAGGCTTTACAAAAGCTACGTCAACCAAAAAGACGTAATTTGATTCGCGATTATTTAGAATCCCTCAGCTAGAAGTTTAGTTTTTCAAAGTGAATAAGCGCGGTTTTGGGAAGCCACTACTATTCTTGGCTCTCCATCATCTGGAGTCAAAGTATGGTTTCCCCATTGCCTTCTTAAGTCCCATAATATCCGCGCCACCACTTCTTTCTACAATCGGGTAATTGTTCCCTACCCATGTGTTTTATCAATTATGGAATTTAGATTGTAAATTTACCTCAGTGCTACCACATACAGAGGATAAAATAAGCAGTTTTAATTTAAAAATATGAATATGGCTCTAATTCCCCGACAACCTGCGGTGAAAGAATCCGGTTGAGAAGTCAGTGTGGTCTTGGGGAACCTTCGCTTAATTAGAGGACAACTCGAAATCTAGGATTCAATCTTAATTAAATTTTTCTCCAGCTTTCCTATAAAACCTATAAGAAAATTATGGCAATTCTTTTGCCTGCCTGAAAAAATAATTTTCTTCCTCTCGAAGCTGTAAATAGCTACAAATAGGGCGAATCAGACGTTTGTTTGCATTTGGAAATTGAACAACTATTCTTCCCAAAACAGTTAAAAATAATTATCAATAAGGAATAATTATTGCAAACAGGTAGACTTATTTGCTATATTCGCAATTGATAGGGTTTGTTGAGAAAAATTAGTATGACAATTTACAGCACTGCTTCGCTCAAGGCAGAACTCAACGAACGAGGTTGGCGTTTAACACCTCAGAGAGAAGTAATTCTACACATTTTTCAAGAGCTTCCTCAAGGGGAGCATTTGAGTGCCGAGGATCTTTATCAAAGATTGCAGGTCGATAATGAAGGAATAAGTCTTTCAACGATTTATCGCACTCTCAAGCTGATGGCACGTATGGGAATTTTGCGGGAATTGGAATTAGGCGAAGGTCATAAGCATTATGAACTTAACCAACCTTATCCCCACCATCACCATCACTTAATTTGTGTTAGGTGTAACACCACTACCGAGTTCAAGAACGACTCAATATTAAAAATTGGGTTAAAAACTTCTCAAAAAGATGGCTATCATCTGCTTGATTGCCAATTAACTATTCACGGAGTATGTCCCAAGTGCCAGCGAGCATTAATGCCTTTATAACACTTGGGAGCGTTTTTTATTTGTTTAACTTCACTGGATGTATGTTTTAGCAATTTGCCTTTCAGTTTATGACTATGAGCAAACACATGCTAGTACAAACGCGAAACGGATATTAAAATCGTCCGTTTCTCACATCCTTTAAACTAATCCCGTAAAACTCCTGAGCCTGTTTAATGGCTTTTTTGGTATCTTTACCCATTTCTCCGTTCAGGGGTCCTTTATAGAAGCCCCTCGACTGCAAGCGTCTTTGTATTTCAAGAACGTTGAATTCAGCTTTGTCAGCGTCATTAACATTTCGATACAGTTTGCCGCGAGTGGTAGGCCCAGCAATACCGCTAGATGCCAAATAATTAGCACCTTGGAATCGCTTCACCGCATCCGTTGTATAGGGACCGAAATAGCCATTTGGTTTTCCCTTTAAGTATCCTGCTTTGATTAACTGCGCTTGCAAGATTCTTACGGGTTCACCTCTATCACCCAAACCAAGGAACTCTTTATTGCGTCTAGATGCGGCTATTGTCATGCTCTTAGGAGCTTCTTCACCAAAGCCAACACCCATTGGGGGTAACTTTGTTAGGGTCTGCGCTCCCACGATACCGTCAACGTCTAAACCATAAGCTCTTTGAAAGCGCTTTACAGCATCTTCAGTAATTGGACCGTAAATACCCGTCGAATTACCATAATAAAATCCTGCTACTCGCAATCTCTCTTGTAAAGCTTTGACTGCTTGACCTTCATCACCTTTAGCCAGCAAATTAGGATTGCGGCGTTTGGTAGTATTAGCAGCCACCTTTACCGAAGGCTTTCGTTCGTTGTTTTGGCTCGGTCTAGCAACTGGCTTTTTTTCCGCTCTAGCTGTATTTACCGTTACAGCCGCACCATAGCCTTCTAGTTTTTGTAAGGTAGCGGGCCCAGCGATACCATCAACACCGATGCTAGCAGCTTTCTGAAAGCGCTTTACAGCATCTTCGGTTTTAGCATCGTATACCTGAGTTACGGGAGCTTTATAAAAGCCAGCCCTTTGCAGGTCTTGTTGTAAATTTTTAACAGACGGACCTCTATCCCCCTTTTGCAGTGCTAGAGCGCTGCTAGCCATACTGAGAATAGAGATAGTTAAGACTATGGGTAACATATACCGCCAAGCCTTACTTGAAAAACGTTTCAAGTCTGGAGCCTCTGAAGTTTTCAACCAGGTATTGAAGTACAATAAGTTACTGGTTGATGGGTCTTCATAAACTCCCGCTAAGTGTAAATACGCAAGATTGTCCATATTTTTTTCTTACACCACCGATTTTGATTCGATTGCTGCTTCTGCTTGGTGAACCAGGTTTCGCAAATTATCTAATGTTGATATATTTACATCCTGCCATAAACCGCGCTGGTATGCTTCTAATAATCTTTCAGCAATATCACGCAAAACATGCGGATTGTTGTTCTCAATGAATTCACAGACATTTGTGTCGAAAAGATAAGATTCACAAATTCCCTGGTACATGTGGTCTTCTACGCAGTTCGCGGTAGCATCATAAGCAAATAAATAATCTACCGTCGCTGCCATTTCAAATGCGCCTTTGTAAGCGTGACGCATCACTCCTTCAATCCATTTAGGATTAACAACTCGCGAACGATACACCCTGGCTATTTCGGTACGAAGCTTGCGGATTCTTGGGTTAGCAGGAACAGAATTATCGCCAAAATATGTTTGGGGATTTTTCCCCGTTAAAGAACGCACTGCTGCAGTGAGACCACCCTGAAACTGATAATAATCGTCGGAATCGAGCAGATCGTGTTCGCGATTATCTTGATTGTGCAGCACTATTTGCATTTTGACTAGACGTTGCTTGAAAGCTTCCGGTGCAGCTTTGCATAAACCCTTACCCGTGTAAGCATAGGAACTCCAATTCATGTAAGCATAAGCCAAATCTTCATCTGAATTCCAATTTTGAGATTCAATTAATCCTTGTAAGCCAGCACCATAAGCCCCTCCCTTACTACCAAAAATACGATACCGCGAGTAACTATGTGCTGCCTCAAAATTTAATCCTTGTTTAATCCAAAATTCTGTTTCAGATGTTACTTGTGCCGCTAAGGGATTGTACTCGGGGGTTTCATCTAAAGCTGCAACTGCTGTAACCGCATCATCAAACAATTCGATTAAGTTAGGAAAAGCATCTCGAAAGAAACCAGATATTCTCAAGGTCACATCCACGCGAGGACGTTGTAAAACTGAGATTGGTAAGACTTCAAAATCTACCACTCTACGAGAAGCACCATCCCATATTGGCTGTACCCCAATCAAAGCTAAAGCCTGAGCAATGTCATCCCCTCCGGTTCGCATCGTGGAAGTTCCCCATACCGACAAAGCAAGAGTTTTGGGATATTCGCCATGTTCTTGCGTGTAGGTTTCCACAAGAGTTTCTGCTGCTTTCCTACCGACATCCCAAGCCGATTCTGTAGGAATAGCACGAATATCAACCGAGTAAAAGTTATTTCCTGTAGGTAACACTTCCGGACGACCCCGCGTAGGTGCCCCGCTGGGAGCGCTTCTCACGTATCGACCGTCAAGTCCTCGTAACAAATTTTTAATTTCTAAGTCAGTTTGTTGTAAGGAAGGTAGGAGATGATTACGAATCCAATTTAGAACTAATTGGGTTTGGGAATTGGGGGTTTGGATTTCACCAGGGAAAACCTCACCCCCATCCCCTCTCCTTATTAAGGAGAGGGGTGTCTCTTCCTCTTTGTTTATTAAGGAGAAGGGTATTTCAGAAGAAACCTCACCCCTTTCCCCTCTCCTTGTAAAGGGTTTCTGTTCGCGTAGCGTGTCCAAAGGACATAAAGAAACCTTGGCTTTTTCCCCTCTCCTTGACAAGGAGAGGGGTGTCCGTAAGGACGGGGTGAGGTCTTTTATGCTTTGTTCCACAACAGCAGCAGCATATTCTTCTACGAGTTCGATTGCATCACCCACATTGCGACAAGGTATGCTGCTGTTATTTTCATTTGTTTGAATTGGGTTAATTGGATTATCCGTTAACGGGTCGAAATCCCAGTTTAAATCCTTTGCAATTGCGCGAGTTAATCCCGAATGATGACGATTTGGATGACGAGCAATTGCAATAACTAAATCCCTTAGTTGTCTTCCGCTAGGACAGTTACCAAATATATGTAAACCATCGCGAATTTGAGCCTCTTTTAATTCACATAGATATCCATCTAAGTAATCTAATACTTGATTTTGATTCTGTTTTTCTTGTTTTTGATTTGTTAACTGCTCGCGATTAATTTCCAAATCTAAATCTAAATTTTCTTGAATAATCAATTCGGTAATTCGCTGGTTGATAACTGGTAAACGCTGCGGGTCTAAACTGCTCGCTTCATAATATTCATCTACTAAATTTTCTAACTTTTGCAAAGGGCCGTAAAGCTCTGCACGAGTTAAAGGAGGGGTGAGATGGTCTATGATTACAGCTTGAGAGCGGCGTTTTGCTTGAGAACCTTCCCCAGGGTCATTGACAATAAACGGGTAAAGGTGTGGCAGCGTGGATAAAGCAACTTCGGGATAGCAATTTTCTGATAAAGCGATACTTTTACCCGGTAGCCATTCTAGATTTCCGTGTTTACCCACATGAACCACAGCATCAGCAGCAAAGCATTTTCTTATCCAGTGATAAAAAGCTAAATAACCATGAGTCGGTTCTAAATCCGGCGCATGATAATTTAGACTCGGGTCAATATCATAGCCCCTTGCTGGCTGAATTCCTACGAAGACGTTACCGAGTTGGATTCCTGGGATGGGGAGAGGGGGAGAGGGAGAATAACTTTGCTCCTTGTCCTCTTCAAAATCTCCCCACCTTTGAGAAATACCTTCTCGAACTTTTTCTGGTAGGGAATTAAAATATTCTTGGTATTCTTCTGGGGAAATACTTTGACGTATTTTTCTTAAATCTCTCGTTTCTGGGTCGTTTGTAACTCCTGTGGTAAGTAGTTCTATTAATTCGTTGCCATTTTTGGGTAAATTTTCTACTTGATAACCTTCATTTTGCAAAGCTTGTAAAATTTCAATACAGCTTTGAGGTGTATCTAATCCAACTCCATTTGCTAAACGTCCGTCGCGAGTGGGGTAATTCGCCAAAATTAAAGCTATACGACGTTTCTCTGGTGATTTATAGCGCAGTTTGACCCAATTTGCCGCTAAATCTGCCACAAATTCAATTCGCGAACTAATTGGTTTATAAATTACGACATCAGTCTGTAAAGCCAAATTTTTATTTTCTACGCTTTTGAAAGAGACAGCACGACTAATAATGCGTCCGTCAACTTCCGGTAGCGCTACATTCATAGCTATATCACGGGGTGACAATCCTTGAGAAGAAGATTCCCATTGTTCGAGGGAGCTACTACTAAGGATGACTTGGAGTACTGGGACGTTTAATTTTTCCCACAATTCTACAGATGGTCTTTCTGTTTCCAGTCGAGCTAAAGAAAAACTGGTGGTATTAAGAATGAAAGAAATATTTTCCCCATCTTGATTTTGGAGAAATTCGCTTAATTCATTTTGAACATCTATTTCACGCAGCGAAGAAATATAAATCGGTAATGGTTGGATATTTCGTTCTATTAAAGCTTTACACAAAGCATCAATCACCAAAGTGTTACCAGCTAAATAATGAGCGCGATAGAAGAGGATGGCGACTCTTGGATTGGGAGCATTGTTAATTATCCCATGCCCAATGCCCGATGCCCGATACTCAATCCCCCAATCATACAAACCAAATTTTGGTACTTCCTGGGGAGGTAAGGGATTATATGATGTTGAACAACAATTATCAGCAATGAACTTAAAAGCATTAACAAAATTAGGAACACCACCTTGGCTAAAATAGCGAGATATTTTATTGACCGCAGCCAGAGGTAAAGTGGAGTGAGATATTAAATTCAGGTCGAGAGCATCGTCTCCAGGAATTACAATTAAATTGGTACCATTACGTTCGACAATTTCGAGTACCACTTCCAAACCATAAGACCAGTAAGAAATTCCTCCTAATAAGCGTAAAATGATAACTTGGGCAAATTCCATAACTTGCTCTGCATAACTATCAATGGTTATTTGATGCTGTAAATTTAGTAAGTTCGCAACTCTAATTTCATCGAAACTGGGAGGTAACTTGGGAACTGCTGCTGCTATGGTTTGAATATCTGTATCGGCTGAAGTTAAAAATACAAATTTTGCAGTTGTTTGTTCTAGAAATATTAAGTCTTCTGACTGGAAGTTAAATTCTGTCTTACTCGCTGCTTTTCGATGCATAATCCTGTATTGCTGTCTTACACTGTTGGTTAGAACACAATCAAAAAATATTAAAAAAATTCGTGCGGCGCTTTTTACTCCTCTCACTTTTACTTTGTGAAAATGCTTAGTTCTCCTGATTTAAGCTTTTGTCAAACCTTAAATAGTAGTGCATTTAATCAACTAGGGGAATTATTAGAACAAATTATTTCTCAAAGTGAAAATGCTGCTCTTGTGATGACAGAAGCTGTTTTGGCACGTATCCCCACTCCAGGAAACTGGGATATACAACAGTTTACTGTAGTAGTTTCTTCTCGATTTAGCGGTTTATTAATAGGTTTACCATCATATCCATCCACGGACGCAAACTTTGGCGATTTTTCCATAAATACGAAGTTAACGTTTGAGCCAGATGAAATTATTAAGTTTCTTGAAAATTTGAAAGACGTTTTTGAACGCGATTCTCATACTTACAAAACCATAGAAGATTATTGTCAAATTCCCACTGTTAATGATGCCACACTACAAGGCCAATTTTCAGTACTGCTATTAAAGCAATTAACCGCACAACAAAATAAAATTAAGGTATCAAATTCTACACTTGAAATAAATTCTTGCGAACATGTAGAAAATGCTCTACACAAACAGATTATTCAAGAAAAACTTTTGAACCAAGTAATTACACAAACCCGTAAAAGCTTGGATTTGTCAGTGATAATGACCGCTGCAATAAATCAAGTTAGAGAGTTTCTTGAATTAGATAGATTAGTAGTTTATAAATTTGACGAACCAACACTTAAGAGTCTAAACACAAATGGGTTCGTAAAACATCATTCACATCAAAATTTACAAAATCCATCGCCATTTTATGGATGTGTCGTTCACGAAGTTTTAGCAAATGATACAATCTCTTCAGTATTAAATTACTCTGAAGAAAAATGCTTGATGCCGTCAACTAAATGTTGGCAAAAATATCGTCAAGGTTTTACTTTAGCTGTCAGCGATGTTGAAAAAACTTATGTTTTTGAAAAATGTTTATTAAAGTATTTAAAAGATATTCAAGTCAAGGCTAAGTTTGCTGCACCGATTGTCTTTGAAGAAAAGCTCTGGGGTTTACTAATTGCTCATCAATGTCATACCACTCATGAATGGACGCAAAGTGAACAAATATTGTTGACTTCAGTGGCCGAACAATTAGCAATTGCGATTCATCAATCTGAGTTAATGCATTCTTTAGAGTCAGATAAATTAACTTTGGAGCAAAGGGTTAAAGAAAGAACAACTGAATTACGCGATGCACTAGTAGCCGCAGAAGCTGCAAATCGTTTGAGAAGCGAATTTCTTGCCACAATGAGTCATGAGTTATTAACTCCATTGACTTATGTAATTGGAATGTCTTCCACATTATTGCGCTGGTCTTTTGGTGATTTAACTCAACGACAGCGGAATTATCTCCAAACAATTCATGATAGTGGCGAACGTTTATTAGAAATGATTAGCGATATCTTAGAATTATCTCAGATAGAAGCAGGTAAAGCAGTCTTAAATATAACTGAATTTTCATTAGCTGATACAGCAAAAGACATTATAGATAATCATCTGGCAGAAAAAGCAACACGAGGACAAATAAACCTTCAACTTGAGTTGCTTTTTGACTCCCAAAAAGATAAATTTACTGCTGATATTAGACGAGTAAATCAAATATTATTAAATTTATTAACCAACGCAATTAAATTTACCCATGAAGGTGGTAACGTCACTTTACGAATTTGGATAGAAGAAGAAAATGCTGTTTTCCAAGTAGAAGATACTGGAATTGGCATTCCTGAAGAACAATTATCTTTACTATTTGAAAAATTTCACCAACTCGATACACCCTACCGCAGACGCTACGAAGGTACTGGATTGGGTTTAGCTTTAACCAAGCAGCTTGTACAGCTTCATAGAGGTAGAATTGATGTAGAATCAACCGTCGGTAAAGGTTCTATTTTTACTGTATGGATTCCTAACAGTGAGCAGTGAACAGTTATCAGTTATCAGTTATCAGTTATCAGTTATCAATTATCAATTATCGGTTGTTAGTTAAAAGGGAACAGTTATCAAATCAAAAACTTTATGACTTTTAACTCCTAACTCCTAACTCCGACCACTGATTAAATGGATTACACTGATTACACGGATAGTAATTGATTAATTCTTAATTCCTAACTCCTAACTCCTAACTCCTAACTACTATCAACTATCAACTATCCACTATCAACTAACAACTATTCACTGATAACTATTTGCTGTTCACTGTTCACTGTTCACTGTTCACTGATTATACATCCGCTGCGTGAAGGAATATTTAAGGATATTTGGGAATCTTGATTTTTCAATTCTACTTTATCGCTAGCGTATAAGAGTTTATTTGGTTGCGATTTTAAATTACTAATATCTACATTTACTTTTGCGTCAGTTGTACTAACGTTAATTCCTACAATCAATTCTTGTTCGTCTAAAATACGAGCAAATACATATACTTCCCCTTCTGCAAACAGTACTTTATATTCACCAGTTCGCAAGCATGGGTAAGCATGACGTATAGCTATCAATTCTTGATGAGTTTTGAGAAGTTCTTTGTCCCAGTTTGCTTCTACGGGAAAACCACGTCGTGAATCTGGGTCAATAGCACCGGGTAATCCGACTTCATCACCATAATATATGCTGGGGGCACCAGGAAAAGTTAGTAAAAGTAAAGTTGATAAGGTAACTGTTTCTTTATCTCCACCTGCAATAGTAAGTAAGCGTGCGGTATCGTGGGAGGCAAGCAAATTTAATTGAGTCAGTTGAATCTCCCAGGGATAAAGCTGCAAAACTTCTTGAATTTTCTCTGCGTACCCAGCAGCAGATAATGCCGGATACGGTTGATAGGAGCGGTCTTTTACCTGTTCGATGTCAACGCGATCGCCAGCGGTGAAAGCGATGGTTGGTGCGGTGAATAAATAATTCATAACGCCGTCAAATTGGCTACCATCAAGCCACTCGCGAGCATCTTCCCAAACTTCACCAACTATATAAGCATCTTTGTTAATTGCTTTAACTCTTTGTCGGAATTCTTGCCAAAAACCAGGTGTTTTTATCTCAAAAGGAACATCCAATCTCCAGCCATCAATCCCGAAATTTAACCAGTATTCGGCAATTTCCATAATATATTCTTTAACATCAGGATTATCGTGATTAAATACTGGTAAAGCGCGATTTCCTACCCATCCTTCATAATTTGCAGGTAACTCTCCCGTATAGGGTGCAAGCGGCCAATCATGTATTTTAAACCAATCTAACCAAGGTGAATGCGGTCCATTTTCTAAAATATCGTTAAAAAAGAAAAACCCGCGACTGCTGTGATTAAATACCCCATCCAAAACAACTTTAATATCTCGTTTATGAGCGGCTTCTAGTAATTCCTTAAAAGCAGAATTTCCACCCAACAAAGGGTCTACCTGATAATAATCATGAGTATGATAGCGGTGATTGCAAGCCGATTGAAAAATAGGAGTAAAGTAAATAGCGTTAATACCTAAATCTTGTAAATAATCTAGCTGCTCTACTACACCCCATAAATCTCCACCTTTATAACCTTGGAGTGTAGGTGCTGCATCCCAATCTTCCCATTTTGGATTATTTAACAAACGTTTGCGGGGTTGTTTACCAATCGCAAATCTATCTGGAAAAATTTGATAGAAAACAGCGTGTTTAACCCAGTTTGGTGTTTGAACTTGCATTTTTACTCTGTATCTCTTCTGCAATCATTCTTACAGATAATAGGTTCACAGCGACCCATAGCGTAGAAAGAAAATTATTCAGTATTTTAAGAAACTCGGTTTTTTATTTTCGTAAACTATTAAATAATGCCGTACAATTTTATTCCTATAAATTTGAGACATTAAATACTTTTGAAAATTAAGAATATAATTCAACAGATATATCAAAAAATATAAAAAAGTATTTTGTTCTCCATATTCAATGTCCCATGTCCTATGCCCTATTCCCCATTCCCTGTTCCCTTTTATAGACATAAAGCTAACAATTGTTAAGCGATATTACGATTATTTCAAAAATATTTAGAAATCGTCTAAAACCCAAACATAGTTTTAACGTAGAAGCATATATTGAAAATCGAGGTAAATTAAATGATTAACTTACAAAAATATCGCTTTGTATGTACTCTTACCTTTGGAGATGTGTACGGTCAAATAATAGTTTGGTTAATAACGATTACCCTTAGTTTGGCTTCAGCATTAGCGTTAATGGGTGCGAGAAGACCTGTATACGCTTTAGCCACAGTAGGACTTGTAGTACTGTTATCCTTACCTTTCTTATTATTCGCATTTGTAACCACATTAATAAATCATATTGAACTGTCTGTTGTTGAACCAGGAACAGAAATGGAGCCAATACCGGGTAACGTTTCTCAACAACAACCTGTTACGAATTAAGTTAGGAGTTGTGAGTAATGAGTAATGAGTAATGAGTAATGAGTAATGAGTAATGAGTAATGAGTA
>ERZ1740052.569-NODE-569-length-12591-cov-5.676611_pt1 | contig 12591 bp, 8 predicted proteins | sample MGYA00581750_ERZ1740052 | MGnify/ENA primary metagenome ERZ1740052 (study PRJEB43018, sample SAMN04849743) | marine metagenome | isolation source: floating plastic debris | place: Pacific Ocean | collected 2008-08-30 | study: EMG produced TPA metagenomics assembly... | reverse complement strand
CCTACGCCAATAAACTTTACATGCTTGTGTTTAGATGATTTAAACACTTCATACGCTTTTAGTGCTAAATCATCAGAGTGGGCAAAAACATAATCAATTTGCTCTGATTTGTTAAGCAATTCTTCTAAGTTTTCTAGTATTCCAGAACCATCATAACTATCCTGAATAGATCCAACTAACTCTATGCTTTCAGATTCTTTAATAATTTTTCTAAATCCTAAACTAATATGTTTAGTAGGTGTTGTACCAGCCCAACCTATAATTTCTACAACTTTTAACTCTCTCTTTACAGATAGGAGATATTTAGCTGCATTTACTCCAACCTCATAATTATTAACCCCGATAAAAGAATCGTAAATACTTATTTCTCTGTCTAAAACAATTACTGGAATTTTATTTCTTACAGCTTTCTTTATTATTGATTTTAAGGGTTTAGGAGCAATTGGAGACACAATAATCACATCTACATTATCCTTAATGAAGTTTTCAATATCAGAAATTTGTTTATCAACATCTGCTTTGGAATCAGAAATATTAAGAATAATGTTATTATGAAAACCAGTTTCTATGTGCATTGATTGCACAACTGCTTCTTTCCAATTTTCACTTGAAGAAAACTGTGAAAATCCTATTGTATATTTTTCTTGAGTCTTAGAATTACTACATCCTCCTAGCACTAATATAAGCAACAAAAAAAATAGTATGTTTTTAACTTCCCCCAACTATTACTATTTTGATTTCTAATATACTAAACTATAAACAAATAAAAAAAACGCATAACAAGCTTACTATTCTGTAGTCTTATTCGCGTTTTCTACTTGTACGGGTGAAGGGAGTCGAACCCCCACGCCTTGCGGCACTAGATCCTAAGTCTAGCGTGTCTACCAATTCCACCACACCCGCTAATACTAAAATTTGGTGTGCAAATATACACAAACTATTCAAATCTCAAACTTAAAAACACGTAATTCTAAAATTATCTTTTTTTATTCTAGTAATTTGCTCTTTTACAAACTGGTTCTTAATTATTTTTTCTAGAAAAAAAGTAACTTAGCATAAATAATTAAAGACATAATGCACACCGTTAAAGAATATATTGAAAAAAACAAGAAACGTTTTATTGATGAACTTATTGATCTTTTAAAAATCCCTTCTATAAGTGCTGACACAGCTTTTTCTCAGGATGTTTTAAACACTGCTGATTCTATTATGAAGTCTCTTAAGGAAGCTGGATGCGATAAAGTAGAGTTATGCGAAACGCCTGGATACCCTATTATTTATGGTGAAAAAATAATTGACACTAATTTACCTACAGTTTTAGTTTACGGACATTATGATGTTCAACCAGCAGATCCTCTAGAATTATGGGATTCTCCTCCTTTTGAGCCAGTTATCAAGAAAACGAAACTTCATCCTGAAGGAGCAATTTTCGCGAGAGGAGCTTGTGATGATAAGGGACAAATGTACATGCATGTAAAAGCATTAGAATACATGACTTCTGAAGACAACTTACCTTGTAACGTTAAATTTATGATTGAAGGTGAAGAAGAAGTTGGTTCTGAAAGCTTAGCCTGGTTTGTTCCTAGAAATGTTGAAAAACTAGCCAACGATGTTATCTTGATTTCTGATACAGGTATGATAGCTAACGACATACCATCTATAACTACTGGATTAAGAGGACTTAGTTATGTCGAAGTCGAAGTAACTGGACCAAATCGTGATTTACATTCTGGTTTATATGGTGGTGCAGTAGCTAATCCTATTAATATTTTAACTAAAATGATTGCTTCATTACATGATGAAAACAATCATATTACTATACCAGGATTTTACGATAAAGTTGAAGAGCTTTCTCAAGAAGAAAGAAATGAAATGGCTAAAGCTCCTTTCTCTTTAGAAGAATATAAAAATGCTTTAGACATAGATGACGTATATGGAGAAAAAGGGTATACTACCAATGAAAGAAACTCTATAAGACCAACTTTAGACATTAATGGAATTTGGGGAGGTTATATTGGTGAAGGAGCAAAAACTGTTATTGCTTCTAAAGCTTACGCTAAAATATCTATGCGTTTAGTTCCTAATCAAGATTGGGAAGAAATAACAACATTATTTAAATCTCATTTTGAAAGTATTGCTCCTGATAGCGTTAAAGTAAAAGTAACTCCTCATCATGGAGGACAAGGCTATGTTACACCTATAGATAGTATAGGATATCAGGCTGCTAGCAAAGCATATCAAGAAACTTTTGGAGTAACTCCAATACCTCAACGAAGTGGAGGAAGCATTCCTATTGTAGCTTTATTTGAAAAAGAATTAAAAAGTAAAACTATTTTAATGGGATTCGGATTAAACTCTGATGCAATTCACTCTCCTAATGAACACTTCGGAATATGGAATTATCTAAAAGGTATTGAAACCATACCTTATTTTTACAAATATTTCAGCGAATTACATAAATAGCATTTAAAACCCCTTTTTGGGGTTTTATTTTTTTATTAAATTCGCAGCCTAAAAAAACACTATGAAAAAACTTATTTTACTTGCTTTCTGCTTTTTACAATTAAGCATAACAGCTCAAGATGCTGGATTATCGATACTAACTATACCTGCTGAATTAACAAAAGATGCTAATGCTGTAATACGTGAAAACTACATTGAAGTTAACATAGAAGATTCAGACAGAATGACTGTATACAAAAAAAGAGTTGTTACTGTTTTAAACAAAGAAGGAAATAGCGAAATTGACACTTATGCAAATTATGATGACGATACAAAAATCACTAAACTTTCCGCTAAAGTTTATGATAAATTCGGGAAAGAAATAAAAAAATACAGTAAAGGAAAGTTTATAGATGTAAGTGCTGTTGATGGAGGAACTTTATACTCTGATGCTCGTATGAAATATATCAACTACACCCCTATTCAATATCCATACACTGTTGTTTTTGAATCTGAATATTCAACATCTTCTACAGGTTTTATTCCAAGGTGGTACCCAATAGGTTCATTTTACATTGCTATCCAAAAAGCAGAATATAAAATTAATAACCCTAAAAATTTACCCCTAAGAAGAAAAGAGAAGAACTTTTCTGGTTACCCAATAGAAAAAGTTTCAGAAAATCAAATCCACTATAAAATAGCAAACCAACCTGCTATACAATTTGAGCGTAGTTCAATTTCTAGAAGAAAATATTTTCCCAATTTAATGGTTGCTTTAAATGATTTCACATTAAAAGGTGTTCCTGGAAAAGCTGAGAATTGGAAAGAATATGGTACCTGGATGAATAACACCCTTTTAAAAAATAAAACAACTTTACAACCTACTACAGTTGCCAAAGTAAAAGAGTTGGTTAATGGCTTAAACAATAATATTGAAAAAGCTAAGATTCTGTATAAATTTATGCAAGATAAAACTCGTTACATCAGTGTTCAAGTAGGAATTGGAGGTTTTGAACCTATACCTGCTAATGAAGTTGATAAATTAGCCTACGGAGACTGTAAAGGTTTAACAAACTACATGAAAGCTATATTTGAAGTAGCCGGTATAACATCTTATTATTCTGAAATTTGGTCAGGTAATTCAAAAATGAATATAGACAAAGATTTTTTCTCTATCCAAGGTGATCATGTGATTTTAAACATTCCTAATGACAACGGAGAAGATATTTGGTTAGAATGTACTAGTCAAACTATGCCGTTTGGTTTTTTAGGGGATTTTACAGATGATCGTGATGTTTTAGTGATTACTCCAGAAGGAGGAATTATTAAAAGAACTCCTGCTTATAAAAATGACTTTAATTCACAACATACTTCTGCTAATATTATTTTAAATTCTAATGGAAGTTTATCTGGTAAAATTGATATCACATCGAAAGGAATTCAATATGATAATAAACAAGCTTTAGATAAAAAGTCTAAAAGTGATTTAGAAAAATATTACTTATCTAATCTTTGGGATTACAACAATAACATGAGCATAAATAAAATCGATATCAATAACGATAAAGACAATATTGTATTTAATGAAAAATTAGATGTCGCTATTAATGATTATGCTACTTTAAATGGAAATGAATTTTTATTTAGAGTTAATGTTTTCAATAGAAACTCTTACATTCCAAAGCGATATAGAAATAGAAAACTTCCTTTACAAATAGAAAGAGGTTTTAAAGACACAGATAAATACACCATAACAATTCCTGAAGGTTTTAGCATACAACAACTTCCTGAAGAAAAAACTATCATTAATAAATTTGGAGAATATAAAATATCAATAAAAAAGATTGATGATAAAACTTTAGAATACAATAAATCTATTTTAATAAAAGAAGGAACTTATCCTAAAGAAGATTATAAATCATATAGAAAATTCAGAAAAAGTATCGCAAAATTAGAAAATGCGAGAATTGCTATTTACAAAAACTAACTTATCAATACTATGAAAAACTTGATCTTATCTGTGCTATTTTTAATAGCATTTACAAGCAATAATTTTGCCCAAGAAATAAAATTTGGGAAAGTCTCTAAAGAAGCCATTTTACAAAAAGAACACCAAAAAGATTCTACTGCTACGGCAGCTTATCTTTACAACAAAAGAAGAACCGCTTATTTGTATGATCAAAATAATGGCTTTATGATGACTACAGATATTCATAAAAGAATAAAAGTGTACTCCAAAGATGCTTTAAAAAAAGGAACTTTTTTAATTACCCTTTACAATAACGGAAGTACTAGAGAAAAAATCATTAAAATAAAAGGATACGCTTTTAACGATGAAAACGGAAAAATTGTAAAAACAAAATTGAAAAGTTCTCATCAATTTAAAGAAAAAATAAATGATAATTTCACTTCTGTAAAAGTTGTATTTCCAGATGTAAAAGAAGGAACTGTTATCGATTTAATGTATACGGTTACTTCTCCTTTTATCACAAGTATAGATCCTGTAAATTTTCAATATGACATTCCTGTTGATCTTTTAGATGTTTCTATAGAAACTCCAGAATACTTCAATTTTAGAAAAGCTTCTAAAGGATATTACGCAGTTCCTGTACAATCGTCTCGTAAAAGAGGTAAAATCAACATATCTCAAAGAGTTAAGGAAACCACAAACTTTGGCCGAGTAATAAATGGAGGAGTTAATCACTCTTCTATAGATTACACTAAAAATGTAGACCATTATAATGCTAAAGATATTCCGGCATTAAAAGATTCTGAACCTTTTGTTTCTAATATTAACAACTATAGAGGTGGTATTAAATATGAATTATCTTTTGTAAGAATGCCAGAAAGCTCTCCTAAATATTATGCAACAAGTTGGGAAGATGTGAGTAAGAAAATTTATTCATACAGGAGCTTTGGTAACGAATTAAATAAATCTAGTTACTATAAAAATGAATTAGCTGCAGCACTTAGTACAGCTAAAAGCGAATACGAAAAACTTGGAGCTATTTTCCAACTTGTAAAATCGAAAGTTAAATGGAATGGGAACTATGGTAAATACACAGAATTAGGAGTTAAAAAAGCTTTCAAAGACGGAGTAGGAAATGCTGCTGATATCAACTTAATGTTAACTTCAATGTTAAGAAGTGCTGGATTAAATGCTAACCCTGTTTTGGTGAGTTCTCGTTCTAATGGAGTTCCTATTTTTCCTACTTTAGATGGATTTAACTATGTAATTAGCATGGTAGAATTTGCTAATGGTAAATACGCACTTTTAGACGCAACTGAACCTTACTCTTTACCTAATTCTTTACCTGTTCGAGCATTAAACTGGAATGGTAGAAAAGTATTACAGAATGGAGCTTCTTCATGGGTAAAATTAAGTTCTTCTTCACATTCTACAGAAGAAAACAAGGTGAAGCTAACTATTGAAGATGATGGAACTTGCACTGGTTTTGTAATACAATCAAAAACAAAACTTACTGCCATGCAAAGCAGAAAACGTTTTAATCATTTAAAAGAAGATGAACTAATTTCTAAATTTGAAGAAAGTTACAATATAGAAATCGACGACTTTAAAAGTAGGAATGAAAAAAATATAGGAAAACCATTAAGTAGAATGTTTAAATTTTCTTCTGAAGATTTAGTAGAAGAAATTAATGGAAAACTATACATAAACCCACTTTTATTCTTAACAATGGAACAAAATCCATTTAAAAGCGATGAAAGAAAATTCCCTATTGATTTTGCAACACCTTGGAGTGACTCTAACAAAATTTCTATTAAAATACCTGAAGGATATAAAGTTGAGTTTGTTCCAGAACAATTAGCTATTGGTATTCAAGATAATCTTGGTTTTTTCAAATTTGTGGTAACTGAAAACGGAAACACAATACAGGTGAATTCTAAATTACAATTTAATTCAGCTATAATTCCTCCAACATATTACCCTACAGTTAAAGATTTCTTTAAACAATTGGTAGCAAAACAAAACGAAAAAATTATTATCTCTAAACAATAAATATTTTATGAGATACATTACTGGATTATTTCTACTTTTTTTAAACTTATCTGCTAATTCCCAAGCTAGTGATATTCAAAAATTGGGTTTAACAGATTTAAAAGAAGTAGAAATGTCTTTTTATCAAAAAGATTCTACTGCCAAAGCTCTTGTTCTAGAAGAAAAAGGTCATGAATACATTGATCAAGAAAATGACTACTATTTTAGACGTGACATTTACAAAAGAGTTAAAATTTTTGATCAATCTGAAGTAGATAGAGCCACAATTTCTATCAATTCTTACAAGAAAGAAAAAGTTTTAAATATTAAAGCCATTTCTTATACTTCTGAAGATGGTTTATTAAAAAAGATTTTTCTTTCAGATCAACATATTTACGAAAAGAAACTTTCGGAAAACTGGACTCAAACAAGTTTTACATTACCTAATGTAAAAAAAGGCTCAGTAATTGAATACACTTACAGCCTTATTTCCCCATATTCTAAGCTAGATGATTGGGAATTTCAATCTGATATTCCTAAAATAAAAAGTGATTTTACAGCTACTATTTTAGGAAATTGGAAATACAATATTCGTTTGCGAGCTAATAAACCATTAGATCGTAAGAGTAATCATGTAGAAAAAGATTGCGTACGCCTTTCTAATGGCTTAAGTGGTGACTGTTTAGTTTATGAATTTGGTTTTGATCATATCCCTGCTTTTAAAGGAGAAGATTACATGCTTTCCGAAGAGAATTTTAAATCCAAAGTTATCTTTGAACCTATTTCATATACAACTATAGACGGAAGAGTAAAGAAGTACACAAAAACTTGGAAAGACGCTGATAAAACAAGAAAAAGTATTTTCTTAGCCGGACAAACATCTAAGAAAAGTTATTTTAAAAGAAATCTACCTAAAAATCTTTTCACCAATCGAAACGATTTAGAAAGAGCTAAAGCTATTTACAAGCATATTCAATCAGAATTAAATTGGGATGGTAAACTATGGTCTAGTGATAAAATCAAAATTAGAAATGTTTACGAAGATAAAACTGGAAGTGTAGATGGTATAAATCTTTCATTATACAACGCACTGAAAGCTGCAAAAATTGAAAGTTACTTAGTTGTTTCATCAACAAGAAAAAATGGAATTGTAACTAAACTTCATCCATCTGTTTCTGAGTTTAATTATGTGCTGGTAAAAGCTGTAATTAACAATGAAGTTTATTTTTTAGACGCTACAGATAAAGATTTATTGTTTGGGGAAATTCCTTTCCGCTGTTTAAACGGTGAAGGACGCGTTTTAGATTTCAATAAAGGAAGTTATTGGGAACTCATAAAACCGAAATTTAAATCTTTTATTTCTCATAACATTAACCTTAGTTTTGAAGAAGATGGTTTAAAAGGGAAGATAGTAACTTCTCGAAGAGGCTATTATTCCTACAGTGAACGTGTGAAACTTTCTTCTAAATCTGAAGATAAATACATTGAAGATTTTGAAACTAAGAATCCTTTTTTAGAAGTTGATGACTTGAATAACATTCCTACACAAGAAGGGAAAGAAACTTTTAAAACTTTTTTATCTGTTAGTATTCCTGATGTTGAAAAAGAAGATATTATTCGCTTCGTTCCTTTTGTGGTTGATCAAATAACAGAAAATCCTTTTAAATTAAACGAAAGAAATTACCCTATAGACTTTGGTTATGCTTTTACACGCTCCTACATGATTAATATAGATGTACCAGACGGATATAGCATTAGCAAACTCCCAGAAAGTAAAGGTATTTCTTTACCTAATAAAGGAGGAAGAGTTGTATTAAGTGTAAAAAGTACAGAAAACAAAATAAAGATATATTCAAAATTCTTTTTGAACAAAGCCATTTACAATCAACAAGAATATCATTATTTAAAAGAATTCTATAGCAATATTATTAATATTCATGGAAGTTACATTGAGTTAAAAAGAAATTAAAAATCCGCTTTTCAGCGGATTTTTTTTATAATGAAATGTACATTGTACAACGCATCCATAATTGATTCTTGTTCAATTCTCTGACAAAATCTGCAGCTCTATACTCTACACCAAATTCTATCTTATTACGTTTGCTTAATCGATACCCTAAATTTGGCGCTAATCTTATTTCTAAATTCTCATCATTAAATTGCCACAAATATTCATTAGACAATTTTAAATACCATTCAAAAACATCAATTTTATCTCCATTCAAAGCTCGTTGGATTGTAAATCTGTATCGTCCTCTTAAATTAATCACATCATCGTAAAACTGTTCAAAAGCAAATCGATGCCCCATTTGAAATTGCTCAAGACTATGAATAATATTATAATGTTGTAAAGATCTGTACTCAACTTCACCATCTTTGAATCGAAAAATGAATCCAAAATTTAACTTGTTATTCATTTCTGTTTTTAGTGAAAAAATAGTTGAGACATCAACCAAACTATGCGTCAGTTCGAATTCTTTATCATAAAAAAACTCTCTAGATTCTATACTATTCACCCATTTTATTTTAGGTGACATTTTAAATGAAGTAACAACTTTAGGTAAAACTCCAGCAGAAAAATTAGTTTGACTAGTAATTTTCCCTACAAATAAAACGAAAAAGAAAATAAAAATACTACGCATTAAAACTCTAAATTATCTGAATTCAAAATTTTAAATTCAAGTTTTTTAACAATCTCTCCTTTGCTATTCATTAAGATTTCGAATAGTTTTCGCTCCTTCCCTATTTTACCAGAAACCACAAGTTCAAAAAAACAAGTACTGTAATTCCCTTTTGTTTCAAACGTTTTAATTCTTGATAATAATTCTTTTCCTGAAAACTGAAGTTGCAATTTCTTAATCTTATATTTTGAAAAAACCTTTTGTAATTCCTTTTTAATCATTTCTTGGTCAGGTTTATTCAAACTATTTACCCTTACTTTTATTTCAACATCTAATATTTTCCCTTTAGCATCAAACTCTAAACTATATTTTTTAGCATTGTAATACGTTTTTGCCTCAAAAGTTTTTCCATCTTGACTTTCTTCTCCATACCATTTTACTTTCTTTTTAAACTGAAACTGCTTAAGAAATTGAACAGCAGATATTGGAACTTCTTCTACATTTAACCTAAATTCTCGCTCATATTTATACTGAGAACTCATTGTAAAACAAGTAAACAAGCTTATTAAAACAACTAATTTCATATTGCAAAAATAGAAAGTTGTTACAAAAAAACATATTCTACACTTGTAGAATAAAATTTATTTTCTACATTTGTAGAACAAGTTCTAATTCTGTAGAAATGAAATTATCAAAATCTGAAGAGCAAGTAATGCAATATTTATGGAAACTAAACAAAGCTTTTATGAAAGATTTGCTATTAGAATTTCCTGATCCAAAACCTGCGAACACAACTTTAGCTACGCTTTTAAAGCGTATGAAAGACAAAGGTTTTATTGATTATAAGCTTTATGGAAAATCTAGAGAATATTTTCCTTTAGTAAAGAAAACAGACTATTTCTCTAAACATGTAAATGGTTTGATTAAAAACTTTTTTAATGATTCTGCCAGTCAGTTTGCTTCATTTTTCACTAAAGAAACCGATTTGTCTGTTGATGAATTAAAAGAATTAAGAAAGATTATAGATCATCAAATTAAAGAACAAAACAATGATTAATTACCTTCTAAAGTTTACGATTTGTCTTGGAATACTTTTGATCTTTTATCATTTTGTATTGCAAAAAGAAAAGATGCACAACTTCAATCGTTTCTTTTTAATTGGAGGTTTATTGTTTTCTTTTCTGGTTCCTGAGTATACAATTTATATAGAACCTACATTAACTACTGAACTTCTAATTCCTCAAACATTCGAAGAATCAGTTAATGCTACCACAAGTAAAATTGATACAGAAACTAATTACTTTGATTTCACTTTACTTTTACAAACGATATATATTATTATAGTTGGTATTTTGCTATTTCGATTCTCAAAGAATCTTTATAATATTTTTAGCAGAATTAAAAACAACAAAATTATTAGCTATTACAATGCCAAACTTGTATTGGTTGAAGATGAAATAGCTCCGCATACTTTTTGGAACTACATTTTCATTAATAAAAACGAATACCATAATGAAACTATAGAAAAAGAACTTTTTACGCATGAACTTACTCATGTTACACAAAATCACACTTTCGATATTATTCTTATAGAACTTTTACATGCTATTTTTTGGTTTAATCCGCTTTTTATTTACCTAAAAAAGGCCATAAGATTAAATCATGAGTTTTTAGCAGACGCATCTGTTATCGATACTTACAACAATACTATTACATATCAAGAGCTTTTATTAAAGAGAAGTTCTGATTCAAAAGAATATTACTTGGCCAGTAATTTGAATTTTATTTTAACTAAAAAAAGATTACTTATGATGACTAAACAAAAATCTGGCAAAGCAATTTTGCTAAAAAAGATGAGTGTTATTCCATTACTATGTGGACTTTTATTTTTACTTGCTGAACGGGCTGAAGCTTATAACAATCCAGCTGAAATTGAAACAAAAGAGAAAGCAAACTCAGAACTTTTTCTTGCTTCCGTTGAAAAAAATGGTAATGAAATTAAACTAAAATGTTATAACTGTGAAAGATGGGCTAAACTAGCTATACCTTTAAATGAAGAACATATTATTACCGATTTTGGTTTTACAAATAAAAACCGCGTGCCTGGAAGTGAATATGCTTTTTCTATAAAAGCAACTGAGAATGATATTACATTTTCTGGATTAAAAAACACTGCTTGGATAAACCTTAAATTCCCACTGCTTAACGGTAAAAAACAATACCTGAATCAAAACGGAATTATTCCTTACAATGAAGTTTCAGTCCAAAAACATTTAGAAAAAGAATTAAAAAAAATTGATGATCTTAATCTTGAATTCACAGCGCAAGAAAAAGATACATTATATCGTAAACTTCCTAATGGTGAAACTATAAAAATCTGGGAAGACAAAGATTCTATCCCAAAAAAACGAATTGTTAATCAAAAAAAGAAGACACTTACCTACTCAACTAAAGAAGGAAAACGAATAACTAAAAAATTTTCAGAGTTAACTCCAGAAGAGAGAAAAATGTTACCTCCTCCTCCACCTCCGATGAAAATTTCGAAAAACAAAGTGAGTACGAAACTGCTAAAAGAATTACAGAACACTAAGAAATATGCTATTTGGATCGATGGGAAAGTTGCTAAAAATTCAATATTAAAAAACTATAAATCAACTGACTTTAAACATTATTCAGGAGGTTATATAAAGAAAAACGCTAGAAATAAAAGATTTCCTCAGCCGTATCAATTCTATTTAATTACTAAAGGAAATACTAAAAATTATCCAACTGTAAGAAAAGGAGATCAAACAAATATTCCGCCACCACCAAAACCAAAGGATAAAAAAGAAAAGGGATTCTATGACAAAAATGGAGAAACACTTTATTTTATAAAAAATGAAAATGGAACGACGTACTACAACCGCTTCGGACAAGAAGTAACTAAATCTGGAGAATTAATTACACCAGAAAAAAGTTCATCACCTCATGGGGCAGTAGTAAGAAAAGGTGATTCTACGAATATTCCACCTCCTCCAAAAAGAACATATCCTAGAGTTAAAAAAGGAGAAGAAAGTGATATTCCTACGCCACCAAAACATAAAACGAGTAACAAGACTTGGCAAGTTTCTAAAGAAGTAGTTTATCCGACTATATACAAAAATGAAAAAAAAGAAACGAAAAAAGTTATTCTAGAAAAAGAGACTCCAGAAAACATTAATAATAATGTTTTAACTAATTATTTCTTTGAAGAGAAAAAAATTTCAAAAAATAAGTACTATGATTTAGCAAAGAACAAAAAAGAGTACTTCATCGGTGGTACTTATGCAAATAGAGAAAAAAGTGTATTAAACATGTATTTAACCAAAAGTAAAGACAAATTAACAAAATTACTGAATTCAGATAATATCAAATAATAGTTAAAAGCCTCTTAAAAGAGGCTTTTTTTTGTAACAAACACCAAGCTAAATCGTTATTAATAGTATGAAACGTTTCTTTCTTTTATGTTCAGGTGTAGATCTCGATCTGATACAAAATTGCTCTAATGGT
>ERZ1740052.568-NODE-568-length-12595-cov-4.440351_pt1 | contig 12595 bp, 1 predicted proteins | sample MGYA00581750_ERZ1740052 | MGnify/ENA primary metagenome ERZ1740052 (study PRJEB43018, sample SAMN04849743) | marine metagenome | isolation source: floating plastic debris | place: Pacific Ocean | collected 2008-08-30 | study: EMG produced TPA metagenomics assembly... | reverse complement strand
ATCGCGGCAACGGATGCGAATGCAACGAGTGGTGAGACGACTTCGATAGATGCAAAGGCGATCGCAGTTGCTGTATCAGCTGCTATTGGTGACAACGGTATTGCCCTCAGCGGTGGTGGCGCGGTTTCTACCAACACTATTCTTAGCGGGCTCAATGCTTACATCGCTAACAGTAACGTGGGCAATGCTGTCAACAAAGTAGGCACAGTTGATTTAGATGCTCGCAGCGCTGCTAATATCGACGCGTCTATTGGCGCGGGGGCGGCCAGCGTGGCCTGTGGTGGCAAGGTCGGAGTTGGGGTTGCTTTGGGTGTGGCGGTGGCCCGCAACTTTATTGGCTGGGCTGCGAATCCCAACATCAGCGCCACCTACGAAACAGGAACAGGGCTGTCTCCAGGCGACACGCTGCAACAAGGGCAAACGGTCAAAATCACAGAGGGCGCTAGAGCGGGCGATGTGTATCGCTATGTGGGCTCGGCGCAAGCTCAGCCGATTGACCTCAGCACACAAGACTACTCCGATCGGCGTCTGTGGGAGCAGGCGAATCTTACCCTGTCGGCAGTGCAGGTACGAGCCTACAGCGATAACAGCAGTATATATGCTAAAGGTGCTCTGAGGGATGATGCCGTGGCAAATCAGGAGATTGATGCGCAGGTGCTTGCAGGAGCAGCCGCGAAAGCAGCTAGCGGTAAAGCAGGCGTGGGTGTCAGTGGCGCTGGGGTGTACACCGAAAACCGCATTCAAGCCGAGGTGAAAGCTTTTGTAGAAGGTGGGAACAACATTACGGCGGGGCGTGTAGGGCTAAATGCGCAGGATACTGCCTGGATTAAAGCCGATGCAGGCGCGGCGTCTATTGCTGCGGGCCTCAGTGGAAAAGCTGGCGTTGCGGCCTCTGTTGGCCTCTCGCTGGCGACGAACGAAATTAGTAACGATGTTGCCGCCTACATTAGCAATGTTGAACAAGGTGTGACGACCACTGTTGGTGGCGTGCAAGTGGGTGTGAAGGAAGATGCAGAAATTTCTGCCTTTTCTCTGGCGGCGTCTTTGGCGGCTGGGTTTGCAGGTAATGCCGGGGTTGCGGTGAGCGGCGCAGGGGCTTGGGCACGGAACATTATCCTGACCGATGCCAATGCCTACATCTTCAACAGTGAAATTAGCAGCAATGCAGGCGTCGCGCTAGATGCGACGAGTGAGGCCAAAATTAAGGCGACGATTTTGGCGGCATCAGCGGCGCTCTCGGGTGGAGGAACTGCTGGGGTTGGCGCTTCTCTTGGGGTGGCGAGCGCAGAAAACCAGATGGGTGAACGAGACGATGCCGCTGAGGTACAGGCCTACATTCAGGACTCGGCGGTCGATGCTAAAAATGGCGCACTGACGCTGAATGCGGATGGTAGACAGTCGATTGAGGCGCTGGTGATTGCAGGTTCGGTGGCGATCGCAGGCGGTGGCACGGCAGGCGTGGGGCTTAGCGGTTCTGGCGTTAGCGCCACTAATCTGATTGCCGGACACATTAAAGCTTTCATTGCAGGGGACGATAACAACAGCGATCCTCAAGTAAGGGGCATTCAGGCCGATAGGCTTGAGGTAGTTGCCAAAGACGCTTCTAGCATTACTGCCGATGCCGGGGCGGCTTCGCTGGCTGCGGCCTTTGCCGGGACAGCTGCTGTTTCTCTCTCTATTGGTGTTTCTTTAGCCGACAACGAGATTCTCAATGAAGTTGAAGCTTTCATCAAAGATGCAACGGCGGTAAATGCTAGAAGTAACAATATTTTGATTCAGGCGACGGTGCAGGAAGACACTAGCCTAATTTCTAGAGACTACAACAGAACAGATGGCTCGGTGGCGCTGAGAAAAGGTGACAAAGTGGCTAGCAATGGCCAGGTGTATCGCTTCTTGGGTGAAGGCGAAGCCCTAACAGACCGCAAGCTTTATAAAACAGCGTCAGGTCAGATCAATATTGAGACGGGTGATTTGGTTGAAGTGCAGCGTGGTTACACCCTCAATCAAAGTGCGGCCAGTGGCAGCTTTGGCAAAGGCGGTACCTTCTACCGATATAAGGGCGCAGCAGCTACCTTAGATTCTCGAAGCCAAAACTATACCGACACCACACAGTGGGAGCAGGTGACTCGCAATCTCAATGCTGAAGATTACAGTAATGAGAAGCTGTGGGCGGTGGTTTCTTCTATCACCGCTGTGTCGGTGGCGGCTTCTGCTTCAGCGGCGATCGCAGGCACCGTCGGGGTCGCCCTTAGCGGTGCAGGTGCAACGGCTACCAATACCATTCTCACCAAAACCAACGCCTATGTTGAAAATAGCGAGCTAAAAGCCGGTGGAGATGTCACTCTCAATGCGCAAAACACAGCGACTATTGATGCTCTAATTGTGGCGGCATCGCTAGCGCTGGGTGGCGGTGGCACGGTGGGTGCTGGCGCTTCTATTGGGGCCGCAGTGGCTCGCAACTACATCGGTCAAGCGCCGGGAGCCCTCGGTGAATTCCTGTTCAGCACGAGCGATCTCTCACAGCAGCTGCAAACTGGCAACACCGTGAGAGTCGAAGCAGGCGCACTGGCGGGTAATATTTATCGCTACTTGGGCACAGCAACGCCAACGGCTGTGGCGCTAGCTGCTGAAGACTATGGCGATACGCAGCGGTGGGCGTTAGTCAGTCGGGGGAATGCTGTGCAGTCTTTTGTGAGCGGGAGTACTGTTCAGGCGGCAGGAGATTTGTCTCAGATGGCGGTCTCTAACAATGCGGTGAAGGCAGTCGTGTTTGCTGGGTCGGTGGCTGTCTCGGGTGGCACAGTAGGCATTGGTGCGGCTGGGGCGGGCGTAGATGCTCAAAACAAAATCACGACACTGGTCAAATCCTTTGTAGATGGCGCGGGCAGTACGGTGGGAATTGAGGCGGCTAATGTGGCGCTTTCCGCCCGAGATACTTCCGCAATTGACGCAGTGGCGGGTGCGGTGGCTATTGGTGCGGCCTTTGGCGGAGTGGCAGCGGCGCTCTCAATTGGCGTGGGCCTGGCAAGAAACGAAATAGGCACGGATGTTGCAGCGTATCTTCAAGACATTGATAACAGCATTAAAACAGCAGGCAATATTGGGCTAGAGGCTATCTCTAAAAACAGCATAGAGAGCACGGCAGCAGCGGCGGCAGTGGCCGCGGCGATAAGTGGCTCAACGGCTGTAGCGCTAGGCGGTGCAGGGGCAGATGCAACCAATATTATTCTGGGGAATACCCATGCCTATATCCGGATCAGCCACAGATAGTGTCAACACGGTTGCGCTAACGGCCCTGGATGAGTCCTCAATTGTTGCCAAAATTGTTGGCGGTGCTGCGGCAGTCGCGGGTTCTGGTGATGTGGGTGTGTCTGGCGCTATCGGGGCGGCCCTGGCTCGTAACCTGATTGGGTGGGAACTCGATGGTAATGGCGATGCTGTTGCGGTTTCAGGGGCGGGTCAGGTTCAGGCGTATGTAGAAGATTCCAGCATTTTTGCTCGGGGGGCGCTTAGTCAGCAGGCGATCGCACAGAGATCGATAGACGACCTGGTCCTATCCTTTGCCGTAGGCATTGGGGTAGGGGGCGCTGGCGGTGTCTCGGGCGCAGGGTCAGGCACGAGCGCAGAAAATCGTATCGGTGGCAATATCGGAGCCTACATTAAGGGTGACGGGCCAGTGGGAATTACCACCAGCAGTATTGCCCTTACAGCTGACGATCGCTCGCAAATAAAATCCAACGTCGCCGCTGCGGCTCTGACCGTGGCGGGTGGCGGCACCTTTGGCGGCGCGGTTTCTATCGGCGTTGCCCTCTCAGAAAACTACATCACAACTGCGGTAGAAGCCTATGTTAAAGATGCCGACGATGTCACGGTTACTAGCGGCGACCTTACGGTTTCGGCTAAAACGGGCACGCTGCCTATCTTTACGGTCACGAACAATATCGCCACTATTCAAAGCGGGTTAGATCAAAATATCGTTCAGAACAACACGCTTACTAATACCTTGCCCGCTGAATTAAGAACAGCCTTTGGCAACAGCGGTATTAATCTCTCTAATACGCTTGCGGTCAGTGTCTTGACGATGGGTGAAGAGTGGCTAGTCAGAGACATTGACAACAAAGAGGCTTACATTGTCAAACTATCGAGCAATGTACTCACCGTTTCTCAAGCGGCGATTGATGCGGTTGCGGTAGCCGCTGCTGTCGCGGCTTCTGGCAGCGGGGGGATTAAGGGCGGTATTAGTGGCGCAGGGGCCCTTGCCAACAACATCATCCGCAGTAAAACCAAGGCCTATCTAGAAAACAGCAATATTCAACGGGCTAATAACGTTGAGCTAAGCGCGCAATCGTCGGGTGGCATTGTTTCTACTATTGTTTCCGCCTCACTGGCAGGAGCCGTAGGTATCGGTGGCGGTGGGGCGCTGTCGATTGGTGCGGGCTTTGCGAAAAACGTGATTGGTACTCGAGATGCGATCGCTAACCCTAACGACGCTGCGGAAGTTAAAGCCTATAGTCAAAATACTCACATCAATGCCAGCGACGATATTAGTATCGCCGCTCGATCTACGCAGAGTATTGGTTCTGTTGTGGTTGCCGGGTCGGTCGCCATTTCAGGCGGCGGTATTGCTGCGCTAAGCGGCGCTGGGGCAGGTACGCAGGTTGAAAACCAAATCTTTGGCGCGGTTGAAGCTTATATCGATGGTGACGGTGCCAATGGCATTCAGGCTGATCGTTTGAGTTTGAGTGCGGATGATTTGTCTACGATTAAGGCGATCGCAGTCGCTGCTGCCCTGGCGATTTCGGTTGCGCCTACCCCTTCTGGCGTCGGTGTGAGCGTGGCGATTGCCGCTACCATCGCCAACAATGAGATTGGCAATTTTGTGAATGCTTCTATTCGGAATGCTAGCAATGTCACTGCAAGCGCTGGCAATGCGTCGCTAGCAGGTATTGCGATCGCCGCGCAGCAAGCCGCCGATATTGATTCTGTTGCCGTATCTGCTGCCATTGCTGCCGCAGTAGCGCCTATTGGCATCTCTTTCAGTGGCGCTGGAACGAGTGCCATGAATACTATCACCTCTGTGATTAATGCTTCTATTGAAGACTCTGTGAGTGTTACGTCGGGTGGCGCTATTGATATCACAGCTGATAGCGATAGCTCGATTTCCTCAAGAATTGCGGCTGCCGCTCTTTCGGCTAGTCTTGTTGCAGCGGCAGGCGGCGTCACGATTAGTAAAAACACTATTAGCGACACCGTGACTGCAAAAGTCACCGACACTACGCTTAAGGCGAACGTGGGTGACATTGCGATCGCCGCTAGCTCAACCCCGACAACTGATACCGTTGCGGTGGCTGTCGCCCTAGCGGCAGGCATTGGGGCTAGCGCAGCTGTTGTAACCGCTCAAGAAGATATCGAAAGCAATGTTAACGCCTTTGTAGATTCGTCTGACCTAACGGCATCTCAGGGCAATCTGCGGGTTGAGGCAACCTCAGAAGCGAGTGTTGATCCAGACGTAGTGGGTGCCAGTGTGGGCGCTGTTAGCGTTGGCGTTATTGACTACGTTGCCAACATTTCCGGATCTACCAATGCCTATGTCACGGGGGCGAATCGCACCAGCGCCGCCGGTAAAATTGACATCTTGGCAACAGATGTGAGTACGGCGAGTCCAAATATTACTCAGGTTAGCGTAGGCCTGCTGACCGTTGGTACTATCAATGTCACACCAACTATTAGCCGGACCACGCAAGCCTATGTCGGAGAAAACGCTCAGCTGACTGCGGCTAATCACGATATCAATATCAAGGCCAATACCGAAAGCACCCTTACCAACAATATCTCTCAAGTTTCGGTTGGGGCGGTGACGATTGGTGTATTGAATATGGGCGGTACTATCAGTGCCAATACGCTCGCTTACGTTGCTAAAGGGGCAGATGTCGCTGGTAAAAATGTAACTGTCGAAGCTGATGCTACGCCTTATCTAGAGGCAAATGTAGATCAGGTTTCTGTTTCTTTGGTCAATGTCGGTGCGATGTCCGTAAAGAATAATCTACAGGGCAGCGTTGAGGCATACACAGACGAAAACGCTGTTGTGACGGCCACGAATTTGACGGTTGATGCAGAGATGCATGTAGCTGCCAATCGTCAGCATTCAGTCTTCACTGATTTGTTCTATGTGGGTGTAGGCCTGGGTGTCGATGTGGCGACAGCAACGAGCGAAGCCAATATTTCTACCAGCGTGAAAGCCTTTGTAGGGCCCAGAGACAATGCGACTTTAGCGCCAGGTGATCAGGCGATCGCAGTGGCAGATACGCTTACCATTCGAGCGCTGGCAACAGAAATCGCCGAAGCGAAACTCACAGGCGGTAGCGGTAGCCTGATTGCTAACGGCAACAACTTCACACCGAAGGCGGCGATTACGGGCAACGTTGAAGCCTATGTGGGCTCAAATGCTCAGATCAACGCGCGAAATTTGAACGTTACGACTGAAAAAGCCAATGCTAAAACTCGTCGGGAAGTGACTGCCGATCTCTTTGCAGCCAGTATTGGCGGGCTAGGTAGCGGATCAAACAGCGGATCGACAGCCACTATCACAGGCAATGTTGAAGCCACAATTAGAGATGGCGCTAAGATTAATGTCAATAATGACGGCCCGCTTGGTACTGTAACCGTCAAGGCAGATAGTATTGCCAAAACTGATGCGATCGCTAGGGGCGGCAATGGCTCTGTGGGTATTTCAGTATCGCTATTTGAAGCGAGGTCAGTCATTGGTGATGGGACTAATGGCAACACAGCCGCCTGGATTGGGGACGCTGAAATCAATACCAACAATTTGGCAGTGGAGGCGATTGCCAACAACAAAGCGACTGCTGACGTTCTGGCAGTATCGATAGGGTTAGTCGGTGGCGGTGGCCGAGGTGAAAGCATCGCCTTGATGAATGCCAATACCGACGCATCCTTACAGGGAAGCAATCTTGACGCGACTGGTAACGTTAGCATTAGCGCTAACTCCACCGCCGAGACCCAGTCAAAAGTTAGGAGCGGTGCCGGTAGCATTATCGTGGGTGCTATTAGTTCTCAAGCCAAAGCAGATACCCGAGGCAATACCCGCGCCTATGTTGACGACGGCACTACCATCGACAACGCCCAGCAAGTAGATGTAGAAGCGGCTGTGGTGGGTGCGACTGCTAATGCAAACATCAATGTCGGGAGTGGCGCAGCTGTTTCCATCGGTGTGGCTAAAGCAGACGCCGATAGTGCCCATATCGCAAAAGCCTACGTTGGCAAATCAGCACGCATCGGTCAAACCTCTCCAATCGGGAGCCTTGCTATCAATGCTACCGGGCGAGGCGAGGCAGATGCCGCCTCTAATGCTTCTGGGGGAGGCGCTGTTCAAGTAGGAACTTCTCTCTCAGAAGCTGATTATAATCCCACTGTTGAAGCCTATATCGATACGGGTACCGTCATTGACGCTACTGGCGACGTTTCCGTTAATGCTCTGCTAGATAACCAACCTTCTGCTCAAGCACCCAGCAACGAAATTACCGGTGTAGATGCAGCTAACAACACTATCAACTTCACCTTCCCCGTCAACGACGGTGATGTGGTTCGCTATGTGGTCAACAGCGGTTCACAAATTGGGGGCGGCCTACAAAATGGCCGAGAGTACGGCGTCTTAGTTGATCAAGCAGATGTCTCGATTAAGCTAGGCAACAGATTTGATGCAACGAAGGTAGTGGCGAATACCGATGTCATCACCTTTGAAGGAAATCACAACTTCCAAAATGGCGATGCTGCTGGTAATTCACCAGATTCTGGGGTGCCTATTATCGAACCTGGGCAGGGTATCTCTTCGGGTCAAACCCTCTATGTTCGCCTTATTCAAATCGATCAAGAGCCGAATGGTACCCCTATTTACGATCCCTTCAGTATTCGACTGGTGGATAACAGAGCCCAAGCTTTGGCCAGTGACAGTGCTCTGCTCTCTACTTTCCAGGTGGGTGCTATCAATAGCAATACCAACCGATTCACTCAATCAGGGCAGTTCGCAGAAGGCGATACGGTTACCTACAGTGTCCCTGTCGCCCCAATCTTCTTTGGCGTCCAAGTCGATGTTCCTCCTAATGGCACCTCTTACGACAATCTGAGAGATCAGGATAGTCCGGGTGCCAACAATATATTCATCTTGAATCATGGCTTACAAAGTGGTGACTTTGTCACCTACAAAAACAACGGTAACACCGCAGAAGATTCTGGCTTGTCAAACGGTGCTGGCTATCGGGTGATTCGCACCAACAGCAATTCTGTTCAGCTCACTCAAGCCTATGCAGATGTCTCCGCTGGGCAAATTTCAACTATTGACATCGATCCAGATCCCAACGAGAGAACAGACATCTCTCAAATTAATTTGGGCAACCATAGCTTTACCAATGGACAGAGACTCACCGACCTCAATAGCGGCAACGTCTACTTCGTCAGTAGCCGCACACAAGACACATTCCGACTAAGTCGCAGCGCTGGCGGCGCTCCTGTGCTGTTACCTGGCGGCTCCAACCTAAGGCTAATTGGAGAAGAAATTGCCATTGCGCCTGCTGTAGAGGATGGCGAGTATTCTCTAGAGAAGGGGATTCAAGGATTGGAGAATGGGCAGACCTACTACGTGAAAAACGTCAGCGGCCAAACCTTCCAGCTAGCGACAGATAGCGCCGGAACCAACATCGTAGACTTCAGCGTGAATCCCAGCACAACGTCTGTTCAGCTAGGTAATTTGGGCTTAGACCTCAAGCCAGGCTCAGAGCAGCAAACACTGACGTTCGATTTGCAAAATGCCTACACTGACCCAACGCCTAACCCAGGCACGATAGAACATATGTTTATGGGAGCGGGTGGTAGCTCTTTGAGTACCGTTTCACCGGCTTCGGGTGATGGGGTTTCTGGTGCTTCGGCCACGGGCGGTGGTGGCGGCGTAGTAGAAGTGGGCACTCCCACCGCCAGAATGAACTCTACATCGCAGGTGACGGCTCACGTAAGCGCGACATCGATTACGGCTGACGGGTCGGTGAGTATCGATGCTGACGCTAACTCCAGGGTGACATCGTACGCCCGCAACGGGGGTGGGGGTGGTGATTCTATTGGTGATGCTAATGCCACAACCAACAGCACCGCGAATACTGACGCCTATGTAGGCTCAAATGTTGATATTTCAGCTGGTAACGACTTCATTTTGCAGACCGATTCCAACCACTTTGTTGGTTCTGAATCTAGGTCAACCGGTGGCGGTGCGATCGCGAGTAAGCGAGCTGATACTGGGGCCACGCTCAATTACACAAACAAAAGTGAGATTAGGTCAGGCGCTACGATTACGGCCCTAGATGCGGTAGGTATTTATGCTAATTCTGCCGCAGATGGGGCGACAACAGCCTTCACTGAGTCTGGGGGAGCAGGCTCTGGTTCTGTTTCTAACTCAACGCTCAATATCGGGGGGTCTACCCAGAATGAAGTTGACCAAGCTGTCGATATTACGGCAGATTCTGTTGATATCAATGCCCAAGTTGATAAGCTAAATGGCACCTCTAATTCAACGGCGCGTACCTATGCTTTTGTTGCTGTTGCCGATGCTGATTCGGGTGTGAATCTCACCTCGACTGTCGGCAATGTGATTGGGGTCGATGGCGATGACGCCGCTGCGCGGACAACCATTACAGGCTCTAGAGGCGTTGATATTACGGCGGTAGCTGCTGACTTGTTGAGCAATCGTAACAGAAGCGTTCTCCCTATCGGCTTTATTCCCGTACCGCGAGGCGGCACTCAAGGTGGTGATAATTCCACTGAGACGATTGATGTTAAGCGCAATGTTGAGGTTGTTGCTGGGGTCAGAGATGAGAGCCGAGCTAACGGCGGCGGGGCGGCGGAAATTAGCAGTGGTAACAGTGGATTGCAGAAAGGAAGTGCAATCACCAGCTACGCGAACAAAGCAACGCCCTCGCTAGCACTTTATGTAGATGTAAGGAGCGGCCAAGACGATAGCAATGAACTCAAGTGGGACGCGGATGTCACGATTCTTAGTGGCGGCGGCGAGCCAGAACTTGTCATCGATCAAGACGGCAAAATTATAAAGCTCACCAATGTTTCTGTTCGAGATGATCGAGGTGATGCTACTGAGCTGCGAGCTGGTGACACGATTAGTGATGGTGACTACTTTGTGGAGGTAAGCAACAGTGGTGCCCTTGGCGACGCGTTCTTTAAAGCTGAACAGTTTGTCAAAAATGGTATTGCCTCTCCTAGTAATCCATCTTGGCCTCTGTTTGAATTCCGCAATAACTTTGGCAATATCGATATTCTCGATCACTCCGATCAAGAGATGCACATTGTTAAAATCGACACGATTAACCGAGGTGACGAGCTACCGCTGGTGCAAATAGAGTCAGCGCCGGGTGCACCCAGATCAAGCACTACCCTAGAGTTCGACTTGCGCCGGGCCTTTGCGGCAACAGAAATTGATATTCAGAAGATTCAACGCGATCGCGCAAACCTAATACGCAGTGATCGCGATATCGTCATCGATGGCGACATCCTCAACCCAATTGGCTTCACCCGCATTCTCAACACAGATGGAAATATTCTGGCCTCTACACCCACGGCTTGGATAGAAACCAGCGCGCTAGATATTGAAGCCATTAACGGCAGCGTTGGCCTAAACGATGCCAATCGCGTGAACGTTGCGCTGGTGCGCGGCATTGACCTGGGAGACGTGGGCAATGCTAACGACGACGCACCACGAGCGACGACGCTCTATGGCGCAGCTCAAAACGACGTTTATCTAAACCTGAAGGGGATTGATCGCATTCCTCTCGATTCTTCTCTTCAGGAGCCGTTTATTGTCAGCATAGATGCTATTGAATCTAGAGCTGGCGATGTTAATCTCTTGCTTCAAGATAGCGAGCATCAAACGGGAACCGGTCAGCTTGGTGGCGTTCGTGTGTTTGTTCCCACAGAAACACCTGTGTTTGACGAAATCTTGAACAACCACTTCCGCCCCGACGTTATCTTACCGAATGCGGTTGACCCTGCTGTTTTGGGAGGGGGAACGGTTACACCCATCGACAGTGCATAACGATACGAGCCAAAACAACAGCTTTTGGCCAGGACGCTTGGGGTATTGAGTGGTACAGGGCAAGATGTTAATGACGCTGATTAGTTTGGAGCGAACGCTCCCGAAAGCGCCGGACTACTCGCCGACCAAGACATCAACATCCGCCACAATTCGGATGCTACTGTCATCGACCTGGAAGGCTTCACTAACTTACTGCCGACTAACGACCAAAGCGACTTACTCACTGCTACCGGGCTTGGCGTACTCGACGTGGTCACTAGCGGCAGTATTGACCTTACAGAAGTCGCTGGCACCTTGAATGTTGGCCAGGCTCGCTCTAGAAAGGGCAACGTGATTTTGACGGTGCGTGATTCGGCAACGGGCAATTTTGAGAATCTGCGCATCGACAACAATCCCAATGTGGACGCTGAGATTTTGGCAGAGGTCGGGGAGGTTGTCTTGCGCGTTGGCGATGACCTGCTATTGACTGACACGGGTAAAATTCGAGCCGCTCGAACGGTGAAAATCTTTGGTGATTTTGGTAACGCCGATGCCGATGGCAGCATTATCGACCTGCGTGGCGTGATTACGGCTCAGGCTCCAGATACGACTCAGCCTGCTGTGGACATTGTGACGGATACAGACGATGACATTGTCAGTCTGACGAATGTGCAAGTGGGCAGCCCAACGAGAATCAGTACCTTGCAAGGAAATGACCTGATTCAAGTAGGCAGCTTGGCCGCCACATTATCGAGCCTCAGCAATGCTAACGGGACCCTTAATCGCATTAGTGATTTGCTCACGGTAGAAGGCGGAGACGGTAGCGATCGCCTTCAGCTAGATGAGACAGGAGACACGGAAGAGAACTCAGGTATTCTCTCTTCTACTCGGCTGGTCGGTTTGGGAATGGCTAGCGCAGAGGCAGACCAAAAGCGGATTAATCGAGATAAAGGAATTGCCTACAGCGGGCTGGAAGATCTCTCGCTAGAGTTGGGTTCTAATAGCGATCGCATGGTAATTACCAGCACCCACAGCGGCGCGACCACAGTCAACACTGGCGATGGCGACGATATTGTTGATCTGGGCTCTAATCCTGTTCTAGATGCTGAAGGGCGTCTGCAAACTGACGTAGACAACAAAATCATTTCCGGTGGCCAGCTTGACGATATCAACGGTTCACTCACACTCACTGGCGGCAACGGTATAAATCCTGCCGCAACGCCGGGCACCGGGCCGCAGAACAAAGACACTTTGAATATTGACGAGCGTGCTGACGTTGATGGCAACACAGGTGCGAACGCTGGGCAAATTGCGGCCACTGGCGACGGACGCGCTCAGGTGACTGGGCTAGATATGGCTGGGAACGTGCTGTATGACCAGTTCGAGATTCTCAATGTTGACTTGAGTGAGTTTGAGGATGCGCTCACGATTGAAGACAATACCGATGCGGGCGAGACCACTGTGAAAGCGGGTGCGGGTAACGATACTGTGACGGTGAATCTGCGATCG
>ERZ1740052.567-NODE-567-length-12610-cov-4.988769_pt1 | contig 12610 bp, 16 predicted proteins | sample MGYA00581750_ERZ1740052 | MGnify/ENA primary metagenome ERZ1740052 (study PRJEB43018, sample SAMN04849743) | marine metagenome | isolation source: floating plastic debris | place: Pacific Ocean | collected 2008-08-30 | study: EMG produced TPA metagenomics assembly... | reverse complement strand
TCCTTTCAGTAAGGCTTATTCAGGATTGGATAATGCCGAGATTGAAAAGCTAGATCGATGGATTCGTCGCCATACCCGCGAAAAGTTTGGACCGGTGCGCTCGGTAGAGCCTACTCACGTGTTTGAAATTGGATTTGAAGGAATTGCCGAGTCAAAACGGCATAAGTCGGGGATTGCCGTGAGGTTTCCAAGAATTCTGCGCTGGCGGACGGATAAGCCGGTGGAGGAGGCAGATACGCTGGAGAGTGCGATCGCGCGGCTGGAAGGTAGGAGAGGGGAGGCAGGGAAGAAAGGGTGAGGGGGTGAATGCCTTTAGATTACCGAATTGTAATCTCACCGCGCTCTTTTAGCTGGCTCGATCTCTGTGGCGTGGTTAGCTGGCAGACCCAGTCTCCTGTTTTACCCGTGAGGAAAGGGATCTCTGAGCCATCGCTGGCTAAGATGCGGGTGCGATCGCGACAGTTATACAGTTCTAGCGGTTGCTTCACCCCATCAACGCTGACAACCGTACGATACTCCCAATAGCTCCTAGCGCTACGGCGAATGCTGCTGATGCACACCTCATGCCCGGTAAAGGTTCGGCAGGAGTCAGCCTGGGCTGGCGTAGAAGCAACGTTGACTAGCCACACAGCAAACGGTAGCGCTAGCAGCACAATAACGACTGCCCACCACACAGATAAAAACTTATCGACAATCAGAGACTTCAGAAAAAGCATTTAATAGGATGTAAACCTATGTAAATTCTACCGTCTTGTGCGAACTGACAAGTCGATTATGAAACATCCATGCCATTTGGTTCGTGCCACACAGTTCATGTCATTGATATTGAAAACACAAACATTGACAGCGCTCGTTTGTATGACGTTGACAGTTGGATGTCAGTCTGTGATCTCAAAGGTGGAACGTTCGGCGAGTGAACGACCGAATCGTTCAAAGCGACCGACAGTAAACCAGGCAACCCAAAGAATCAGTCTGACGATTTCGGCAGCAGCAAGCCTGCAAAATGCGCTGGGTGAAGTGGAATCCCTGTTTGAGCAGCGTTACCCAAATATCGATATTTTTTACAACTGGGGCGGGTCCGGTACGCTGCAAAGGCAGATTGAACAGGGTGCACCCGCAGATATTTTTTTTTCGGCAAGCGCTATGCAGATGGATGTGCTAGCCCAGCAAGGAAAGATTAAAACGCATTCGAGCAAAGTTATCCTCACTAATCAGCTGGTACTCATCGCACCCGAAAACAGTCCGCTCACAGGATTTGCGGACCTAGAAAAGCTGAAACGATCGCAGCAGATAGCCGTAGGAGAGTTTCGTAGCGTTCCTGCCGGGCAATACGCGCAAAATACGCTAGATCACTTTCAATTGCTTCCCCAGCTATCTTCTCAGCTGGTCTTTTTTAGCAATGTACGCGGTGTTTTGGCCGCTGTGGAAAGTGGCCATGCCGAAGCAGGATTGGTCTACCTTACAGACGCTGCGCTTGCCAATCGGGTCAAGGTGGTGGCGATCGCACCTCAAAACTCACACGCCCCAATCCATTACCCCGTCGCGATTTTGCAGCATAGCGAGCACCCGCAAGCGGCGCAGCAATATATTGACTTCCTGAGCGATCCCGCTGTGCTTGAGACCTTCAATCGTTATGGATTTAGCACGCCGTAATTAACACCGCAATCAGTACACCGCAATTTTTTAGGGCTCCCTGCTGCTTATGCCCCTCCTGATTTCGCTGAAAGTTGCTGCGATCGCCACCCTCATCACCGTCAGCGTGGCCATTCCCGTCGCCTACGGCATGGCCAAATATAAGGGACGCGGACAAAGCCTAATCGACAGCTTACTGCTGCTGCCGCTCGTCCTTCCACCTACAGTCATTGGGTTTGCACTGCTCTGGCTACTGGGCGATCGCAGTCCCCTTTCCCCACTACTAGATACCTTTCAAATCAATATCGTATTCACCTGGTGGGCAGCTGTCCTCACGGCAGTGATTGTCTCCTTCCCGCTGATGTATCGCAGTAGCCGCGCCGCTTTCGAGCAAATCGACACGTCGCTGCTAGCCGTCGCTCGAACGCTAGGCGCAACCGAATGGCGAATCTTTCGCCGCGTCGCAATTCCCCTCGCTGGCCCTGGCATCATGGCTGGCGTGCTGCTGAGCTTTGCTCGGGCCCTCGGCGAATTTGGGGCCACGCTGATGCTGGCTGGCAACATTCCAGGAAAAACGCAAACCCTGCCGATGGCAGTGTACTTCGCGGTGGAGAGGGGGGATTTGGGCATGGCGACTAAGTGGTCTTTGGTGATAGGAGCGATCGCGCTTGTCGTCGTTGTTTTTGCAAATAGGCTCAGCCAACTGCCGCACAAGAAACACACAGCAACTCTTTCGCAATCTATCTATTCAAAGCAGATCGCACCATCGCAAGTAACCACAAAATCACCTCTATCGCTCAGCGTTGATATCACCAAACAGCTACCGAACTTTACGCTACGCATTCAATTTCAAACAACGGACGTTTTAATCGGGATTCTGGGCGCTTCCGGCGCAGGCAAAAGCTTGCTGCTACGGTGCTTAGCAGGTGTAGAAACGCCTGATTCAGGCCGGATCGCCCTAGGTCATCACATCCTTTACGACAGCGAACAAGCTATCAACTTGCCGAGCAGTGAACGCCAAATCGCTCTGCTATTTCAAAACTATGCGCTCTTCCCCCATCTCACAGTTAGCGAGAATGTCGCCTTTGGAATTCACAAGCTCAACAAACACGAGCAGTCAGAACGTATCTGGAGCGAACTCGCGGCGGTGCAGATGGAACCGTTTGCCCATTACTATCCGCATCAACTCTCGGGCGGGCAGCAGCAGCGAGTGGCTTTAGCCAGGGCACTAGCAAGTCGACCAGAGTTGCTGTTGCTAGATGAACCGTTTTCGGCCTTAGACACCCATTTGCGATCGCACCTCGCCCAGCAGATCTTCGACCGAATTGACCAATATCGCGGTACCGCTTTGCTCGTAACGCACAGTTTTCCAGAAGTCTACCGAGCGAAGCAGATGGTGGTATTGGACCAAGGGCAAGTCGTGAGGCAGTCGGCACCACGGGATATTTTTGAGCGGCCTGGGAGAAGAGCGATCGCACAGCTCACCGGACCTATCAACCAGTCGCCCATGCAGATTTCAGGCGATCGCATCTACTCAACCCACTGGAAAATGCCGCTGCAACTACCACCAAACAATCTGATTAAACAGCAAAACAGCCTGCACGATACAGACAACCTTTCAGTAGGCATTCGACCTCATCACGTATCTTTTGTAACAGAAAGTATGTATAACAGCTCTCCACACGTCCCCGAAAGAGCTGTTAAGATATCTTCCTCTAGTTTCGATAACATCGAATCGACACCCCTTCCTGAAACAAATCAGGCTCCTGGCTGGCTAGCCAACGTGAGTCAGCTGCCGCGCTCCGTCGTCCTCAGCATCAAGCTTCACAGCGCCGCTCGGCATACTCACGACTACCACCTGCAAGCCATCGTCCCCCTACAACACTGGCAACAGCTAAGAACGCATCCGCTCCCTTGGACGGTACATCTGCCTCCTGAACACCTTATTGTGCTCCGGCCATGACGACCCAAACGCTTCCAACACAGACGATTCCTACCCTAGACCTGCAAGACTTTACCAGCGGAAAAAATACAGACGCGTTTGTCGAAGCCTTGGGGCAGGCGCTGGAAGAATTTGGCTATTTCACCCTGGTTAACCACGGCGTAGAGCAAAGAATTATTAACGCCGCCTATGGCGCTGCCGAAGCTTTTTTTGCGCTGCCTGACAATACCAAAAACCAATACGAAATCGCTGAGCTTCACGGGCAGCGAGGGTTTACCTGCTTTGGTACCGAGCATGCCAAAGACAGCCAAGCACCTGATCTTAAAGAATTTTGGCACTGGGGCCGCGAACAGCCCACCGCCCACCCAGTCAGCTATCCCAACAACATCTGGCCCAGAGAAGTCCCCCAGTTTCGCCCGGTGACGACGACCCTATTTCAGCAGCTAGAAACCTGCGCAGCTGAACTCATGCAGGCCTGCGCCCAGTACCTAAACCAGCCCAAAAACTTTTTCGCCCCGCAGGTCAGCGAAGGTCAAACCATCCTACGGATCATCCACTATCCCCCCATTCCAGAAGACATCACACCCAACAGCCAACGGGCAGCCCCCCACGAAGACATCAACCTGATCACACTGCTATGTGAAGCGACCTCACCAGGACTAGAACTCCTCACTCGCAACGGCCAATGGCTCCCCGTACAAACCCTCCCCGGCCAAATCATCGTCGACACAGGCGACATGCTTCAGGCCCTGAGTAATGGCCTCCTCAAAAGCACCACTCATCGCGTTGTGAATCCCAATAGCAGCCGCGATCGCCGCTTTTCCATGCCCTTCTTCGTCCACCCCCGGCCAGAATTTGACCTCACGCCGCTGCCCAACTGCATAGAACGCACAGGCGGCCATCAGCAATATCCAGAGCAGACCGCTGGAAAGTACCTTCAGCAGCGTCTTCAGGAAATCGGACTGAAATCGAGCTGAGTTAGAAAGCAAACATCAAAATTTCAGGGATAATTGAAACACTGTTGCTGTAAATCGCCAACCCACTCATGGACTTCTCTCTAGCCATCCCAACCTTCGTTATCACATTGCGAGAAGGGGTAGAAGCCGCACTAGTCGTCGGAATTGTACTGGCTTGCTTGAGTAAGGCGAATCGCAGCGAGCTCAACAAATGGGTGTACGCAGGGGTAGCCGCTGGCATCGTAGGCAGCATTCTCATCGGGTTATTTCTAGGGCTCACACTAAGCCGAGTCCAGTACGCAATGCCCGCACTCCAAGGACTCATCAAACCTTTCCTTGGTGTGCTATTCGGCAGCGTTGCCATTGTCATGCTCAGCTGGATGCTGATTTGGATGACCCAGCAGGCAAAGAGCATGAAAAGCAACGTAGAAGGCTCACTAAAAGATGCCCTAGCTGACTCCGAAAGCTCGAATATCAGCATTTTTAGCCTGGTGTGCATTGCGGTGCTACGCGAGGGCTTTGAGACCGTACTGTTTTTGTTTAGCAACTTACAGCAAAGCGTAGAAGGAATTTTAGGCGCGGTAGCGGGCCTCACTGGCGCAGTCGGCATCGGCATAGCCCTCTTTAGGTTCGGCATCCGCATCAACCTCAAACGCTTCTTTCAGGTAATGGGCGTTTTCTTACTCCTCATCGTCGCGGGTCTCGTCGTCTCCGTCTTCAAAAACTTGGACGCTGCCTTCACCGCCATCAGCATGATGAAACCCGAGCTAGATCTGTGCATCAGCACTCAATCTTGTATCCTAGGCCCACAGCTCTGGGACACCAGCGCCATCCTGCCCGACAAGCAGTTCCCCGGCATCTTACTCAAAACCATGCTCGGCTACCGGGATCACATCTATCTGCTACAACTGTTTGCCTACGCTGCTTTCTTGATTGGAGTAGGCGGTCGCTACTTCCGCAGCTTGAATTTTAAAGTCAAGAAAGCTGCTAGCACAGAAACGGCCGAACCACAGCTTTAGCCATCGGCTGAATGAGCCTAAAGTAGAGCAATTTCTTAAGTCGTTGAAACCAAAAACAGTTTCACCTTATGAAAAAGAAAGATTGGTTCTTTACAAGATATAGCAAAGCGCGGATGCATATCTCAAAGAGAGGCTGCGCCAACGTGCTTTGCTATGCACTTTGCTAGGCGGTATGTATGACTTACAGCCGATAACTATACCTAATGCAAAGTGCCGGACGCTATAGATGAAACTTTAACGAGGCTCTGTGGCCGGGCCATCGTCCCGATGCGATTGCTCCAGCAGGCGCTCGAAGCGTTCTTTGCTCCAGCGGTCAGAGGCGTAGGAGATAGCGCTGATATCATCAAGGCGAATGAGCCAGACGGTGCGCTGATAGGGATCATCGTGCTCTTCTTCGTCTTCAAAGCCTTCGGCGACGTCGACATCGACAACTTCTACATATTCGGCATCAAGAAAGATAGGGATGCCAACAAGGCGGGTGCCGGGCATGCGAAACCAAACTTCACTACCCGCGTGAAGGGCTTCTTCTAATCGGTGATACAGTCGGCTGGAAGTTGAAGAAGGGGAAGCAGCCGATCTTGTAGGGCTGGACTGCTCCTGACGGGCGGTATTCTTCATCATGCCTTCTGTCATAACGTTCCTCCTAAGTACATTCTGCTGTGCCTTGACCCTAAGAGATATCCTAAAGGGTGTGATAAATCAATGAGTCAACGCACAACTTCACTACGCTCTTGGTATGCTCTGTGGTCTCCAGCTAGCAGCTTAGCGCTTTCCTTACATTAAAAACGGGTAGCTCACTGTAGAAAACCGTACATATACAGCTGACGTCTTTGTAAATGATGTTACCGAAACAAGCGATCACTTCGCCAAACTTGCATTTCATGAAACATCATTTAGACAAAGCTCGTTCAGCTAGATCTCATTCAACATAGCAAATCACTGATTCACTGTGAATTTTTAGTGTGGGCTTTTAAGATATTGGTTGAAGAGATGCTCTGTTTTTGGCTAACGCATCTACTTTGAAGGACGAACTCGCATGAGTGGTTGACCAAACTCAATAGGCTCGGCGTTTTCTACCAGGATGTCGACGATTTCACCGGAGACTTCTGCTTCTAGCTCGTTCATGAGCTTCATCGCTTCGATAATGCAGACCGTTTGGCCAGACTGGATGCGATCGCCCACTTCCACAAACGCCGATTCGTCTGGCGCAGGCGACCGATAAAACGTACCGACCATCGGTGACGTAATTTCGACCAGCGAAGGATCTACGACTGGGGCAGCCATAGGGGCGGGCTCAGCAGCTGGCGCGGGAATAACGGCTGGCACCACTGGCGCACCACCAGCAACTGGCGCAGCTGGCATCATTTGAGGAGCGGGCGCAGAACTTACAACCACATCCGGCTGAAGCGCAGACGGCTTACGCAGCGTCAGGTCAAACTCAGCGGTTTTGAGGGTTAGCTCAGCGATGTCAGTCTGATTGAGGGCAGCGACTAACTCGCGGAGTTCGTTGAAATTCACCGATTAAAACTCCAGTTTTTTAAAGATGCAAGGAAAAGATGCAGAAAATTAAAGATGCAAACAATAGGAACAAAAAAGCGACTCGCAGAAGAAAATTACGTTTCGCGGCCAAGGTAGGTATCGTTACGCGTGTCGATTTTGATCATTTCACCTTGAGAAATAAACAGTGGCACCATTACCTGCGCTCCTGTTTCTACGGTGGCAGGCTTTGTACCACCGGTGGCTGTATCACCCTTAACGCCAGGATCAGTTTGGGTGACTTCTAGCGTGACCGAGTTGGGCAGCTCTACTTCCAACACCTTCTCATCCCAAGTCAGAACGGTGACTTCCATTTCTTCCTTGAGATACTTTACCGAAGCCCCAATTTGCTCTTCGCGCAGACGGCTTTCCTCATAGGTTTCCATATCCATAAAGACGTACTCATCGCCGTCTCTATAGGTATATTGCTTATTTCTTTTTTCCAAAATCGCTTGGGGAAGCATCTCACCGGCTCTGAACGTACGCTCCAGGTTGCTGCCGGTTTCAGCATTTTTGAGCTTGGTTCTTACAAAAGCAGAGCCCTTGCCAGGTTTGACATGCAAAAACTCTACAACGCGCCATACAGAGCCATCTATCTCGATGCTGGTACCGGTGCGAAAATCGTTGCTTGAAATCATGGTGATAGCTGAGGAGTGCTGAGGCAATCGGCCATTATTGTACAGCCCAAAGGTAACTTGACCTATGGCTTCGGATGGCCTCGGATGGGCAGATGTATGGCAAGATCAAGACTATGCTCCTTTAAAACGCTAAACTGCCTCCCTATGATTTTGCGAAAGCCTACCTGTATTAGCCATAAGAGTGATACGAAGAGCGGGCCTGCCTGGCTGATGACCCCGATCAAAAGTTTTATTAAAACGGCTTGTTTGCCCCTTTTGCTCTCGGCGACGTGCCTGTTTGCGATCGCCTCTCCGGCTCAAGCGGGCCTGCCCCCTGGCAACGCAGTCACCGATGGCGCTGCCCTGCTCCGCTACTCACTCCCGATTGACAGTCCAGAAATTCGCAAAGTGCAAGGTGAATTGGAAGGGATTTCGGAGTGGCTACGCAGTAAGCGCTGGGGACCCATAAAAAAGAACATCACCAAGGTAGAACGGCAGCTAGATCGTAAGCGAGATGCGATTTTGGCAGCAGTTCCTGAGGAGAGGCAAGCGCAGGCAGGCGAGCTTATAGATGGTATTCAAGCCGGGCTAGAGCCCATTCGAGCAGCGGCCGACGCCGAAGACAAAGAGGCCGTTTGGATAGAACGCAAGAAGCTACTTGATCAGGTCGGTCGGGTAGAAGAACTCATGGTAGATGGGTTCCCCTTTGAAGTGCCAGCAGAATACGACAGCCTACCTCAGCTAAAAGGCCGAGCCACCGTTGAGTTTGAGACGAGTAAAGGAAACGTGACAGTTGTAGCCGATGGCTATAGCGCACCGGTGACAGCGGGCAACTTTATCGACCTAGTCGACAAAAAGTTTTACGACGGGATGCCGTTTATTCGCGCTGAAGACTTTTATGTGCTGCAAACGGGTGATCCTGAAGGACCAGAAGAAGGCTACATCGACCCAAAAACTAAGGAATACAGAGCTATTCCGATGGAGATTTTGGTCAAAGATGACGACGAACCAATCTATGGCTTCACGCTCGAAGAAATTGGCCAATATATGGATGAGCCGATTTTGCCCTTTAACTCCTACGGCAGTTTGGCACTCGCTCGCCCCGGTGACGACAACAACGGTGGGTCTTCTCAGTTTTTCTTTTTCCTATTTGAGGCGGAACTAACACCCGCTGGGCGCAACATGCTAGATGGCCGATATGCGGTGTTTGGCTACACGGTGGATGGCAAAGAAGTACTGCGATCGCTCACCCAGGAGGACAAGATCATCTCGGCAAAGGTTGTCGACGGGCTAAACAATTTAGTCTCTCCAAAGGCATAGATATTAGGTCGAAGCCCTACAACAGGCGCAAAAAACGATCATAATCACAGACATACGCTGTCAGAAACGCTTAATATTGCTGTACCTTTAGTGAAATTGGTACGGTTGAGACCTTTACAAGCTTTCAACCGCACCGATAACTTCTCTTTTCACTAGATCTCTTGAGATACCGAAACCATTCGCTCCGAGACTTCCTAGCTAGCAGCATTTTGTAACGAACTGTTCTAAGGCGAATCTAGTAAACGCTTCAGAGCATATAGCTGATACAAGTACGAAATAATCGAAGCTGCTAACTAAAGAAATGCTCTCAATTGAGGAAAAAAACCTTCACTTCTATATCGAATTGCTCGTACACACCTGTACATATGGGTAGTTTTGTATAGAACTCTCTAACTACAAAATAAAAATAATACCTGTAGTATGTTTTTTCTGAAGTCTTTTTCTGTTGAGGGGCAACGCATTCCCTTAACAGGAGAGCGGAACGCCTTCGGCGTACAACTGTAATATGCACATCTGTCAGCAGCATCCTGACAGATGTGAGCTCCATATCTATATAAGGTTGGCAGATACCAACCCACAATCATGGAAAAGGTAAACCATCTAATCCTTCCGGCAGATCTCAGTCGTCCCTCCAACACAATCGCTGACTTGGGTGAGCTTGCGCTCATCGAAAAGCTCAAGCCCTTTTGTGCGGCAGGCGCGATCGGTGACGATGCTGCAATCATGAAGGCACAGCCACAGCACAAGCTAGTAGTCACCACAGATATGCTGACGGAAAATGTGCACTTCAGCGGACGGACCACACCACCCTACACAGTTGGATGGAGAGCCGTTGCTGCAAACCTAGCAGACATTGCCGCTATGGGCGCGATGCCTATAGGGATCACAGTAGGCCTAGGTCTACCTGGCCATACGCCTTTGAACTGGGTCGAAGAGCTGTACCGTGGGATGGCAGACTGCCTGAACATTCATGGAGGCGCTATCGTTGGCGGTGACCTATGCCGAGCAATGCAGCGAACGGTGTCGATTACAGCACTAGGCGAAGTCCTGCCGCACCAAGTCATCCGTCGTGATAGAGCCTCGCCAGTGATGACGGTCGATCAGACTGGGCCCCATGGAGCTTCGAGCGCAGGACTGGCCTTGCTCCTAGAAGAGCTAGAGCTAAAGGAGCAACAGCCCAGCGGCACACTCAGCTATGCCAAAGCGTGGATCAAAGCCCACCAGATGCCGGTTCCTCGATTTGACGCACTCAAAGACTTGCGCCGCGTCATTCAAAAAGACAAGGGAGCGATTTATCCCACCATCACTGGGATGGACAGCAGCGACGGGCTGGCTAACGCCCTCTTGCAAATTAGCAACAGCAGCCGAGTTGGGATGAATATTGTGCGTTCAGCCATTCCGTTACCGGCTGGGCTCAGCGCAGCCGTCGGTCCCGAAACCGCGCTCAAATGGGCACTCCATGGCGGAGAAGATTTTGAACTTGTGCTTTGCCTACCTGCCAAAATCGCTGAAGCCTTTACAAAAACGAGGTTTGCGACAGCCATTGGCACAACTACAGATACTGGCATCGTTAAGTTGCTCTCTGCCGAAGGCAGTAGTAGTAGCACAACCATTACCCACGAAAGCTATCAGCATTTTTAGAATGCTGATAGCCATCTTTTTGAAGGTTCGTTCTCTTTCGCGCAGTCTCTTTCGCGCAGTCGCCTTCATAGTGCTCTTTCATGAGGTTTCTTTCGTATGAGCTCTTTTACGTAGAGCAAAAATGCACTACACTTACAAGGTTATTGCACTTTAATTAAGACACTACGCTCATGGCGGCTCCCAAGAAGAAAACCTCCAAATCCAAGCGGAACAGTCGCAGAGCTACCTGGAATCGCAAAGCCGCTATTCAAGCACAGCGCGCGCTTTCTCTCGGTAAATCTGTACTGACCAATCAATCCAATAGTTTTGAATATCCTTCTGATGACGACGAAGATGATGACGAGTAGGAACGTAGCGTGCTACGCCCCCACGGGATATACGCTACCTGTCAGTGCCATCAAGCACTTACGGTAGCGCCTCCAAAAAGCAGAGCCTCTTGTGCTCTGCTTTTTTGCTCAATATCCATTGTTTATTTGGTCAGAGAATGTATTTATCAAATCTTCCGGCTGGCCGGATAGCAGGGACTTGTTTGCTAACACTGCTAGCCGCTACGCAGGTTGGCAACACGCCTGCAAAAGCGGAGTTACCTACTAGCGGTAGCCTGACAGTACAAATCAGCGGATTAAAAAATGCAGAAGGGCAGGTATGTTTTAGCCTGTACGACAGTAGCGCGGGATTTCCTAACGACGCAGAAGCGATAGTCGCGCAGCAATGTATTGCGGCTGATTCAGAAATCGTTCAGACACAGGCAGAAAACCCGACAGATGGAACGGCAGCAACAGAAGCGTTGCTATCTGTTACGTTTTCTGAGCTGAGCATGGGAACCTATGCTGTTTCGGTGCTGCACGACGAAAACGAAGATGAGCAAATCAACCGAGGAACGTTTGGCATACCCACGGAAGGGTTTGGCTTTTCTCGTAACCCAGTGGTTCAGACCAGCGCACCAGAGTTCTACGAAACGGCGGTCTTCGTCTTTGGGAGCACGACAACTGAGATCGAGATGGTTTACTTTTAAGAGAGGAACCGCAATAAAACTTAAATGACCTTTAGACACAGCACCATTCGTCGAATAAAATTTACGTTGACACAGGAGCACTGCCGAGTCAAAGCTATACGCGTCGCACTCTGTGTAGGCACACTGCTATTCACCATCAATCACGGTAGCGCAGTGATGAATGGCGAAATGAGTACAGTGCGCTGGGTATCGGGACTGCTGACCTACGCGGTGCCTTTTATGGTGAGCATTCATGGGCAGAGCAGTCGGCGAGCGCCAATGTAACACTCGCAGGCCTGTAGCATCCGCAAGCCACAGACCTCACAAGTTCCTCAAACTTTTCACCTATCTTTAAGACATCGATGGGGAGAAGAGAATATCGTTTTAATCAGGAACAGGTGCTAAGCAAAGCGATGATTTTGCTTAGTAGCGGGAGGCTATCTTTTATGAATCTTCAGCAGCTATTACGTCGGTACAATCAGGGCAATCGCGACTTTTCGGACGACTCGTTTCGAGCGACCTCTTTGCCCAGGACATTTTTGAGTGGTGCAGATTTCAGCCGCTGCGACTTTACAGGGGCAGACTTAAGCTACACAAATCTCAGTCGGGCCACCTTAACAGCGGCAATACTGACAGGTGCAGAACTTACTAGTAGTGACTTGAGTGGCTGTAATTTGAAGGGGGCGCATTTGATTGGCGCCAACCTAAAAGACGCCAGCCTAGTCGGTGCTAGCTTAGCTGGTGCTGATTTACGCTCTGCAAATCTTGAATATGCTGATCTGAGTGGGGCAAACCTAAAGGGTACTTTATTGAAAGGCGCAAACTTACAAGGCGCGCGGCTTGTGGGTGCTTGTGTGGAGACCTATCAGCTGTCCGAAGCTATTTGTGGGGATATCACCTGCAAAATCGCATAAGCTAGCCGGATCGGTTGCGATCGCAATCATTCAAATCTC
>ERZ1740052.565-NODE-565-length-12625-cov-11.112013_pt1 | contig 12625 bp, 12 predicted proteins | sample MGYA00581750_ERZ1740052 | MGnify/ENA primary metagenome ERZ1740052 (study PRJEB43018, sample SAMN04849743) | marine metagenome | isolation source: floating plastic debris | place: Pacific Ocean | collected 2008-08-30 | study: EMG produced TPA metagenomics... | reverse complement strand
TTTTTTTTTAATGATACGGTGACAACTGAGATCTAAATTTTTTCCATACACGACGCTCTTCTGATCTATAAAGTAGCAACAAATGTATAAAGGCACTTAAGAGAGGTATTTATATCGATTACGTAATTAGGGTGGAAGTGTAAAAATTATCTTAAAACTACGGAGATTCACCCTTATGGATGAACGCCGTCTGAAAAAGTACGTTGCCCTGATTAAACAACTTTTGAATTGTCCAAATGGGGAGGAATTTGTAATCTTAAAAGCCAATACTCAATTGGTTGATGAAGATTTGATTATGGTAATGGAACAGATTGCCATTAAAGCTGAAGATAGCGGTGCAAATGGAACTGCTGAGTTTTTGAGACATCTGGCTAACGAGTTAAAGGGTATGTTAGCACAAGCAACAAAAACCTTTAATTCTGAGGATAATGAACGTTCTTCTGCTTATTTACAACTGATTGAAAAGTTAATGAGTTGCCCCCGGGGAACTGAAGCAGAAATATTGCAAGAGAATCAAGATTTAGTTGATACGCAATTCGTTTTGACTTTAGGACAAGTCGCGGCAATAATGGCAGAAATTGGTGAAGAAAAAGTATCACAATTTCTACAGAATATTGCTACCCCTTTGGCTAAAGGAATTAAAAGTTCTTTGCCACCTGCTAAATCTTCCCAAAATTATATAGATTTTTTGGGTGAGGTGTTGCGTACTATTTCCAAAACTAATGGCAATGCAAAAGTGCTGTATCCATTATTTGCTGCGAATTTAGATAAACTAAATATGCATTTTGCCCAAGTTATGGAAGACTGGGTACAAGAAACTGTAGAAAAGTTACAGCCGTCAATAGTTCATAGCGTCTTAGTAGATATTGTAAATTTTAGTGTATTAATCCAGCAGTTCTCGCTAGGCAATAAAGCTGAGAACTTAGAAATTGCTATTAAAGGTTATCAGATTGCATTAACTTATTTCAATCGGGATAAGTACCCTGAAGAATGGGCTGGAACCCAAAACAACCTTGGTAATGCTTTGGTTGAGCGCATGACTGGGAACAGTGCAGATAATTTGGATAAAGGTATTTATTGTTACAAGCTGGCATTAGAAGTCTACCAACGCGATGTATTTCCGGAAGATTGGGCAATGACTCAAAACAATTTGGGCACTGGCTATAAAAGTCGCGAAAATGGCGATAAATCGGAAAATATCGAAATCGCAATTCAACACTATTTTGCCGCACTTGATGTATACCAACGTTCGGTATTTCCGTATCAATGGGCGACAATTCAATATAACTTGGGTAATGTATATTGCGATCGCGTTACTGGTGAGCGGGCTGAAAATATGGAAATCGCCATATTATCCTACAATGCAGCTTTGGAAGTGTATCAACCAGATTTAGTCCCCCAACAATGGGCAATGACTCAATATAATTTGGGTAATGCTTATAAAGAGCGGATTCGCGGTGACAAGAATGAAAACTTGCAAAAAGCTGACGAATGTTATTTAGCTGCAATGGAAATCTACAAACGATATCGCAATCCTGAAGAATAAGTGATTGTTTCCTTACGCACACACTTAAGAAACCCGGCTTCTATATTAGAAAAGTCGGGTTTCTGGTATTGCCTTACCCTGAGTAAGGAATAGGGAACAAGAAACACAAAATATTTATCATTATTTTATGCTATTGTCAGCTGTTCGTATTTTGTGACATTAAAATCAAAAAGATAAAATCCTATCTCCTGTTAACTCAACAATTGCCAAGATATGATAGATAGTTAAGCGAACAACGCACACAGCATAAACTATAAATTATGATAATCGCAAAACTTGTTTTATTTGCTTTACCCTTGATTATTGCTTGCATGATGTTTTTAGCAAATCCGGCAGCAGCATCTGTTGTTTATTCTGAATCTGCAACAACACATATTAATTCAGTTCACTCACAACCCGTTCATAAATTTCTAACCTTGAATCAGGTAGATAATTCTAATCCTATTATGGATCAACTTGGTTGCAATTGCGCTTACTGCGCTGGGGTTAAGTCCCCATTACAAGGTAAATTACCAATTTCCAATTTTTGATAAATTAAATACTTTGCAATATACAATCTCAAACTGTTGAAAGCAGATGCTTATTTATAAGTAGTGCTTTCCTGACGAAGATAGAAACCTGGTTTTTTTTGCCAGGTTTCTTTATTTTTATATTTAATTTTGTGTCAATTTCTCTTTTGTATAACCAGATATTAATACCATACTCTCGAATAATCCACTATTGTATTTAATTATTACTACTATTAATAAACTATTTTATAAACGAATAAGACATTATGTCATAGATTAAAAAAAATTATAAATACACTTTATGTTACTCTTTACAACCAATTAAAATAAATTTTCTTACCTAGAATAATTACAATATTTGTTGCAATATTACTTTTAGTTAAGGTAGCGACAAATACCTTACAGTTCGTGATTATGATGGTTTGCGGCAATCATTTGTAAACTATTTGACTCAAGAGAGAAAAGCTAAATGACACCACAGGCTACTGCAAATCCTCCACGGCAAGATGTTGTTGCTAATTCTAAGAGTCCGTTGTGCGTTGTAATTGAAGGCGAACAAGCTACACCTTTAAAGCAACTTCCGCAATCCTGGCAAGATATTTTTACGGGTAAATCTAATACTAAGCTTTCTAATGCTGAAGATTATGTGAAAATGGCTCAGCTATTTCTTCACAAGATGTCTCGTGGTGATGTAGATTTATTCAATGAATCAGAACATTTGCAGCATTTAAAGCCTGCTTTTTGCGAAATTTTTGGTAGTTTGGCTTGGCAAGCTCTTGATTTCTACGGTAAAGATTTTGATGTAGATAGATATCCTAATTTTAACCAAATCGAACAAGAACTTTCCCCCGAGGAAGATGACTACAACGAACGCAAACAAATCGTAGAAATTGGTAAAGCTTTGTTTGAAGAGTTCGGTTATGACTTACCAGCTTCTTTTTACCGCGTACATTTAGCCCCAGTTTATAGAGAAGAAGTTTCGGAAATTCGTCCGTTACGATTCTCTGAGGAAGACAAAAATCACGCACGGGCTTGGGATGCTTCTTTACACGGACAAAAGGTATTCCCAATTCAATTGATGGTACAAAGTATATCTTCTAAACACGGCTTTTTCCAAGAGCATGGTTGTGGTTGTAACCATGCCATGGCGAGAGTAGGTTCTACCGATACCTCTTTTGATTATCAAATTCGTCCAGAAATGCGTAATACCTGGATTCGCGACTTTATCTGGACTGTATGGTATGAGTACGCTTTCTTTAAGTTTACGCCGGTAACTCGTTTCTTAGTTGATTAATCAAGAAGATACATCTGTATCAGATTAAAACTTAGCTATTAGTCGGTTAAGGGCTTTTAATGTTCTTAACCGACTTTTGTTGTTTTTCACAGCGATTTCTCTCGGTTAACATAGCTAATTTCGGTTGATTCCACTACATTTTTTACCTCACCCTCCTTACCCCCCGTTCCCTCTCCTTACTAAGGAGAGGGAACGAGGCTAAAAAATTTTCAAACATTTTATTTTATTCAAGGAATAACTTATTCTTATCTATATAATTAGCTAACCTACTGCTAACTCCATGCATAAATATTTTGAGATGTTATGATTTGTTGAGAATTATTTTTCAAATGCTAGGAGTCTTAATATGGGTAATCCCTCACCAGCAAGTTATCCAAGTAAATCCAAAATGTTGAAGAGCCTGTTTTCGGATGCATATAAAACCGCTAAACAGGGGTTATGTGGAGATAGAGTTTTAGCTGAAAAAAGTCAGGTAGAAGAAAGATTAGAAATTTGCTCTAACTGTGAAAAGTATAATGCAGAAGCCAAGCGCTGTACTGTATGTGGATGCTTTATGCTAGTCAAGGCAAATATTCAAACTTCCGAATGTCCGGATGGTAGATGGTAAGCTTGCATTATTATCGATATTTTTTATGGTTATCGAATCCCTTATTGAATATCCCAATCCTTTGTTAAGACAAGTATCAACTAAAGTTGATGTTTTTGATTCAGATTTGCAAGCTTTGGTGAAAGATTTAGTTGATACCATGCTTGCAGAAGATTCTATGGGATTAGCTGCACCTCAAATTGGAAAGTTGAAACGAGTATTTGTGTTAAATAAGAAACGTATTGCAGGTGATAAAAGTAAAAATTATCAATCTGAAGATATATTGTGTATTGTTAATCCTGAGATAGAATTTCAAGCTCTGCGGGTTGATTCAAGTGAAGGATGTTTAAGTTTTCCGGGAAGGCGAGAAACGGTAAAACGTTTTAACAATGTAAGATTAAGGGCTTTTGACGAAGAAAATCGACCTTTTAGTGTTGATGCTGACGGGATGTTATCAATTCTTATTCAGCATGAAATCGATCATTTAAATGGGATTCTTTTTATTGATAGGTAGTTGGTAGTTGGTAATTGGTAGTTGGTAGTTGTTAGTTGGTAGTTGGTAGTTGGTAATTGGGGATTGGTAATTATTTAGTTAACTGGGCTTCTTTGTTGAAAAACTGATGGGAAAGGGCTTTGGTAAGTAATATGGTTGTTAATAGGTTGGTAAGTACGACCATAAACATAAGTAGAATTTGATATGATGCTGCTTCTGATGCGGTTTGGAAGGGAATTTGATCGTAATCAACACCGCTAATTATTATTCCACTCATAAATGCGGGTATTGTTACCATTCCAATTATCATCATTTGATTTATGGTGGGAATTAAACCAGCACGAATAGAATCTTTTTTATACCGCTCAATTGCTTGCTGCGGAGTTGCACCCAAACTGAGATGAGTTTCTATTTCAGCATGACTTGCATTGATTGTGCTGACAAAACGCTCTCCGGCGATCGCTGCGGCATTCATGGCATTACCTAATACAAATCCAGCTAGAGGAATCACGTATTGAGCCTGGAATAATCTATCTGGTTGAATTATCAAAAAATTTGCATAAACTAAGGTGAATGCTGTACTAAACAACATTGAACCCCACACTAAAGGAAGAATTCCTGGCATTTTCTGAGCAATACGATTTTTGGCAATAATCGCCGCAAGAGTTAGCATTACTGCTAAAATCGCCAAAACTGCCCCAAAATTATTTAAGGCAAGAATAAAGTCTAAAATGTATCCCAACACTATCAACTGTAGGATGCTTCTGACAGTGGCAAAAGCTAAATTTAATTCCAGCCCGATTTTCTGCCAAAAAGATAAACCGATGGCTATAACCATTAATCCCGAAGCAATACCTAAATCTAAAAAATCTAGTTCTATCAGTTCTGACATCGAAATTATAAAGGGAACAGGGAATAGGGAATAGAGAGAATATTAATAAGTATTTTTAGTTACCGAGGATAGTCTTCTTTAGAGAAGAATATCAATTATAAAGGCTCAACTCAAGTGAAACATGATTTCTGAAGGAATTACACAAACAAATACATTTTGTTGTTCCCTTTTCCCCTTAACCTATTCCCTTGGTGTCAATTAATTGTATTTCTGTTCCGATCTACCCAGCTACCCGATGTATCAATATACGAACCTAAAGGCTTAAGACAACAGTAAAATCTAAATGTTATATTGCCGAAAATAAGCGCGAAACTCAGATTCATTGGGTATTATGGGCGACAGCATTGAGCAACAAATACGATTAAAAATTTAACAAGTCCCAACCGCACTATCATCTATATTCATATAACAAAAAAGCTCATGATACAAACTGTAAATTCTATTCCTGCTTTCGATAATAAACAGCAATATTCTACTATCGCCGCAGAAGTTAGTGAAGCTGTTTTGGAGGTTCTATCTTCGGGACGTTATATTGGTGGTCCTTTAGTGGAAGATTTGGAACAACAGCTTGCTGCTTATACAAATGTCAATGAATGCGTAGCTTGTAATTCAGGTACGGATGCACTTTACTTAGCTTTAAGAGCCTACGATATTGGTGCGGGAGATGAGGTAATTACAACACCTTTTACTTTTGTCGCTACCTGTGAAACTATTAGCGCAGTAGGTGCAAAGCCGGTATTCGTGGATATCGATGCTTCTACTTACAATTTGGATTTGCAGCAAGTTGCAGCAGCCATAACACCTAATACCAAAGCGGTTATTCCAGTTCATTTATTTGGACAACCTGTTGACATGACAGCGTTGATGGAATTAGCCAAAGCTAAAAATTTAGTAGTAATAGAAGATTGCGCTCAGTCTACGGGGGCAATGTGGAATAATCAAAAAGTAGGAAGCATCGGAGATATTGGTTGCTTCAGCTTTTATCCAACTAAGAATTTAGGGGGTTGTGGTGATGGCGGTGCAATTACCACTTCGGATGCAGAAATTGCTCAAAAATTAAGAGTATTAAAAAACCACGGTCAAAAAAGTCAATACCAATATGAAGAAATTGGTGTCAACAGTAGATTAGATTCTATTCAAGCGGCTATTCTACTAATTAAATTACGTAATTTAGATACTTGGAACCAGCAAAGACAACAAATTGCAGCTCGTTATCATGAATTCCTCAGTCACGTTCCCGGTATTATTATCCCACAGGAGTTACCAGTTGGAAGAGGAGTATGGAATCAATACACCATTCGGGTTAAGAATGGGAAAAGAGATTTGTTACGAAATAATTTGCAAGAAAAAGGTGTAAATACAGCGATTTACTACCCACATCCTTTACATTTGCAGCCAGTTTATCAAAGTTTAGGCTACCAACCGGGACAATTACCTTTTTCAGAACAAGCTTGCAACGAAGTTTTATCTTTACCCATGTTTCCAGAACTTTCTCAAGAGCAGCAAGAAAAGGTGGTTTATAGCATCAAAGAAGTTATGGGTTGATGGATAGTTGATGGTGGATAGTGGATAGTTGTTAGTTGTTAGTGGATAGTTGATAGTTGTTAGTTGATAGTTGTTAGTTGATAGTTGTTAGTTGCTAGTGGATAGGTATTTAATTTGTATTTTATTAGCGGGCAAGATGCCCGCACTACAAGAATTTTAGCCACCAACAACTAACTATTAACCACTAACTACTAACCACCAACCACCAACAACTAACTATTAACCACCAACCACTAACCACTAACCATTAACAACTAACTCTTCTGCTTTAATTGCTTCAACCAAACCGCGTACAGCAGCAATCATTGCTACTTCACTGTTAAGTTGGTTAATTGCTGAGCCAACTCCGACACCAGCAGCACCACTGGCGATCGCTAAAGGTGCGGTAACGTTGGAAATACCGGAAGCGCAAAGTACGGGTACGGATACAACACGAGAGATTTCGTAAGCTGCTGCTAAGGTGGGAGAAGCTTTTTCAATTAATCCTAAAGTACCTGCATTTTGAGGTTTGCTGCTGGTACCGCCTTCTGTTTGAATAATATCTGCTCCCGATGCAACCAATTCTTCTGCCAATTGTACTTGTTGGTCTAATGTAAGGATATGAGGAACGGTAACTGAAAGGGTGATTCGGGGAAGTAAAGCGCGGGTTTTTTTTGTTAAAGCTAAAACTTCTTCAGCTTCAAATCTGATTCCCTGAGCATAAAAAGAATCAAAGTTACCTATTTCGATTAAATCGGCACCAGCAGCAACTGCTTTGAGAAATTTTTCGGGTTCTACAGCAGAAACACAAATCGGTAAATCGGTCAATTCTTTCGCCATTTTTACCAAATCGGCATCAGCAGCGATATCAAGAAAAGTCGCACCACCATGATGTGCTGCTTTAACAGTTGCAGCAACGCGGTTGCGATCGAAGTTGTTCAAGCCACTGATAACTTTGAGGACGCGACGATTGGTAAATGCACGTTCTAGTGTAGAGTTCATAATCATACGTTTAGGTGTGTGATGCTGGGCAAATATGAGGGAGCATCCCAAATTTTAAAAAATATTTTACCGACACCCTATAAGGGTGCGGCTACAGAAACTAAGCCCCTCTTCAGGGGCTACGAGGATTCTTAGCCCCTGAAGAGGGGCTTCGTAGTTTTAGCCCTAGGCTTACAGCCTGCGGGCTATTTGTAAAATTGGGATGCTCCCAAATATGAATTATTTTACCTTCACTGCGTTATTTTAGAGCTAAAGAATAAATTTTACTATACCCAAATCCCAACTATTCTTCTTTCTTTGTAAAATCAACTTGTTCATAAAGTTCGCTAAACTGAATTTGCAAATCAACTGTTTGCAGCGATAAATTCTTTTCTTTTCCTTCCAATTCAGTTAATAACCATTTATCCTCACCAGTTTTAACGTACTGCATTACATGATAATTGTACTGGTCAATTAAAATATATTCTTTGAATTCTGGAATCGAGCGATAATATAAAAATTTATCTCCTCGATCAAAATTTTTAGTAGATTTTGATAACACTTCAGCAATTAATGAAGGATTCATTACGGTAGTTGTATTAATACCCGTATAAACAGGTTCCCCCTCAATTAGCATTACATCAGGATAAGTGTATTGACGATACCGTGGTATCCATAATCTTACATCTGACATATAAACATCATATTTTTTGCCTCTGAGAGCAATTTTTAATGATGCAGCTAAATTCAATGTAATTTTATTATGGTTGGTAGTGCCACCCGTTATCGGTACAATTTCCCCATCGCGATATTCGCTTCTAAATTCAGCTTTTTCTTCGAGTTCTAAATATTCTTCGGTTGTATAAGATTTATTTTGAATTTCTAACTGCATCACGATACCATTTATCTGCTATCTATCAATTATTATAAATTCAAACCGGAATCCGAATCACAAATTTGGCACCATTCCCCGGAGAAGAAATACACTCTAAAGTTCCACCATGCTTTTCTGTGATGATTTGATGACTAATTGATAGTCCCAAACCAGTACCTTTTCCTTCTACCTTAGTAGTGAAGAAAGCATTGAATAATTTTGGTATGACTTGGATTGGAATTCCCGTTCCGTTATCTTCGATGATTATAGTTGCCCAGTTATCATCTGAGTAAGTTGTAATTGTGATGATGTTAGGATTTTTTTCGATTTCTTCATAACTTTTACTTTGATTTGATTCTTCTAAAGCATCAATAGCATTAGAAATCAAATTCATAAATACTTGATTTATTTGCCCGTAATAGCATTTAACTAAAGGTAAGTTACCATATTTTTTAACAATTTCAATTGCCGGACGTTCGCAATTAGATTTGAGACGATGAGATAAAATCATTAAGGTAGTATCAATACCTTCATGTAAGTTTACTACTTTCTTTTCATCAGAACTTGTACGCGAATAATTACGCAATGAAAGCATGATACTCTTGATGCGATCGGTTCCTAGTTTCATTGAAGAAATCATTTTAGGTAAATCTTCAAGCAAGTATTCTAAGTCAATTGTTTCAATTTTTTCTTCGATGGCATCTCCAGGAGAGGCAAATTGTTGTCGATAGGAATTAAGTAAGTCAATTAAGTCTTTTAGATATTCTTCAGCATGGCATAAATTACCCGAAATAAAGCTAACTGGATTGTTTACCTCGTGTGCGACACCAGCCACCAATTGCCCGAGTTGAGAAATTTTTTCTGTTTGTATAAGTTGTGATTGAGTCGATTGTAATTTAACTAAAGCTTGCTCTAATTCCTGAGTGCGTTGTTTTAAAATTTTCTCAGCTTGTTTACGTTTGCTAATATCTCGCGCAATTGTCAATCCATGAGATTTACCATCATAAATATAAGATGTCGCTTTACACTCTACATCAAATAGCGTGCCATTTTTGTGAATACAAACACCTTGACAACAAAATTCTTTACCAGCTTTAACGCTTGCCAAAAAATTATCGAACAAATGTAGGGAGTCTGGATGAATGTAATCTGAGGCTGATAATTTAGTAAATTCTTCATTTGAGTAGCCATACATTTGACACCATGTCGGATTTACAGCAATAGATTTACCAGTTTCTAAATCAAATATTGATAATCCATCATTTACAGTTTCAAAAATACTGCGGTATTGTTCTTCTTTTTGCTGTAAAGCTTTTTCTATGCCTTTTCGTTTAATAGCAGCAGCAATTTCTCCTGCAATGAAACTTAATGAATTAAGAGTGTTTTGATTTAATTGCTGCTTGGAAAACATTGCTACTACACCCATAAGTTCTGAATCAGCAATTAAGGGATATCCCGCAAAAGCTATCATTCCTTCACTAATAGCCCATTCTTTATTGTTTACTCTTTCATCAGTTTGAACCGAATTAGTAATATGAGGTTTACGCTCTTGGGCTATTAAACCAATTTTGAATTTACCTACAGGTATGCGACTGTGTGCCCCATCTGTATGGGTATACATACCAGCACTAGATTGCAAATGTAATAGTTTACCTTGCGGATTATGAGTCCAAATTCTAGCAAATGCTACATCTAAATAAGATACTATTATTTCCGTGCATTGTTGCAGCATTTGTTGCAGGTTATTGCTTTTTGCCAGGGTTGAATCAATTTCGCTTCTAAACTTAAGTATGCGTGTTTTTTCTTCTTCACTTGCAAACAAACGGGCATTTCTAATTGCAATAGCAACTTGAGAAATCAGTATTTTTATAATTTCTAGCTTGAATACTGGAAATGCGTTAGGTTTGAGATTATTTTCTAAATAAACAATGCCAATAAATTTTTTTTTAAAATTAATGGGGAGGCATACAATAGATGTACACTTATGTCGCTCAATGTAAATATCTTGGCTGTAAATGGAATCTATAGCATTTGGAATTATTAGAGTTTCTTTAAAATTGATAACATAATTGATTACTTCTTGAGGTAGTTCAAAATCAGCAAGTGGAATTGATTTAACTATTTCATTGTTATCTTCGCTATTTTCATTAGCTTCTATAACTGCTTCTACAAAAAAAGCTTTATTCTTTTTCAGAATCAAACAACCTTTTTGAGCCCCAGCATTTTCTACAATAATATTTAGCACCCTGTAAGGCAAATTTTCTATACTAATTTGGCTTTGTATCGCTTCTGAAGCTTTTACAACTGTAGTTAAGTCAAAAAGTTGACTGTCCCTGTAGGAAAGCATCGATTCACCCCTTTAAATAGTATTTGTCCACTATTTATAGTTCCCACAATCAAAGCAAGAATTGACATCAATTAATAGAGTTCAGTATTTTCAACCCAATTCTTAAATTTTAAAGTATTAAATGATAACAAAATAGATATAAATAATAACTTTCATCACATTTTGATACAAATTTTACAGTAGCGTTTTCTCCTAGAGGTGCCAGCTATTTACCTACCATAAGGCTCGGAGTCGGGCTTAAGAGCCTTCAACCCTCGCAACGCAGCCCATCGCGAATTGTTTTATAGTTGCCTCTACCCTCGTATCATAAAAATAGATATAAAGTGCGATTTAGGATTACGGCATAACATGGGCAGTATTTGGGAACTAGATTACTACTCGCGTCCGATTTTGGATGAGAATAAGAAGAAAGTTTGGGAAGTCTTGATTTGTGAAACTCACAAAGATATAAGTAGCAAGACTGATTCCTTATTTCGCTACGCTAAATACTGCTCCAGCGCAACGGTAAACTCAGTATGGTTGCAAACTGCTTTGCTCGAAGCCATAGATAAAGCAGGAGAAGCACCAGTCAAAATCCGCTTTTTCCGTCGTCAAATGAATAATATGATTGTAAAAGCTTGTGAAGATATTGGTATTCGGGCACAAGCGAGTCGTCGGACATTAGTGCTAAATCAATGGCTGCAACAGCGGATGGAGGAAGTTTATCCGCAAGAAGCTGGTTTTCAAGAAGGAACCAATCCCTCGGTAAGATTGGATTCTCCTTTACCTCAACGCTTACCAGATGCCTTAGAAGGAGAACAATTACAGTTTGTTACTTTGAAGGCTGGGGATTTTGCGGATATGCCAGAGTGGAATATTGATTTTGGTGAAGCTTTTCCTTTGGATTTAGCAGGAATTTCTTCTGAAAATAATATACCTGGAGTTTTAATTTATTCAGATAGAGCCTTACCCATAGCAGCTTGGATGTCGGGCTTAGAATTAGCCTGGTTAAGATTTGATAGTTCCAAGCAAGCAAGATTGCTTTTAGAAACAGGTGCAACTGAAAGCTGGATTTTAGCAAATATAAAAAATCCTCAAATGCAAATAGAAGCAAAAAACTTTGAGCAAACCAAACAACAAGCTAACGGCGTTCACTTTATTGGAGTACAGTCAGATCCCAATTCGGAATCCTTTGCTGGGTTTTGGTTGTTGAGAGAAATTTGACAAATATGGGGATTGGGCGTTGGGCATTGGGCATTGGGCATTGGGGGTGGGGAGATGGGGAGAATTTCATCCTTTATCCTTAACCTTTATTACTGGTAACTGGTGACTGTTCGCTGATATCCTTATTTCCTGTTGCCTATCAACTAACAACTAAGTAAGTCCGCACAAATAAAGTATAGCTATGTAACATGCAGGTAAATTAGTCTTAAACCCTTATCACTACTAGCTACTAGCTAATAGCTACTCCCCGATCTTAACTAAGATTTTCAACCCCTGTCTACTTAACAACCATCAACTAATACCAATTCTGTATGAGGCTGCGCTTAATCGCTCTCACTCTTGCTATGGTGGAGCTACTGATACAAAGCCCCTGAGC
>ERZ1740052.563-NODE-563-length-12652-cov-21.261888_pt1 | contig 12652 bp, 13 predicted proteins | sample MGYA00581750_ERZ1740052 | MGnify/ENA primary metagenome ERZ1740052 (study PRJEB43018, sample SAMN04849743) | marine metagenome | isolation source: floating plastic debris | place: Pacific Ocean | collected 2008-08-30 | study: EMG produced TPA metagenomics... | reverse complement strand
AACTCCTAACTCCTAACTCCTAACTGTTCACTGTTCACTGTTCACTGTTCACTGATTTTTAAATGCATTTGATATTCCCAGCCTCGGTCTGGGAATACTTATTTTGTATTCAATTTTGTATTTAATTTTCATAAAGACCAATGCCAGTAGTTACACCTAATGACACAATTAATAAATCCGTAGATTTTGCTAGAGAAAGTCAAGATAAACAAAGCAGCAGTAAACTGATGGTGAAACTGCATTCTGTGACAAAAACATATCTGAATGGAGCAAATGCTTTAATAGATGCTAACTTGAATATCAAAAGAGGAGAATTTCTATTTATTACAGGACCTAGCGGTTCTGGTAAATCGACTCTGTTAAAGTTGCTATATGGGGAAGAATTCGCAACTCAGGGAGAGGTCATCGTTGACGAGTGCGATTTATCAACTTTACGCGGTGATGATTTGTCTTTATTGCGAAGACGTATTGGTATTGTTTTTCAAGACTATAAATTAATTCCCCAAAGAACGGTAACGGAAAATATTGCTGTTGTACTACAAGCCCAAGGTTATACTCGTAAAGAAATTCAGAGACGATTAGAACCGACTTTAAAATTAGTAGGTTTATTCAGTAAAGCTAATTATTTTCCAGATCAACTTTCCGGAGGAGAGCAGCAACGAGTAAGTATGGCCCGAGCAATTGTTGCAACCCCACCTTTAATATTAGCTGACGAACCAACCGGAAATTTAGACCCAGATAATTCTTGGCAAATAATACAAATATTGCGTAAATTAAATTCTTTCGGTGCTACAGTAATTGTCACGACTCACGACGAACATTTAGTAAGACGCTGCAACCAACGAGTAGTACAAGTTCGTGACGGAAAAGTTTATCAACAGTGAATAGTGAGCAGTGAACAGTTAACAGTTAGGTTAACTTCTAACTCCTAACTCCTAACTCCTAACTCCTAACTCCTAACTCCCAACTCCTAACTAATTAACAGGATACGCGATTTTTGGCTTTTACCGAAAACGGTATTAAAGTAGTTTGATTACTTTTCGCTATCAGTTTTTCATCTGGTTCTAGTGCTTGTAAACTATCAAAAGCTGCATCTCGAATTGTTGCTTCTGATTCATTTGTTAGTAAGAGTTGCAAGCATTCAATAATACATTTTTGTTCTTCAGGTTCAAGTTGCTGTCGAATCGCTAATTTTGTCAACTGACGCAAACCGATTAAACGTTTGAGGGGGTCTGTATCTGTCAGTTTCTCTAGCAATTGGTCTAATTCCAGTTGCTCTTGATTTCCATTTAAATTTATTAGCAACCGACCTAATAATACTAAAACCATTACGGTTGCTATACCTTGGACAATCGCACCACCAGCAATCCAAGCGCTAGGAGATTCAACCCAAATTGTTGTCGCAGTATAGGTTCCTAAACAAGCAATTGCACCACTAGTGACTGATAATACTAATAGTCCATTTGTAGTTTGAAGATAATTACTTAATTTATTCCAAAGCTGCGACCAGTCCCATTTCGGCATTGAGTATACTAGTAACATTACCAAAATGCCCGAACCGCAAGAAAACAGTAACTTTGGATTCCACAAGAGCATGGCAACGACTATGGTTAAGAACCAAAGAATACCTGCCGGGTTCTTGCGTTGAAATAATTTTGCTTTCCTGGCTCCTGTCTTTAACTGCGGAAGTTCCCCAAAGGGAGTATTTTCTATGAATCGCTGCCAATAAGACGAAGCCAACTTTGCCACGTTGCCTACCTACTACTATCTAAGATTAAAATACGTGAGTATAGTTTTTCTCAAGACTAAGAATATATAATATTTATACCAGAAAATCTATCACTAGAAGACACTTATACAAAAATATAAGCAATTATAAAAGTAAATTTGCTGTTTGCAATGTTAATAACAAAAGCTGAAGTCGTCAACTGTAAATTGACCTTTCATAGCATGAAAGCTAACATAATGAATATTTTTTGCCGATACTGATAATAGAGTATTGGGAGCTAATCCAGAGTCGGAATTAGCTAGATTACCAGAGGGTAGTAATGCTTGGCTTAACAGTTGACGAGAAGCATCATAAGCAGACAGCACTAACTGCTGGGAACTGGTAACAAAAGCACTAACTAAGTTAACGGGATTTACAAAACTAACTTCTAATAATCCCTTTTTAGAAGAACTCATTAACACTATTGCACCTGAATGGGTTGGAAATGCTGGATTTGAAGGTTCTATAGCTATACAACTATCAAAGATTACACCTTTACTTTCGTATTGACGCTCCACTACTTCAAAACATTTTAAATTGTCGAGTGATAACAATATACATTCAGTTACGGAGGAATCGACTGTATAATTTTGCCGACCTTCGGAACTTGGATAACTTGATGTAAAACTTTGAGAATAACTATTAAGGTTGTGAAGCTTAAAGAAAGGCTCCTCAAGGGTTATTACACCTGATTGAAAACTAGCCTGCTTTACCATTGCTCAGATAAAAATAAAATTTACTAATTACATAGAAAATAATTGTCTGCTCCTGAGTGCATTGGATTTAAGAGCGTACAAATATACTCGCAGCAACAAAGAGCATCCAGAACAAGTACAGTAAAAGAGTGAATTAATAAGGAACGTTCTTTTCTAAAATGTTCTGCGCCATCAGTGATTAATAGGAACAGAGTATCATAAATGTCTTGGCACATAACTCTACCTTTAGTTCTATCCGATACCAACAAAATCAGTGAAAACATCGTATTTCCGGGCATAAATATTTTATGTAGTGAAAGAATAAACACTAAATCTTTACAAGTAAGTCAGTAATTTTACATCTGCTTAATCTCTCTAAAGTAAGAAGTTATTGTGTGAAGATTTAGCTGATAATTAAATTAGCGGCTAGCTTTATCTTGAATAACTCTCGCCCACTACAGAAAATCACGATAAAATCAGGCAATTATCTATGTTTCAGCCATTAGGATTTGAGCGCTGCTCAGTAAATACATCATTAGGCAGGATGATTTACTATACCAATACAGGCTCTCCTTGGCAGGATGAAATGACCACCATTACAGAGAAAGAAACCATTGTATTTCTACATGGATTTGGTGGTGGTTCTTCAGCTTACGAATGGTCAAAAGTTTATTCAGCCTTTGCAGCAGAGTATCATATTATTGCTCCCGACTTGATAGGTTGGGGAGAATCGGAGCATCCAGAACGAAACTACCAAGTTGAAGATTATTTAACTACCATTGAAGAGTTTTTGCAGCAAACTTGCGAGGGTGCAGTAAAGGTAATTGCTTCTTCTTTAACAGCAGCATTTACAATTCGAGTCGCAATAAGTCATCCGGAATTATTCAAATCTTTGATTCTCACCACTCCAGCAGGACTTTCCGATTTTGGTGAAAACTATTCCCGGAGTTTTTTCGCACAGTTAATTAGTACACCAATTCTCGATAAATTAATCTATTCTACTGGGGTTGCAACTAGCGGTGGTATTCGTAGTTTTCTAGAGCAAAGGCAATTTGCTGATTCTAATCGAGTTCAGGAAGAAGTTGTAGAAGCTTATTTAGAATCTGCGAAGCAAGCAAATGCAGAATATGCAGCTTTGTCTTTTGTTCGTGGAGATTTATGCTTTGATTTATCGCAATATATTGAACAACTTACAATACCTACTGCAATTATTTGGGGTAAAAAGTCGCAATTTACCGGGCCAGAAATAGGTCAGCGTCTTGCAGCGATGAATCCCCAAGCAATTAAAATTTTTCAACAATTAGAAAATGTCGGATTAACACCTCAATTAGAATTACCAGGAGTTACAATTTCTTTAATCAAAAAGTTTATGAATTTGCTTGAAAAAGTTTGATATTGTTTTTGATAAATAGGGAGTGGGGAAGAGGGAGTAGGGAATTACAAAATATTTTTACCTATTAGATAAGGCTATAAGCAAGATTTTAATTAGAAAAACTTAAAAAATATTAAAATAATTATTAATTAAATATAGCAATTATAAATAACTTCTAATGACTATATTACTTGCAACACCTACAACAAATATATCTATTTTTTCTTTATTTATTCTTGATTTTTGCCTACTCCCTACTCTCTATTTATAGAGATATAAATAGTAATAAGTCATCAGCCACATGAATTAGGACTGATGACTTATAAATTTATAAACATGGGAAGCTCCCTATAATAACTCAAAATAAATCACATACAGCTAAAGCTATAATTAAAAATTACTTGTGTTTAAGAATTTTGAATTTAGCTAAGTATGAACAAGTAGAAAGCAATAATTATTTTTCTACTTGAAATATTAGGAATAGCTTTCTGATGTTAGGTAAATCTTTTGCGTGAGTTTGTAACAACTAACTCAAACTCCCAGCCAGGAAGTTGCTGTACTGATTTACTAATTTTACGTAAATCTTCAGAACCATTACAACTGAGATTTTGCCGGGTTCTAACCTTAGCAGCAACTACTTTTTTCTCATTTACGGCTATCAAATCAAGCGAACAATCTGCCAGTGCAGTTGGTAACTTATCAGAAGACGGATTAATAGTTACTGAATAACCTTGCTCTCGGTATTCTTTAGCAAGCTTTAGCAATCGCCGATATTCCAAGGGATTTTGATTATCCTGATAGCTCATATCTAATTACTGAGAGAGGAAAGGGGGAAGTATCAATCACTTCACTTATTATAGAGCAAACCTATAAGAATGGTGCTGTTAAATGGGCTGCAATATTGATAATTATTTTTATTAATTAATCAAAAATTAACTTCTGTTTTTTATATAAAATAATATTATGATATGCGCTTATTGTATTTCATCATCAGCACATTATAATAACAGTATTCATAGTTATATGGACTCTTTAATTGGGGTAGATGCAACGCGAAATACCTCTATAAAAATAAATCTCCGGGGTCTGGTGCAGCTTCAATTTTAATGTGTAAAAATTCTTCACCTTGAGAAAACCCTTCCGCTAAAGCTGGAGAAATACCTTTGATTCTAAAAGAACCATTGAGATTACGACGACGACTAATAAAATCAGTAATCTGATAGTCATCAACATAAATTAAACCATTCAAAGCATCTCTGATTGGCTTTACTATATTGTCACTATCTGGAACAGCTGATTCGTCACCAGGGTCTGCATCATAATAGTGAGTAATAATAACTTGGACATCATCTCCTAAAGGAGTTGTTTGATTCCAATTAGATTCAGCAGTTTCACGAACTTGTTTCTTCCATTCATTAACGCGTTTGCGTACTTTGTTTTGGTGAGAAACTGGTTTACCAATTACTACAAATTCAAATGGCAGCATTGAGAAAATCTCGTAGTTTAGTGTAAGCGTAAATTAGCTCGCATTTGATTATCTCGCAGCGGTCGTAGATTTAATCTTGACTTCAAGTCTTGAGGTTTCTATTTCCGGAAGTACGGTTAATGACCTTGAACTTGAAATACATTTTGGGATTTTTTTCAGAAAGTAAGTAACAATAATTGTGTTGACTTTTCAGTAAGCTAACCCTATGATTGTTCTGGTAAATTTAAGGGAACAAAAGGGAACAAATATTTATAACTAGTAAGATATACTTTCTGCTTCTGCTTTCTTTCTTTTCGATTCATTTGCTTTTATGTATCTGTACTAACACCCCGATTGTTAGTTTTTAATGCTACTCTTTAATGAGTTTTTCACACTTACACGCTAACATATTCAAATATTAAACATCAACATTTTTTGGTTACTACAGAGTTAAATTTGGCTATAATTATTATTATTTGTACTTAGAAAAACAATTCATTTAATCAAATATAAATTAGAATACAAAGTTATCTAATAAACAATGTATTTTTTATTGACAAACTCAAAAGTAGATAGAGTTAGTTATATTTATAAAGATAAAATGAATAGAAAAAGTTATTTATCCAAAACCATAAATATGGTGTAGCTAATTTATGTCTTTGGACTCTATATAAATATATTTATTTAAGTTTGCTGGTGAATTTGTAACCACCTGCTTCTATATGAATTTGACCTTCTTTCCAACCTTGATAAATAGGTGTTTTTTCACCTTGAGATTTCTGGTAAACTGCAAAGTGATTTTTCCAATCATGAAATTTACCATTTCGCCAAACTTTAGGTAAATCTAAAGCTTGATGCTCTAATTTAACTTTTCCCTTAACACCTTGATATTCAACTACACCGTTATTAATTTTATTTATATCTAAACGAGATTTAGTAAGTACTGCATTTTGAAATTGCTGAAAATTTCCGTGGGTTTCTTGTTCACCTATTTCTAAAGCGAATCCACTGTAACTATTTCCCGTACCTGTTGCAGTTAAAATTTGGTCTTGGGGATATATTTTACTTATTTCAGAAGTTTTAGTTTCGTTTATTCCTTCAATATTTAAATTTATTGGTGTTAAAGCCAGCCAGGTTTTTTCATAGCCAATAAAGGTGATATTATTCTTAGTTACTATTCGAGCAGATTTTGGTAAAAAGAATTGAAAAGGTGTTTCTTGCTTATCGTTAAGGAAGATTAGCAAATTACGATATTGCGCGATATTGTCACCACCTACGGTAGATGTAGATATTTTATTGGGCTTAGTACCAGTCCCTGCAACAAAATAATCTACACCACGCTCCTGATTAAAAGCCATCATCTTAAAACCATTCCAATCACCACCGGAACCTTTAGCTAAAGTACCGATTTGAAAAGTATTACCAAAATACAAAGTTTCATGGAATTTAGGTGCTGTATCGTTACCTGGTTTCCAATTTTCATAAGTCGGTTTAGAGTTGAGCAACTCTAATGGTTTAGAAAACTGCTTTTTTGCTAAAGCTACAATTGCTGGGTCGGGACGATAGCTGCTGGTAATTAAGTGAACTGAATCTGGAGAAGGTTTGGGGTCATCAATCGGTGAATCATGAAAATAAAGTCCTAATTCATGAGTTGATAAAGAACACCAAACACAATTACTTTTTCCGTAATCGCGCTTAGTTGGGCCACCAAATCCACCTCGCCAATATTTCATTGCACCTGAAGCCAGAAGCCAGTCTAATCCTGCTTTAGCAAGGCTTTTTACCTCCTTGTCTTTTGCAAAATCATAAAGGTTTAAATAAGCAGTAATAGTATGTCCTAAATAAGTTTCTGAATCCCATTCACCTTGTCCAATTTGATACAGCGTGCTGATATTACGTCGAATCCGTTTTTTATAAGCTTGTCTTGTAGCTTCGTTTCCCGTTTCTTCAGCGAACAAATATACAGCACTATTCCGCATCGCTTTCAAATTATCGGTATTACGACAATCAACCCAGCTATCACAATTATCAGTACCTCTAGCCCAGAATTTTCGACGCTCGGGAAAACGACGCTTTAAGGGGTCTTCCACTGTTAAAAGCTGCATAGCTTGTTTCATTCGCTGACGATATGCTGGGTCGAGATATTTGCCAAAGTAAAAATACTTGCGGACTTGTCCTTTTAGGGTAAAGCTAGAGTAGAAATCAATTCCTAAAGTATGGGTATGGCTTTTAGCGTCTGCATCTTCAGCTTGAAGAAAAGCAATTGATTTTTCGCGATTACCTCCGAGAAAATCAATCATTGCTCTAGGATAAGAGCGTTTTTCGCTTTCAAAGGATGTAGTTCCATAGTTCTTTCCAGAAAGTTTTGTAATAATTCGTTTCGCTCTCTGTTGAAATTCTGCTTCCATTTCCGGTGTCCATTGATTGGATTTAGATACCTGCTGCGAAGGTTTCTGAGATGGTTGTGCGGATATAGTTTGTAATTGTTGCGTTGAATCTTTTTTTGCAGCAGTGCTATTACAACCAAGAGGAAGAAGAAGTAAACAGAAGGTAATGGTTTTGCGAGTTAAATGTTTCATTTAACGGTTTTAACATAATTATTTACTGATAATAAATTTAGCTTCACGTATGGAGTTGCAATAATAGTTTTATCAAGCCACTGCAATGGTTTGATGTAATCATTTTTATTTTGGTGATTACGAATTTTTAGCAAATTATTTTTTTTGCGATATACAAATCGAATCCAATATTCACCCGGTTGCAAATTTTGGAAATAATCAAAACCTCCTGATTGGATAGCGATTTTTAAACATAGTTCGTCATTGAACCAGAAAAGTTTTGTATTGGGAAAAAAGGTTGTAGATTTTCCTGGTTTTACTAAAGGGTAATGACCTTCTTGAGGACTTTGAAGTTGATGTGAGCCAAATCCTTTACGTATAGTTTGACCATCTACTCTAATAATTTGAAATATTAAAGTGTCAAAAAAATCGAATTTAAAAGCAGTTTGAGTTTGATTCGTAATTTTCATTCCGATATTAACTGGAGTTTCTATGTTATTTGCTTTATCGGGAATATTTATAGATGTTGGTGACAATATTGTTTCAAGTTGAATTCCATCTATTTCTATAGCATTATAATTATTTTTTAATGGATTAATTATATAAAAGTTTTTGTAAGTAGTTGCTATAGAATGAGGTTTTAAATTAAATATTTTTATCGGATACAAATAATCGAATCGAAATCTATATTTTCCTAAAGTCAGATTCTGAATTAAACAATAAGGTTTGATATTTAATCTAGATGGGAAAAAAGAATAGTCATAAAGGTAAAATTCGACATTCAGTTGATTATTTTGCCAAACAATTTGATTTTTGATAGAAATACATATACCATCTTTTGCTGGAACTAAATTATAATTAATCTCTTTCAAGAACTGAACTATTTTTAAATATTTTCTAGTTAACCAATTTATTTTAATGTAATTTATTGGTTTATCATTAGCTAGATTTGATTTAAATACTTGTCCATCGGATGCAGTTAATTCCGGAAAACATGATTTCGCAGGATTAAAATAATAAGGAAATATAGAATTGTTATCGAAACAAATATCTATATCGACAGAATTTTTGATGGAAAATTGCTGTTCGGGGATAGGGATTACTATTAATTTTTTTTGCCATATTTGTTTAGTAATGCGATTAAATTTAAATGGATTCATGAGAATATCGCGTTTTGGAATTATAAAAAAAATAGTCTCCTCGCTACAAACGGGAGACTACCAAGAACTCAAACATTAATTATTTGTTTTACATAAATAACAGAAAAATTGAAAGCAAAGTATTTATCTTCAGCATTATGCTTTCTCATCAATTCTAATATCAATAACACTGCCTCTAAAGTTATAATTAAAGCCTTCTAACTCAAATGGCATCCCTATTTTCACTTTACTATTACCTAAAACAGGACCGCCGTCAGTGATTGTTGCTTTACCTGCTAAAGTTAACAGCATATCAGTACTAAACATGTTTTCTCTAGGGTCTGGCATTAATTTAACCGTACCATCAGGTTGTGTAACAATAATTTTTCTAGGTAATACTTCAATAGATTTAATGGGAATTTGACCGTAGGGTTGATTGCGGATGATAACGTTTGTTTTACCACCTTTCTCAAACTTTCCTTGCTCGGATAATCTATCAATATCCTTTACTTTTAATCCCCGAACAATTAAATCAACTTCAATAGGCTTTGTTGTGCTACCTACTTGAGCCACAGAACCAGTGGTTCCGGGGAATAGAAAAATACCAAAAATTACCAGTAATATTACTAATAAAGCACCGATATCTAAAATATTGAATTTACCAAATAAACGACCTTTGGAATCTAATATAGCCATAACTATTTTTCCTATTTACAAACGGGATAGAGAATTAGTATTTATACAATGAGAATACTCGAAGTAGAAGTTAATTGTATTAGAGATGAGGTAAAACGATAAAGGATAAAAGCTAAAATAGTATAAACATTCCCTTTATCTATTTATAGGACAGTTTATTACTAACACTACTTTTCATTGCTCTCATAAAAAATCTACAATTAGTTGCCATGTTTATCAGTAAAACAAGTGATAAGTCAAGCAATCTGGATTATATCGGGGTTAACATGGGTTGGTAACAACTAAGACGTGCAACTTAATAAACTTATTTCTCGTCCTATAGCTTACGTTCTTATACAAACCTCCTCGAACTTGATGATGATTGAAAAGACAAACTTTTATTTAAATTTCCGCTCTTTACGAAAAACATTCTTTTATCCGTTAATTTCCGTAATCACAGCATTGAGCTTGTGTTTGGCTACACCTTCTTCGGCTCTAGGTGTTTCTATTTGGGACATACTCTTCCAAGGTGCCCAAATAATTCAAATTTCTAATATATCAGACAAGGAAGAAGTTAAGCTTGGTCGGCAAATAAATCAGCAGTTACTTAGAAGAGAGGTTAAACTTTACCGCAATTCTCAAATAAACAATTATGTAAAAAGAATTGGTAAGCGTTTAGAAGCCCATAATACTAGAAAGAATATTCCTTACACATTTCAGGTAGTTCAAGATAACAGTATTAATGCTTTTGCTACTGCTGGTGGTTTTGTTTATATTAATACTGGTTTAATCAAAGCTGCTGACAATGAAGCGCAATTAGCAAGCGTAGTTGCTCATGAAATCGCTCACATCGAAGCAAAACATGTAGTAAAGCAAATGAGAAAAACTGCGGTTGCTAGAGGTTTGGCTACAGCAGCAGGAGTAGAAAACAGCAGGTGGGTTCAGCTTGGGGTAGAACTAGGTTTTCGTCGTCCTAACAGTCGTAAAGCCGAGGAAGAAGCAGACCAAATTGGATTAAGAATACTGACAGACGCAGGTTACGCTCCTCAAGCAATGGTTGCTTTCATGGAAAAGTTGAAGAACAAAAGTGGAAGTAGAGTTCCTACCTTTTTAAGTACCCATCCTTCACCAGCTAATCGCGTAAAATATCTTCAGGCTCTGGTTAACTCAAAACGTCGCAAGGGTAACGATGGTTTAAGTAGAACTGCTTATCGGAGAAATATCCGACCATTATTGCGATAGGAGTTGGGAGTTAGGAATTAAGAGTTAAGGGTTAAGGGTTAAGGGTTAGGAATTAAAACTTTCTAACCTTTAACCTCTTAAGCCCATAACTTTCTGCTATTACGATTGACTTTAAGTGAGGTCAAATTGACTTTTGCTGAAGCTTCTTCTAAGGGTAAAGTGCGGACGGAAGGTTTAAACATATTAGCTTGATATATGAGACGATTTGTCACATCAAATGCGCTCAACCAACCGCTGCGAGGGTGATAAGCACCTGTATCTAAATCAAGCCAACCTGCACCTCTAGCTATTTTACCAGGTGCAATTCCAGGAAAGGTAAAGGTAATAGTGTGACCGACGATAATTACTTTGTCTGGAAAATAAGGCTTTTGAATGCTGTGAAATTTATCTCGAATCCAGCAAAATTGTTCTGCTTTTTGTTCTTCTATAGTTTTTGCAGGGTCAATACCTGCGTGAACTAAAAATATGTCTCCTAAATCTAAATATAAAGGTAAACTCTGAAACCATTCAAGATGTTCTGGCGGTATTTTACCACCCTTATAGCTTGCTAAAGTAGCTTGTCCCCCACTGTAAAGCCATCCTTGGACGCTGGGAGTAGAAGCATTTTTATCTGTAAGAATTTTGATTAACATATGCTCGTGATTTCCGAGCAAGCAAGGATAGGAATTTTCTTTAACAAAATCCACTACTTGAGAACTTTGGGGACCTCTATCTATCAAATCACCCAGAAAATAAATTTTGTCTTCTGCTGTTGGGGAGATTGCATCTAATAACTGCACCAAGCCTTGATAATGACCATGCACATCTCCTATAACTATACGACGGTGGCTAGTTGCACTCATGGATCTGGACTTAAATAAATTTGTTTTATATTTCTGATTCGGTGGAAATTACTACTAATCAGTAAGAAAATGTAAAAAATATTTCAAAAATAAGTTTAATTAAATCATTTCTACCCATAAAGATACAAATGTTATAAAGCTTACTAATTAATAATCAAAGGCTTATTTTTTACTCAATTCTCATCTCAGTATAATTACTACGACAATGTTTTGTAGTGTTTTAAAATACTTTTTGCCTAGAGTAATGTTACGATAATTTAGCTCGAATTTTAGTTAGTCAAAATAGTTAGTCAAAAATTTTTGCCAAGATTGACTGCTAGGAGCAATTAAGCTTTAAAATTCAAATTGATAAACTTGATAAACCACATTAAGAGGGAATATATTATGTCAGAAGAATTTTCTCCACAAATTAGCGATCGCATTTGTAAGCATATGAACGAAGACCATGCAGATGCAGTCGCACTATACGCTAAAGCTTATGGTGATTTAGAAAATACCACAGCAGCGAAAATGCTTTCTATTGATGCTGAAGGGATGAATTTACAAGCTCAAGCAGACGGAAAAGAAGTTCCTGTCAGAATTAAATTCGACCACACCTTGGAAAATGCCGAAGACGCTCATCACACATTGATTGATATGTTGAAGCAGGTAAGGAAGTAGCAAGTAGCAAGTAACGAGTAGCGAGTAGTGATTAGAAAGTAATCACAAGAATTCCAGTTATTTAATAATTTTAGATAATAAGAATCTGGATTTAATTAAAAATAAGCCTGTGAAAAAGTGGTTTTATTTTATGTGCTAGCGTTAACAAAGCATGTCAATAAAGAAATATTAAATCTCCAGATATAATCGAAATCTGAACTTTATATTTGCCATTTCCTACTTGCTACTTGCTACTT
>ERZ1740052.561-NODE-561-length-12665-cov-6.472006_pt1 | contig 12665 bp, 10 predicted proteins | sample MGYA00581750_ERZ1740052 | MGnify/ENA primary metagenome ERZ1740052 (study PRJEB43018, sample SAMN04849743) | marine metagenome | isolation source: floating plastic debris | place: Pacific Ocean | collected 2008-08-30 | study: EMG produced TPA metagenomics assembly... | reverse complement strand
TTAATATTGCAGTAGATTACTTTAGTTCGTCTGATATCAAAAATATACCTGCTTCAATTTTCAGTAATAATACGATAGAGTGTTTTAATTGTTACGATGCAACTGTAATGGAAGATGAAGTATATAAAGCTAGTGCATATTCTTTTTTAAATAGAAAGATGAACACTTACGATTTGCTAGTTAATCTTCAAACTTTAGAGGATATGACGCAAGATGAAAACACAAAACAATGGAAGAAAAAACTAGCCTATTATTTACTTGGAAATTATTTTTATAATGCATCAAATACTGGGTATTACAGAACTTTTACTTACTACGGAAAAAGTCGTTATTATAACTACGATTTCGGAAGAACAAGATCAGATATAAACGATGTGATTTCAAAGAAAAAAACATATAGTTTTCCTTATGGTGGCTATAGAAATACCTACAATGGTTTAGCTAAAAAAGCAAAATATTACTATGAGAAAACAATTGAAATGTCAACTGATAATGAACTAAATGCTAGATGTGCTTACATGATAGCTAAGTGTGAATTAAACGAATACTACAATAATGGTTGGGATTCAAATTATTCTGGTTATGAAGGAGATGAATATAGAAAGTTTGAAAACTCTGGATTTAAAGCTTTAAAAACAAAGTATAAAAACACGAAGTTTTACGAAGTGATACGAAGTAAATGTAGTTTTTTTAGACAATACGATGCGTATTAACATTACTACAAATATGACTTTAAATCGTACAGATATATGTTCTGTATAGTAGTTGTTTATGAATTGATTTAGTTTAGAGTTGAATTCTAAATTAAACAAAAAATTAAATGAATTTTGTAAGAAAAATTTTAGGTCTTGGACCTAAAGATCCAATAAATACAATTCCAAGAAAAAAAACTACTACTGTTCAAAAAACAGGAGAAAATCTCAATCATCTTTCAGATTTAGATTTAATATTACCTGTATTAGTTACAAAAACAACAAATGAAGTAGAGTTAGAAAATCAAATCAGTTCAGTTTTTCATAGTAGAGAAAATAGTTTTAAACGTGTTTTAATAGCGTTAGTTTCTTCTAATTATAAAAACTTAGATACAAATAAAGAAGCTGAATTATTTCAAGTAAAACCAGATGAGGAAGAAACTTTTTTAAAGTTATTGGTAGAGCATGGAGAAAATAATATAGAACAATTAGATATCGCTTTTGAGTATTGGAATCCTACCGATGAAAATTTTAAATTTTCAATAGTATCGGCACCCATTACCTTTTTCTCTTCCGAATTAATTATGAGTAAAAAGCACATGCTTAATGCTCACGAAATGTTAAATAGCAAAGAATTATTTGTTTCTATTCCAAGAAGAGGGCTTATTTTTATTTGCGATAAAAACTTGAATAAAGAAGATTATATGACGTTTTTAAATATGCATGCTTATGTTTTATTAAAAGAAGATGAGGAAGCAGAATTACTTTGTGAAGATATTTTTGTTGTAGAAAACGGAGAAATTACTAGCGTTTTAGAGATGCATCAGTTATCTGACATATTAAAAAAATAAATTTTTTAAAAGCATGAAAAAGATCGGTATTGGTATTGGAATTTTGGTTTTACTTTTTTTAGGTTATAAAGGAATTAAGAAAGTTAATTTCAATACCAAATACCATATTGGACAAAAATTAGATAGTATAGATAATGTATATGTTTATTATAATGGAGGTGTTGATAATGTTACTGAAAGAAATACAAAAGACGGTTACAATTTAGGGTTGAAATATCAGTGTGTAGAATTTGTAAAACGATATTATTATGAGCATTATCAACATAAGATGCCAGATGCTTACGGACATGCTAAGAGTTTTTTTGATGTTAATGTTTCAGATGGAAAAATAAATAAACGTAGAAGCTTAATACAATATACAAACCCGAGTACATTAATACCTCAAAAAGGTGATTTAATCGTTTTTAAAGGAACTTTATGGAATAGATATGGACATGTTGCAATTATCTCAAAAGTAACCGAAACAGAGATTGAAATTATTCAACAAAATCCAGGGCCATTTTCGTCATCAAGAGAAAAAATAGCGCTTGTAAACCAAAATAATAATTGGAAAATTAATAACGATAGAATATCAGGTTGGTTAAGAAAATAAGTAAATTACTTTACTTTTTTAAAGCTTACATACTTTTCACTAGCTTCTTCTATTTTTGTAAAGTAATTCATTGCATTTCCATAATTCTGAATCACAAATTCACCACTTTCAAAATCTATAGTTGTGCCAATTTCTGTAGGTAGCGGAGGTTGTTCACGTTCTTCTTCCTCGTCACCATCATCAACAGCTCCCCCAGCATATTCACTCCATTCAAAACCTTTAAAAATAATAAGATTGCTCTCAGTTATTTGTGCTGCACCATTAAAAGATCTTTTTGGAGAAGTAAATGTATATTCTAATTGATTATTCGTTACAAATAGTTTAAAATTTAAATTAGAAGTTTCGTTCTTCCAATGTCCTACAACAGCTCTTTCTTTAGCAGGATTTCTAAAAGTTTCATTTGTGATTTTAATAGAATCTATGGTTTGTTTTATATCAGAAAAATCATTCCAGGTTTTAACGATTATAGTTTTGTCAATCATTTCAGATTCAACAGTTAAAAAACCTTCGGCGTTATCATAAGCTACTTGCATATGATCTAAATAAAAACCATTTTTATTTACAAGACATAACCAAGTGCTATTTTCGGTATCGTAAATACGTTCAATAATTTTTAGAGAATCGCTTTTATGACTTATATAATAACTAAAATCAGTGTTGTAACTTTCAATATTAAAAAGTCCATGTTTACGCCATAAATCTTTAGAAAGTTTAGTTCTATTTAAAGGTCTATAATTTTCGATAGATTTTTCTGAAATACTAAAAATAAAACCTTTTTGATCTTGTTCTTTACAATTTAAAAAAAGGAAAACGAATAGAAGTATTGTAAATCTCATTATTGAATTTTTTTGATAGAGGATATTTTTCTTGATGAATTAAAGGTAAATTCCCATTTTAATTTTTTTGCTTTTTGATTGTCTTCTTTTTCTGAAATAGAAAAAGAAAATGTATTTGAATTTACCATCTGAAGTTCAGTAAGAGAATAATTTAAATCGTATTGTAAATCGTAAAAGTGAGAGAAGAATTTATCTTTGTTTATACTTATGTTATTGACTTTTAAATCTTTCATCAGTAAACTTTTAAATTCATTAGCTGGTTTATCAAATCTATTATAAATAGTTGGTCCATCATTTAAAATTGATACTATAAAATTGACAAAATATTCAGCATAAATCAAGTCAATATCTAAGAGTTCTTCTTTAAATTTCTGTTTAATTTCAGGTTCTTTAAAAACATTGTCTACTTCAAAAAAACAATGATTAAATTTTGGAGAAAACTCAACAATATCAAAATTAAAACTGATCGTGTTTGAGTTATAATAACTTATATATTCTTCATGTTCTAGATAACTATAAAAATCTTCAATTGTATCATTAGAATTATACAATTTTTCACTGTCGTTACTATAAAATTCACATGAGTTAAAATTCAATTTGCTAAATTGAGTGTAAATAAGAGGATACTCTGTAAATACAGTATTGTTTTCGTAAAAACTACATTCGTTAAAGCTAATGTTTTTAGAATGTATGGCTGATACAGCATGAAAAGCGTTACGAAATAAGTTAGATTGATTGAATTTTATATTTTCAGATTCAATCAGATAAGCTCCAATAGCTCCACTACCATTTAGATTTGTATTTTGAATAGTTACATCTTTACAAGTTTCTAAAAGAAGCACATAACCAGTGCATGTTTCGTGAACATGATAAATTGAAAGATTATTTAAGTTTAAATTAGTACAATTTTTAAAAGATATAATATCTTCAAACTCTTCAAAAGAGATAATATTAGTTTGCTTTTTACCACGTAAAGTTAAATTTGAATACCCATCTAAAACAATTCCATTTTCCTCTATGTAATAAGACGGTTTTTGTGTTGCTTTTTTGTGGTTCAGTAGTGGAATTTTCTTTTTTACATTATCTAAGGTTAAGTTTAATGTATCTGTTTCAATAATAATTTCAGTATTACTTTGCAAAGCGTTAAAAAACTCTAGAATATCATGTACTCTTTTTACGGTTTTTTGTTGAGTAAAACCATTAAAAAAAGTTAATAGAGTTATACCAATTAGAAATAAATTTTTAAAACTATTTTCGAATAAATACACCATTACTAAATTTATATTTTATAAGATCAAACTCGCGAGTGTAAAATCCAGTATCGTCATCCATTTTAAATTGTTTAAAAGAAAATTCTTTAGTTTTAGTATCGAAGTTTAAATCGATATTCTGACTACGATTACACTCTATAAAAAACATCTTTTGTTTCGGGTAGCAATTAAAACATTCTCTTATTTCAGCCTTGTTTTTTTCAAAAATACGAATTACAAAATGTTGTTTTCCGCTACCATAAGTTCCATATCCAAACAATATGTAAAAATTATCTAGTTTTTCAATTCTAAAATATCCAGCACTTTTATCGTTTTGATTTTTGTCTAACGCGAGAACTTTCCAGTTTTTATCAGTTTTATATCGGATATAGTTCAAATATTCATGATATGATCCATTATCTAGAACATCAGTAGAAAATATGGTGAAATCTTCAGTAGAATTTATAACAATATTATTCATAAAAGCATAAGCTAGAGTAACTCCTTTTGTAACATTTTTGAGTTTATTTTCTAGTAAATAATAATGTGTGGTATCGGTAGTTATAAAATCTTTAGAAAGATCGGAAACAATAGTTTTATAAATTAAACGGTTTAAAGAATCTTTAACTTCCCATTCGTTGCGGTTTTCTAAACGTTTTAAATGAAGATTGTTTAAACGATCTAGCATGTTTTGTTCTTGAGCTTTTAAGCTAAAAGAAAATAATAATATGCTTATGTAAATCATAAACTTCATAGCAATAAAATAAGTTTTAGTTGTATGTTTTTTCTGAAATTTGTTTCCCTTTATTAAACTCTATTTCTTTAGTTAATTCTCCAGAAGCATCATAATGTTTCCATATTCCGTTTTTTTTGCCACTTACATAATTACCTTCCATTTCAACTGTTTTCGATTTTAAATTATAGAATTTTCCTATACCATTTAGTTTTCCATTTTTATAGGTTAAAGCAGAAATTTGTCTACCTTTTTTACCATCAAAAGTTTTCCAGATACCGTTTTTAAAAGTATCAACATATTTGCCTTCTTGTATTTTAACTCCATCTTCATTAAACTTAGTATAAGCACCATTTCTTTTTCCGTATTTAAAACTAGTTTTACTTTCTAAAATTCCGTTTTCGAAATACTTTTCTTCGTAAGTAATATGATCATTATCATAGTTGATTTTGTATTGTAAAATACCTTCGGGAGTATAATAAGTTGTGATACAGTTTTTTCTGCGGTTTTTTATTTGTAGTTCCTGAGCTATGTTTCCGTTTAAATGATAACTCTTTTTGATATAATCGGTAGGAGAGGAGTATGTTTTTTCCCATTTCAACTTTCCATCGGTTAATCGTTCTTCCCATCGACCAGTAGGGTCATTATCTTTGTAAAATTCAATAACTACAGATGTGGTATTATCTTGAACATTTCTAAGTTCTTTTGTCCATTTACCTTCTTTTTTATCATTTTTGTATTGTTCTGTTCTAAATACCTTTCCTTTTCTATTATAAGTCAACCAAATGCCATGTTTTAGTCCATTTTTATAACGAGTTTCTTCTTGAATTTTTCCGTTTTGAAAATAAGAGATTTGTTTTCCATTAATTTTTCCATCGATATAATTTGCTTCAGAAGATTTATTACCAGCAAAATCATAACTTGTGTATGTTCCATTAATTTTCCCATTATTAAAACTAATATCTGCATATGCTCCACTAGTTTCAGCGATTTTGTAAGAACCATTTAAAGGTTTTTTATCTTCTATAGAAATGTAAATAGTTTCTTTTCCAAACCGTTTAGTTTGTACTTCGTTCCAGGTGGTATAAACCTGTGCATTAAGAGTTAATACTACAAGTGAAAAAAATAGAAATGAAATTAAGTTTTTGGTTGAATACATATTATGTTTTTTTCAAGTAAAAATATTTGAAGATTCTGCTTTAATAATCTATTAATCGATATTCGATTGCACAGAATTTATATTTGAAAACTAAACTTGTAAACTCTTTTTTTATTTAAAAAAAACTAAGGATGTTTTACCATCCTTAGAATTGAACTAATGAGAAAAACTAGCCAATTTCTCGACTAGATATTGTTTATTTCTTTTGAATTATGATTTCATTTCTTTTATTTAACAATTAAAACTTTTTCGAAGTAATGTGAATTTACAGCTAAATTAATATTGTTATGCTCTTAATCATTCATGTAAATTAGATCCGATAACTTTGAATATATATTTGTTTGGGTTTTTACTTTTTCTGAAATAAAACAAATTAAAGAGAAGAAATATGATTCTGAAATTGTTTTAAAACTTTATAAACTGTAGCAGCATTGCCTTCATTAAAGCGTCTTGCCCAGAAACCATAACTATCAAATATATCTTGAGTATAGATTTCGTGAGTTGTAAATATATCTGCAATTGTATTTTTCATTTTCTCACTAGGTATAGTTTTCAGTTCACTCCAATCCCAACTATCAGAATTAAATTTAGCATATAATTTTAAAAATAATTCTTCATCTGTGCTTTCATCTTCATAGGTAGCAAGTAAACAAGTTAGTCGTTTTTTTAACCCAGATTTCTCATAAAAACCAGTTTGTTTAATAATATATGCAATATGATTAATGGTTTCTGTATCAAAAAAACGTTCAATATTTTTACTACTTCTATCAAATTTATTCATAAGATAATGCATGAATTGCATTTTAGTTTGAATAGGGTATGGTTCGTAAAGATATAGGTTGAAGAAATTATTATAAATTCTGTAGAAATTACTATTTTCAAAATCTGCTAGTTCTACAGCTTTTTTAGCAAAGTCTTTTTTATCTAGAATAAAAGTTAATTCATCATCAATAAGAAAATTTACAGTTTCTTTATCTAAATAAAGTTTTTGTTCATATTCTGAAACACATTTTTCGTGGTGTGTTTCTGATTCATTTTTTAAGACTTCAATTCTCTTTTTAAAGTTTTGATTGGCTTCTTTTAAAGCATTGTTTATAGCTTCCTTTGTTGCAATTTCTTTTTGAAGTTCATTAATAGTAGAGTTATTATCGGAACTAAAATTACACGAAATTAAACTTATTGTAATTAGACTTAAACACAAAAGTTTTAAAGTAAAAATGTTTGCTTTCATCATGTTTTATTTGATTGAAAGCAAACATACTTTAGATTCATTTCAAACTCATTGATGAATCAATATCTGTAGTTAATGAGTTTATATTTGGATTATAATAATAGCCGAGATACAAACTCTTCTCTTTTTCTTGTAGAAACAGGAATTTTAGCTCCAGATTTTAAGAAAGCATAACCAGTTTTATCATATTTATCAATAAACTTTAAATTCACAACATAAGATTGATGTGTTCTTACAAAAAGATCATCAGGTAATTGATTTTCGAATTCTTTAATAGGTTTAGAAGCGATGTAAGACTTTTTATCTTCTGTGTAAAATGTAGTATAACCTTTATCTGATTGACAATACATTAAACTATCGAAACGAATTATCTGATAACCTTCCTGAAGGCGAAGAACGATGTGCTCGCGTTTGCTTTCTATCAGTTGCTTTTTTACGATATCTAAATGATTAGAACGATCTTCAGAAACTATTTTAACTCGATCGATAGCTTCACTTAATTCATCAATATCTACAGGTTTTAAGATATAATCAATAGCACCATTTTTTATAGCTTGTAATGCATATTGATCGTATGCTGTGATAAAAATAACTTGAAAGTTTAAATCCTTAACCTGATCTAAAAAATCGAAAGCGATTCCATCTTTTAAATTAATATCTAAAAAAATTAAATCTGGTTTGCATGCTTTTGTAACTGTTATGGCTTCTTGAACAGATTCACATTCTCCAATAATATCAATATCCTTTTCTAAGGAAGTTATCATTGAAATTAATCCTTTTCTAATATATAATTCGTCTTCTACTATTAATGCTTTAATCATAATTTTCTATTGTATAAGGAAGTATAAGTATGGTTGAATTTTTTATAGTTCCCTTATAACTGGTATTTTTAAATGTAATTTTTGAAGGTGTATTCAATTTTTTAGAAAACGCATGAAACAATTCTTTCATTTTCTTTCCAATTATTTTTTGTTGAAATTTCGATTGTTCTAATTGTGTTCCACAATCGGTTACAATACATGTTAAAACGCTATTAGTAAAAGAAAAGTGTATGGTTATTTCTGGCTTTAATGTTGAAATATTCGTACAATTTTCAATAGCAATTTCAACAAAAGGTTGAATTAACATTGGAGGAATATTTATTTCTTCATAAGTAATTGGTTCATCTGTAGTAATAGTAAAATTAAACTGATGGTTATTTTCTATTTGATGAATTTCTAAAAAGTGTTTTATGGTTGTAATTTCATCTGAAATCGAAACAATAGATTTTCTTGAATTTTCTAGTAGTAATCTTAAAAATTTAGAAAATTTAGATAAATATTTAATACTATTTGGATCATCGTTAGCAATCATTTCTTGCATCGATTCCATAGAATTGTTTATATAGCTTGGTTTAAGTTTAATCCAGCTTAAAGTTCTATCAATTAAAAGATTTTTATACGTAGTTTGAATATTTCTGTAACGAAAAAAGAAAAAAGTTATGATTAGTAAAAGGATAATACAAACAAATACAATAGTACTTTGTAAGACAATACGTTTAGTGTTTTCTAATTCATTATCGATGTAACGTACTTTTTTCTTTAAGAATTTTTCATTTTTAGTTGCTGAGGTTATCGATACAATGCGTTCTTTAACCTGTTTTCTTAATATTTCTTCATTTGTATTAGCAATACTATCTAGGTAAGCACTGGCTATATTTTTTCTTCCTGTTAGTTTATAAAGTAAAAAGTAACTATCAAAAATGTATATTTTATTAAAAAGATCACTTTTAGGAGTTAAAGAGTTATAGGCTGAATCTAAATAGATTTTACTTAATTTAAAGTTTCTTAAGTTTAAATAAGTTACTCCTAAATTGTGATATTTAATATTAATATATGGACTGTTTTTTCCGTATTTTAATTTCTCTTGCTGTAATCCTTGTTTAAAAAGTTCTAAAGCCTCATCATACTTTTCTAATTTCAATAAAATTGTAGCAAGATTGTTCGTATACAGTGTTAACTTTTTATATGAAGGTCTAGTGATTTTTTTATAAGTAGTGTAAGCTTTTTCAATTTGATTGTCAATTTTATAAATCATACCACAAGGAAAACAAGTTTTCATCATTGTGATAGAGTCTTGTTCTCTATATGCTGTCATAACAGAATCACAAAGTTGAACGCCTTCTTTTATTTTATTTAAATCTGTAACATGTTCTATTTTTAATTGATATCCTACAAAAATATTAGAAGTATCTTTTGCTTTTCGTGCTTTTTTAATTAGTTCATTCGCTAAAACATATCCATTTCCATATTGTTTGGTTCTACCATAAGATCGAGATAAAAAATAATATTCTTGGAATGATAGTTCTTGTTCGGCTTGTTTCTTTGTTAAAGTATCAATTACTTTTTGATACTCGTAATTGTTAAAGAAGTCTTCAACTTTATTTTCTTGAGAAAGTACCACAAGACAAGAGTAAACAATTAGCAATACGGAAAGAGTTATTTTTTTTCGCATATACTATTTGTTTAGTTTAGAGTTTCTGTAAGGTAGATTAATAACTACTTCAGTTCCTCTTTCATCTTTGTAATTAAGATTCTTAATATCTAAAGAGAAATTATGATTCATTTGTTTAGAAAGTATCGAGAGCCTTTCTTTTACAATTTGTGTTGCTAATGATGTTTTTTGTTGGTTCTTTCTTGGTTTATCACCAATAGAATACCCTATTCCATTATCTGTTATTGTACACAACAATTTTGTGTTAGTGAGCTCAAAGTTGAGTTTTATATTAGGATTTTCTATTTCTGTTTTAAATCCGTGTATGATTGAATTTTCTATAAAAGGTTGTAAAATCATAGATGGAATTAAAAAATCTTCTTTAATATTTTCAGTTATAATTACATCAAAAGAAATGTTTTTGCTGGTGCTTAAATTTTGAATATCAACATAATCTTTTAAGAGTTGAATTTCATCTCTAATAGTAGTAAATTTTTGAGTTTTTTCTTTTACTGTTGATTTTAAAATATTTGAAAATTTTTCGATGTAAAGTATAGCTTTATTTTTCTCTTTATTTAGTAGCATTCCTTGTAAAATAGACAAAGAATTAAAAATAAAATGGGGTGTCATTTGTGAGGAAAGTAATTCTTGTTCATTAACCACTTTCTTATATTTCAGTTGTGTGTTGTTATATATTTTTAATAAAGTCCAACCAGTTAATAAGGTAATTAAAGAGATAAGAAAAAGATATGTTTTTAGCTTTTTATCGTTAGTAATTTTTATGTTGTTATTTATTACAGTAACTTTTTTTGTCAAACTTTTTTTTCTAGAATTAATTGCATCTAATTCTTTTATTTTCTGCTTTATTTCGTAATCATAAATAGTATTGTTGTGTATCTCTATATGATCTAAAACTCTACGTGCTTCGTCTAATCTATTTTGGAAAGTAAAAAAACTATAATAAGTTTCTAATAATGTTTTTCGATGACTAACATAAGTAGAATGTCTCAAAGCTTTTTGAGCAGAATCTAAATGTTTTTTAGCTTTTTTCCATTGTTTTTTAATAATGAAAATTTTAGCAATGTTAGTCAAGTTGATATTCACAAATTTTAGCTCATTAGTTTCATAACTATTATCAACTCCTTTTTTAAAATGAATTAAAGCTTCATCATAAAGTTTATTGTAAACTAAAATTACGCCATAATAATTTAAATATTCAGGAGTTTCCTTAATGCAATCTTTAGTGATGTTTTTATAAGTATCTAAGGCTTTTTTATAATCTTCATTTTTATTATATAGAACACCACATTTCACACAAAGCTCCTGAAAATATGAACTCTTGTTTTTTTCCATTTCAGGCACAATACGATCACAGAATTTTACACCTTCTTCTATTTTTTTTAAATCAACTAAGTTTTCAGCTTTTAAATTATAGAGTACAGCAAGCGTTTCATTTTCATTTTTAGCGATAGAATCTTCAATTAAATTATTTAAGATGATTAAACTTTTATGTTGTAAAAACTCTTTATTGTAAACCTTGGCTAACTCTATATATTCTTCTTGAGTTAATCCAATGGTTCGTTCTTTTAATTCAAGGTTTTTTATAGAATTTTTGCTATCGACAACATCTTGAGCTTTAGATTGTGAATTGAGATTTAAAAAAGCAAATAAAAAAAGTAATAATATGTTTTTTAAAATGAATTTCATTCAATATTTAATAAGGGATGTAAAATACTAAAGAAAGCTAACATGATATCGATTGAATCGATATTTGTCTTAGTTTAATAAATTTTTGTAGAATTATTCTTTTTTGAAATAAAGAATTACCCTAAAAATAGGGATGTAATACATTTATTCTGAACCTAATTTTGTGCACTTAAATTGAGTTGAAAGATGAATAAAAAAGTAAGTGTATTATTGTTGTTGTTATTTCAATGTATTGTATATGCACAATCTCCGTTTATTACTACTTGGGAAACCACTACAAAAAATGAATCGATAACTATACCGACCAATTCTTTAGAAACGTATAATTATTCTGTTGATTGGGGAGATGGAACTATTACTACAAACGAAATTGGTAATGCAACTCACAATTATGTAGTGCCAGGAATTCATACCATAAAAATTTTAGGAACCTTTCCTCAAATCTATTTTTTAAACTCTGGAGATAAAGATAAAATTCTGACCATAGATCAGTGGGGCGATAATCCTTGGATTTCTTTTCAAGGAGCTTTTTGGGGATGCACAAGACTTAATATTACTAATCCTGTTACTGGAAACCCTAATTTAACAAATGTAACAAGTATGTCTTCTGCATTCAGAGGAGCAACTCTTTTTAATGGAGATGTTAGTGGTTGGAATGTGAGTAACATCACTAACATGAATAGTATGTTTTTTACTAATGATGTTTTTAACCAAGATTTGAGCAGTTGGGATGTTAGTAAAGTTACTAGAATGGGATCTATGTTTTCAAATACCAAAGCTTTTAATGGGAATATTAGCTCTTGGAATGTAGAGAACGTGTTATCATTTGAGTCCATGTTTAATGGAGCAGAAGTTTTTAATCAAAATTTAGAAAACTGGAATCCAAAGTCAGCGACAAATATGGCTAGAATGTTTAGAGAAGCAGAGGTTTTCAACGGAAAAGTTACCAATTGGGATGTTGGTAATGTTACTTCTATGGAAGAAATGTTTCAAAGAGCCGTAGTATTTAATCAAGACATTAGTAAATGGAACGTAAGTAACGTTACAAATATGCGTTCGATGTTTGGAGCTGCTTTAGTATTTAACCAAGATATAAGTGCTTGGAAGGTAGGAAAAGTTACTACAATACGAACTATGTTTTC
>ERZ1740052.560-NODE-560-length-12689-cov-6.805604_pt1 | contig 12689 bp, 4 predicted proteins | sample MGYA00581750_ERZ1740052 | MGnify/ENA primary metagenome ERZ1740052 (study PRJEB43018, sample SAMN04849743) | marine metagenome | isolation source: floating plastic debris | place: Pacific Ocean | collected 2008-08-30 | study: EMG produced TPA metagenomics assembly... | reverse complement strand
TACTACTTTATCTTATAAAGATTTCTCTCCTGAGTACGTTGCTGCTGAAACTGAAGCTAGAATCGCTGCTATCGTAAAAGATAACGAAGAATTAGTACGTTTAGGTAAAACTTTAAAGAACGTTCCTCAATTCGTATCTAGATTACAATTAACAGACGAAGCTTTAGCTAACGCTGAAGAAGCTGCTAAAGAGCAGTTAAAAGCTGAAGGTAAGCCAGAGAAAATCTGGGACAAAATCTTACCAGGTAAAATGGAAAGATTTATTTCTGATAACACAACTTTAGATCAAGAGCAGTGTTTATTAGATCAAAAATTCATCAAGGACGAGAAGAAAACTGTTGCTGAATATGTTTCTTCTTATGGTGAAGTAGAAGTTAAAAACTTCGTAAGAGTTACTTTAGGATAATTCTTATTTCAATTATAATATTAAAAAAGCTGTCTGAATTCAGACAGCTTTTTTTGTTTCGATATTTTACAATATCCGTTTTTGAGATTTTTTACTGAATGATAACTTTCTTTGTTATCGTTTTATTGTGTTGTTCTACTTTAATAAAATAAATTCCTATGCTTCCAAAATCACTTCTATTCAAATTCACAGCATTTTTATCTGTTATTTTATTAAAAATCATTTTTCCTGTAGTATCATAAATCAATACTCTTGAACTTTGACCACTATTACCAAATGAAACTGTAATTTTTTCCAACTTTAAAGGATTAGGATAAACTAACATTTCATTTGCTTTACTCACTTCTTTTCTTGCAAAACTAGACTTCGTAAACCCGTTTAATGTTACCAACTGTGTTGTTACTCCCGCATTACAAATAGCACGTAAGACTAAAGTATACTGTGTACCTTGCTGTAATCCATCGATAGTCATTTCAGGAATAGAAGATCCTTCATACGATGTAGCTCTTGGACTGTTGATATTCCCTGTAAATTGTCCTTTTGGCCAAGCTCTTAATTCATAAGTTTTTACATTCAATAAATCTGTAAATGTTACAGTAATAGATGAATTTGTACTGCTTTTCACTTTAAAATTCTCAATAATGACTTGATTGTTACATGCTTCTTTTCCTCTTAATGTAGTTGTATCAATTTGAGCTAATTTTGTAGTTCATCCAGAAGCACAAATTGCACGTAAAACTAATGTATATGGTGTACCAGCTTGAAGTCCGTTTATAGTTAATGGCGAAGAATTACCGTCTTTATACACTAAAGCAGCCTGAGTATTAATATTTCCAGTAAACTGTCCTTTAGCCCAAGCACGTAATTCATACTTACTAACATTTTTAACTTCATCAAAAGCTAGTGTTAGAGAAGTTTCAGTAGTATTAGAAACCTTTAAATTAACTAGCTCAGAATTTAAATTACACTTTTCTTCAGCACTAACTATTTTCCAATTTTGATTTTTATTTCCTTTTTGAAAAGCCCACAAATGCATTGTATTTCCATTGTTTCTGTCTACAACTTTAGAACAGTGAAAAGGCTCAAGGAAGTACTCCCCACCTACTTTGGTAATACTCCATTTTTGATGATTTGAAGTAGCTTCTGTCCAAGTTCCAAAATTAAGATTTGGGTTTTGAGTTGTATCATTTTTCTCACAAGCAGCATGTGGTACTTCGAAATATTCATTATTTCTTAAATTCTTAATTGTATAATAGCTTCCTGATTTTACAATTTCCCATTTTGCACTATTTGCTGAAGTATTTGCTAAATCTACTATTCTTCCGTTAGGACTGTTTAATTTCTTACTATCGTACGGATTTTCGATATAGTAAATACCATCTTCTAAGTTGGCATCTGGTCTAGAAGTATCTCCACCAGTATCTGGGTTATTACAAGATTCTCCTGGTAAACCATAGCAACCTAAACCTGTTGGTCCAAATTCTGAATTCCAATTAATTCCAGGCACCCAATTATCACCAAGTTCATAAGCACCAACATCAGGAGCTTTCCCTTTATATCCATTAGTTATTCCGTTAATTACTCTACCATAATCAACCGCTTTTGCATTGGGTTTAAGTTTGAAATTATTACCCGCATGATTCACAAAAGAATTCTTATCAATTAAATTATTTTGTTTGTCAGATTGAGGCTCACAAGTTACTTCTGTTTCTTGATTCCCAACTTGATCTGTTACTTTTCTATCTGTAATATTATTCCATACTTTAACATTCGTGAATTTAGTACCCACTTTATGCCAAGCCCCCATGGTTCCACCTTTAGCTTTTACTAATGTATTATTGAAAATATCAAGATCTTTACCATCCCAATTGATTTGAACATTCGTCCATTCAACATTCCAAACTACATTATGATGTACAGAAAAAGCTTCAGCATCGTTATCTAAATAAATTCCTGCTGCCTTTTTTAACTTCCCTCTACTTTCTGCATCGTGAAACCAGTTGTGGTGAATTTCTGTATTTTGCGGACCTCCAACTGTATAAAAAAGCGCACAATCGTCGTTAATTAAATTACTTCTTGACACATCGTTGTAACCAATTTCACAACGATTTCCGTTAAAATTAATTCCATCTCTACCCGCATTAAAAATTGTGTTTTGTAAAATTTTATTATCAGTTCCACCTCTTGCAACTAATGGAGCATCATATGAACCTAAATAATTAAAATCATGAATATAATTGTTCACTAATTTATTAGAATTTCCTCCTAAGCGAACACCAGTAGCAGCACTAAAAGCAATTTCACATTTTTCTACCACATTATTTTTCCCATTTACTTCTACACTAGGTTTTCCAGCATTGAAACCTTTAAAAACTCCTTGTGTATGATTTCCATAGAAAGAAGAAACTCCATATAACTTATTATTATTAGAGTTCGATTTCATTAGAATAGCTCCACCGAAAACAGCCAAGTTTTTAATCTCAATATAACTTCTCTGGTTTAAATCGATAGTTACTTTACGTCTTCTCATTTGCACTTTACCATTAATTGGAGCACTACCATTAGGCATTTGCACAAATAACTCTTTTGTTTTACTATTAAACCACCATTCATTTTGATAATCTAAAGCACCTTTTACTCCTTCTAAATAGAAATCACCTTTACTTGCAGGATCATGGAAAGTTCTAATCCATGTTGGATTTTTATCTAAATTGAAATTTACTCTTCCAGAAGAACTGGAAGTGATAAAAGCTTTCCAAGCAATCCATCCAGAACCAGGACGATCACCGTAAAAGAAAATAGCTCCACCTTTCCAGTTAATATTTGGAATTTTAGAAGAAGTTAAGAATGCACCATTTGATACATTTTTGTTACTTCCACCATCATTTCTCAAAGAATTTAAGGTAAAAGGCTTTCCGTCTGTATTGTTTGGCCAACGTGCTAAATCCATAGCAATATTACCATTCATTACAAAATTTTCTTGACCGAGATCCCAATCAACTTTAATTTTATAAATCACTCCATTGTCTTTTTGCCAACCTTGTAAACCTTGCATTGCAGATACAATAACTTTCTCACCTAGTTTTGCTGTATAAATTATTGGAGCACCAGCTTTTCCCGATCTTGTTGGTCTAATGGTTTCTTCATAAGTACCTCCACCAATAAGAATAACATCTCCAGGTTGAGCAACTGAAGAAGCTTTTTGAATCGTTAAAAATGGAGCTGTAGCACTTCCATTATTAGCATCATTTCCATTCTTAGAAACGTAGATATCTCTGGCGTGTGATAATTGGACAATAAAAAGCATGGATGAAACCAAGCTTTTTAGACATAGTTTTTTGATAGTTTGATAATTTTTCATCATTTGGTTTATTTAGGAAATTAATTTTGAGGACTATAACATAAAACAGACTTGGATATTGTATTTCTTACAGAATAAAACGAAACTCTTAAGAATGAATAAGCTCGTGTTTTAATATATTAAAAGCTCATAGCCTTAAATAGACAACACGAATAAAATTCAATAATAAAACAACTGTACTACTATCTTAAGATTAAAGAAAAAAGCCAAGAATTAGAGTTAAAGAAAATTTTTAAAATCTCAATTAAATATTAGAGTAGTTTTGAAAGACACTTTCATAAATTATTTATAATCAGGGGTTAAGTGTTCAAAATTAAAAAAATTAAACTCTTGTTTTTAGACCTATTATAAACAACACTAATACAAAATTGACTAAAAATTAAAGTTTTATTATTAAAAAGAACTATAATAATAAGCGCAGTAATCAGCTCTTTTTTTATTATTAATACTTTGTATATTTGCACAACTTTCAACAGAACTATGCAATATAAACGAATACTTCTAAAATTAAGCGGAGAAGCCCTAATGGGAGAACGCGACTATGGAATTGACCCAAAAAGATTAAAAGAATACGCCTTAGAAATAAAACAAGTAGTTGAAAAAGGTGTAGAAGTTGCCATTGTAATTGGAGGAGGAAATATTTTTAGAGGTGTTTCTGGTGCTGCTAATGGAATGGACAGAGTTCAGGGTGATCATATGGGAATGCTAGCAACTTGTATTAATGGATTAGCTTTACAAAGTGCTTTAGAAGATGAAGGTGTTTATACCAGAATGCAAACTGCTTTAGAAATTAAAGAAGTAGCTGAACCTTACATCAAAAGAAAAGCTATAAGACATTTAGAAAAAGGTAGAGTTGTGATATTTGGAGCTGGAACTGGTAATCCTTATTTCACTACTGATACTGCTGCAGTTTTAAGAGCTATTGAAATTGATGCAGATGCAATTTTAAAAGGGACTCGTGTTGACGGAATTTACAACGATGATCCTGAAAAAAATAAAGATGCTATTAAATTTGAAACTATTACTTTTAAAGACGTGATAGAAAAAGGATTAAAAGTAATGGACATGACTGCTTTTACTCTTAGTGAAGAAAACAAATTACCAATTATTGTTTTTGATATGAATAAACAAGGAAATTTAATTAAATTAGTTTCTGGAGAACCAATTGGAACAATAGTTGATCATAAATAAACCGTATTTATACGAGTTAATTAAATTATAAAGAGATGACTGAAGAAATAGATTTTATTTTAGATAGTACTAAAGAAGCTATGGTTAATGCTATTTCTCATTTAGAGAAAGAATTAAGAAGCATTAGAGCAGGAAAAGCATCTCCTGCAATGTTAGCGAATGTACAAGTTGATTATTATGGATCTCAAACTCCATTAGGTCAAGTAGCAAATGTGAATACGCCAGACGCAAGAACAATCTCAATTCAACCATGGGAAAAAAACATGTTACAAGAGATTGAAAAAGCTATTATGATAGCTAACTTAGGTTTTAATCCTATGAACAATGGTGAAAATATTATTATTAATGTACCACCATTAACTGAAGAGCGTCGTAGAGATTTAGCTAAACAAGCTAAGGCAGAAGCAGAAAATGCAAAAGTTGGAGTACGTAACGCACGTAAAGATGCTAACAATGAAATAAAAAAAGTGGATGCTTCTGACGATATGAAGAAAAATGCCGAAGCTGATGTACAAACTTTAACAGATAGCTACGTTAAACAAATTGACGAAAAACTAGCTGTTAAAGAGAAAGAAATTATGACTGTATAGTTTTTCTCAAAATATTTAAAAAAAGAGTGTTTTAAAACACTCTTTTTTTATTTTTCTTATCTTTTTAATATTTACCTTTGCACAAATTTTTTTAGATGACTTTTTGGACTAAGATCGCAGGATTTATTTTACGAAATCGCTACCTAGTGTTAACTACTATAGTTATTATCACTGCACTTTTACTTACCCAGTCCAAATACGTTCGTTTTTCTTATACTGAAGCCAATCTTCTTCCTGAAAATCACGAAGCAAATATCCAGTATAACAAATTCTTAGATATTTTTGGTGAAGAAGGAAACCTAATCATTCTAGGAATAAAAGACAGTACTTTTTATTCTTTAGATAAATTCAATTCTTGGAATAAATTAGCTCGTGAATTAGATAGTGCACCAGAAGTAGAATTTACAGTTTCTATTTCAGATATTAAGAAACTAAAAGCTGATCGTAAAAAAAGAAAATTTGTTGTTGATCCTTTGTTTGAAAAAGAGCCTACGAAACAAGAAGAAGTAGATCAAATTAAAATTCAACTTTTTGAAAAACTTCCTTTTTATGAAAATATTTTATTCAATAACGAAGGAACAATTCAAACAGCCATTTATCTAAAAAAAGATATTGTAAATAAACCTGAACGTGCTCAGTTTATTGAAGAAACCCTAATTCCTGCTATAGAAAAATTTAAAGTTGAAAACAATTTGGATGTTAAAGTATCTGGGATGCCATACATTCGAACTTTAAACTCTAAGAATATTTCCGAAGAAATGGGAATATTTGTTTTAGGTGCATTGTTTATTACGGCAATTATATTCTTTTTCTTCTTTCGATCGTTTAGAGCTACGTTTATCACCTTATTAGTAGTTATAATTGGTGTGATGTGGGCGTATGGTTTTATTGGTTTATTACGTTATGAATTGACTGTTTTAACAGCTTTAATTCCGCCATTAATTATCGTTATTGGAGTTCCTAACGCAGTATTCTTAATTAATAAATATCAGCAAGAAGTAAAAAAACACGGTAATCAAGCAAAATCATTACAACGTGTAATTTCTAAAATTGGAAATGCCACGTTAATGACAAATATTACAACCGCTTCTGGATTCGCAACTTTTGTATTTGTAAAAAGCAAATTACTTCGTGAATTCGGAATTTTAGCTTCAATAAATATCATTAGTATTTTCATTTTAGCACTATTAATTATTCCTATTCTGTATAGTTTTATGCCTCTTCCGCAGAAAAAGCATTTAAATCACTTAGAAAAAAGATGGATGGAAAATGTAGTAGACTGGATGGAAAGAATGGTAAGAAAACAACGAATTTATATTTATATAACAACTGTTGTAGTTATCATTTTAAGTATGATAGGTTTATATCAAATACGAGTTTCTGGTAGTTTGATAGAAGATATGCCTAAAGGAAAACAGTTTTATAAAGACATTAAATTCTTTGAAAGTGAATTTGGAGGTATAATGCCATTAGAAATTCTTATTGATACGAAGAAAGAAAAAGGTGTTATGAAACTTTCTACATTGAAAAAAATGGAAAAGCTAAATGAAACTATTGAAACTTTCCCTGAACTTTCTAAACCTATTTCGGTAAACAACCTAGTAAAATATTCTAAACAGGCTTATTATAACGGAAATCCGAAGTATTATCAATTACCAACTAGTCAAGAAAAGAGTTACATCTTTGCATACTCAAAGAATTCTAATAGCAACTCAGGAATGCTAAAAAACTTTGTAGATAGTACTGGTAGATATGCGCGTATTACAACATTTATGAAAGATATTGGAACTGATAAAATGGATATCATTCAAGATCGATTAAATGCTGTAATTCAAAAACAATTTAAAGGAGACAAGTTTAGTGTTTCTATGACTGGTAAAGCTTTAGTTTTCTTAAAAGGAACTAATTACCTAATTAAAAACCTAGTAATTTCTTTATCGTTAGCTATTTTATTGATTTCAATTTTTATGGCTTGGATGTTTAGATCTCCTCAAATGATTTTAATATCGTTGATTCCAAATATGCTTCCATTATTAATTACTGCTGGATTAATGGGGTTCTTCGACATTCCTATAAAACCATCAACAATTCTTGTTTTTAGCATTGCTTTTGGTATTTCTGTAGATGACACAATACATTTCTTGGCAAAATACCGACAAGAATTATTAGCAAACAACTGGAAGATAAAACCCGCAGTTTATGCCGCTCTTAAAGAAACTGGTGTAAGTATGTTTTATACTTCTATTGTATTATTCTTTGGGTTCTTAGTATTTACTATTTCTAGTTTCGGAGGAACCATTGCTTTGGGTGGTTTAGTTTCTGTAACGTTATTACTAGCTATGGTTTCTAACTTATTATTGCTACCTTCTTTATTACTTTCTTTTGAGCGAAAAATTGCAAATCAGAAAGTATTAAAAGAAACAAACTTTAAAATTTTCCCGCCAAAGGAGAAGAAATAATATAAAAAAGTTAAACATAAAAATTAAAAACGCACACTTCTTTAAAAGTGTGCGTTTTTGTTTCACAATCCAAATTATACAAATTATCTAAACTAAAATCCTTTATTTTTTAATCAATCGTTTTACTATTCTTCCTTGAGTAGATTGAATATTGATCATATATATACCTGATGGCAAATCTTGAATGTTCAATTTCTCTGTTACCTTATCAATAGATTTTACTTTTACTCCTGTTATAGAGAAAACATCTAATCTTTCTATATTAATACTATTTGAAACATCAATATTTACAATACCATTCGTTGGGTTTGGATATAAAAAAATAAAGTTCTTCAACGCTTCATTCTCTATACTTAAAGTACTATCAAATGTAGCTGTAACTGTTCCTGTTCTTAAGGTTAATCCTGTAACAACAGTGTTTGTAATTTGACAATAATAAGTTCCATCATCAGCAGAAGAAGGATTCAAAATATCGTAACTGGCTTCATTCGCTCCTGTGATTGGCAATCCATTTTTATACCACTGATATACATTATTATTTCCTGATACTTGAGCCTCTAATCTATAATCTGAATCAGTCAACTCTACTGTTTCATCTTCACTAACATTGGCCTGTGTTTGATATAAAAACTGAACAAATGTGCTATAAGTTGAAAACTCATTTTCAAAATCACCAAACTGGAAGTTATTATTATCAATGTAAAGATTATTTAATGAAGTGATATTAGTTAAGTCAGGAATAGTTCCTTTTAAATTATTCGAAGAAACTAAAAGAGTCTCTAATTTAGTCAGTTGATTTAAACTTGATGGCAAGTTGTTTTCTAAATTATTTGTATTTAAATCTAAATATTTTAATTCTGATAAACTACCTAAACTTTCTGGTAAAGTTCCTGTAAGATTATTACTACTTAAATTAATTCTAGTAATATGTTTACCTCCATTTACAATTTCTGTAGTTATTCCTTGCCATTTGGTTGTATTAAAAGGTGAGTTCATGATTGCTCTATTCAAAACTCCAGTCCAGTTTTCATTATTTGTCCAACTTCCACCACCTAAAGCATTATACATATCAACTAAAGCATTTATTTCTTCATTCGGAACATTGTTGTAAGCAGTACAATCTTGTCCCCAAACAATATTTGGATTTCTTTGAGCAAATGTTGAATTTTCCCAATCTGAAACTGTAGTTTGAGAAACAGCTATACAATTTAAATAGGCGTTAGAAAAACTGAACGATCTTGAAAAACCTCCATCAAAATCAAATTGATTATCGAAAACCTGTGGAGAAATACCAATTTTAAGCCCTGTAATTTCATTAGAACTTACATGCAATGATGTTAGATTTACTAGATTAGAAAAGTCTAAATTTCCTTCAATTGCATTTCCTTGAATATCTAAATGCTTTAATAAACTTAAATTATTTACTTCAGCAGGAAGCGCACTTAATGTTTTCTGACTTGTAATTACATCGAACTGACTACTTAAAGTTAACTGTTCTAAATTTATTAATTCTCCTATTTCAACTGGAATTAATGAAATTGTATTATTTGATATTTTAAATATTTTTAATTGACTTAAATTTCTAATTTCAGTTGGCAATTCTCCCTCAAGTAAATTAGAGTTTAGCTCTATTTTAGTTACATGCTTTTGTCCATTTATCATAGCTGTAGTAACACCAAACCACGCACCAACATTTACTTTTTGAGTTATATCTGAATTCCAAAGTACTCCGTTATATGAACTTGTTAAATCGTTTCTCCAATTATTTCCATCTGTTGCATTAAATAATGCTATTAAAGCTTCTCTCTCTACATCTGTAATACTATTATTGGTAATACCACTACAATTATCTGAATATACAACACCATTATCTAGAATTCCATTTTGCTCATTAAACTCTGATAATTGCCAAGACACTAATTCGTCACTTGGTACTTCCACACAACCACAAGCATTTCTTAATAAAGAAAATCTACCAAAATTAGAAGTTCCAAAAGAAGTTGGAGAAACATTTAATTTTAGATTACTAACATTGTTATATTCTAATTTTAAATTATTTAAAACCGTTAAATTATTTAAGTTAATATCTCCAGAAATTCTATTCATACCTGCTATTAACTCTTTTAAATTTGCCAAGCTATTAATTGTAGTTGGTAATTCTGTTAATAGGTTATCTTCTAAAATTAAGAACTCTAAATTTGAAAGATTTCCAATAGATGTTGGTATACTAGTTAGTTTATTAGTTCTTAATTCTAATCTTTTTAAGGTAGAAATATTTCCTAAATCACTTGGTAATGAAGTAAACGAACGTTCATTAGAACTCGTTTCTATTTGATTATTAATATATAATTCTTCTAAGCTTGATAAATTCCCAATACCTGATGGTAAAGTGATTAAAGAATTTGAGTTCAAATTTAAACGCAACAAACTCGATAAATCCCCTATTTCATCTGGTAAAATTGTTAAACCTTGAGCTGATAAATCTAATCGCTCTAGTTTTTTAAGTTCTCCTATTTCTGGTTTAATCTCAGTTAAATTAGATCTTCCTACAGCTGTACTTGATAAATTGATTTCTTGTAATTCAGTTAAGTTTTTAATTTCTGAAGGAATAAACCCATTCAAATTTCTATTTAAAATCTCGAGTTTTACAACATGTTTTTGTCCGTTAACTATAGCTGTTGTAACACCACCCCAAGCACCAACATTACTAATACTATTAGGATCTGTATTCCAAAACTGTCCTGTCCAATCTGTTCCTCCACCTGTAGCATTGTAAAAAGCAATTAAAGCTTCACGTTCTAATTGCGGCACTCTGAATCCTGTACAATTATCACTAAAAGCAACTCCATTATCTATACTTACTACACCACCTGGAGAAGCTTCCCAATTACTAACTTCTGAAGCAGGGACTTCGATACAACTTAAATTCGGATTACTAGTTAAATGAACTGAAAAAGGTGCTACACCCAATTTCAATCCGCTTATTCTATTATCTGTAAACTGAAGAAAATTCAATGTAGAAATATTACTTAAATCAATATCTCCTTCAATTCTATTAGCTGAAGCATTAAAATTCTTTAAACTTGATAAATTATTTATTGATGACGGTAAACTTGTTAAGTAATACGTTGTTGCTCCATCAAAAGTAACTTGATTTGCAATACTAAAATTTTCTAAGTTAGATAAATCACCAATTTCTTCGGGCAAACTTGTTAGTCTATTGTACTCGATATCTAGAATTTTAAGAGCATTTAGATTTCCAATTGTAGCAGGTAAACTCGATAACTCATTACCTCTACCAGAGCCGTCTCCTAAATATAACTGCTCTAAAGCTGTTAATCCATCAATAGTATTTGGCAGTGATGTTAATTTATTATCTTGTAGGTATAATTGTTTTAAGCTTGTAATATTACCTATCTCATCAGGTAAAATAGTTAAGGTTTTTTCTCTAGTACTTACATTATTTTGACTGGTTATTCTTAACACTTCTAATGCAGCAAAATCACCAATTCCAGCTGGCAAACTCGTTAATGAATTGTTTGAAAGATCTAAATAAATTAAACTTGCCAAACTTCCTATTTCTGTTGGTAAAGTTGTTAACTTATGTCCTGTTAAATCTAATCGTTCTAATTTTGTTAGCTCTCCTATTTCTGGTTTTATTTCAGTTAAACTTCCTCTACCACTAAATACTCCTAGATTTAATTCTATTAATTCAGTTAAGTTTTTAATTTCTGTAGGAATAAATCCATTCAAATTTCTATTTAAAATCTCGAGTTTTACAACATGTTTTTGTCCATTTACAATAGCTGTTGTAACACCGTTCCATGCACCAACATTACTTAAACTATTTGGATCTGTATCCCAAAACTGACCTGTCCAATCTGTTCCTCCACCTGTAGCATTGTAAAAAGCAATTAAAGCTTCACGCTCTAATTGCGGTACTCTGAATCCTGTACAATTATCACTAAAAGCAACTCCATTATCTACAGTAACTGAACCTGTAGTTGATGCTGAAGTTTCCCAATTGCTAACTTGACTGGTAGGAACTTCTATACAAGTTAAATTCGGATTGCTTGATAATTGAGAGAAAAATGGAGCTTTCCCCAATTTTAAACCAGAAATTCGATTATCAAAAAGCTGTAAATCTGTTAAAGTAATAATGTTACTTAAATCAATATCGCCTTCAATTCTATTAGAAAAAGCATGAAATGTTTTTAAATTAGATAAGTTATTTAATGTAACTGGTAAACTTGTTAAGTAATACGTTGTTCCTCCGTCAGAAGTAACTTGATTAGATAGATATAAACTTTCTAAACTTGATAAATTCCCTATTTCATCTGGTAAACTATTTAACCTATTGTAGGCTATATTTAACGTTTTTAAATTTAATAAAGCACCAATAGTAGAAGGCAAAGTTGATAATTCATTCCCATTTCCAGAATTATCTCCCAAGTTTAAATCCTCTAAAGCTGTTAATCCATTTATAGTATTAGGAATTAAAGTTAATTTATTTCCTTGAAGAGATAGCTTTTTTAAACTTGTTAATCCTCCTATTTCATTTGGTAATGAAGCTAATGTTTTTTCACCTGTTGTTGTATTATTTTGACTAGTTATTCTTAATTCTTCTAAAGCATTTAAACTTCCTATTCCAGAAGGTAAACTTGTTAATGAATTGTTCGATA
>ERZ1740052.558-NODE-558-length-12697-cov-6.109081_pt1 | contig 12697 bp, 15 predicted proteins | sample MGYA00581750_ERZ1740052 | MGnify/ENA primary metagenome ERZ1740052 (study PRJEB43018, sample SAMN04849743) | marine metagenome | isolation source: floating plastic debris | place: Pacific Ocean | collected 2008-08-30 | study: EMG produced TPA metagenomics assembly... | reverse complement strand
ATGGGGAAGAGTTATGGAAGGAGCTGGAGAAGATGTTTATCTGGGAAGTAAAATAGCTGTCGCTAGAGTAGAAGGATTTCAAGGAGAAGATTTGTCAAATGAAGAAACATTAGTTGCTTGTGCAAAACATTTTGCAGCGTATGGATTTGCTGAATCTGGAAAAGATTATAACACAGCTGATGTTGGAGTTTCTACATTATATAATACAATTTTACCGCCTTTTAAAGCTGCTAAAGCTGCTGGAGTACGAACTTTTATGAATTCATTTAATGAGCTTAACGGTATTCCTGCTACTGGTGACAAATTTTTACAAAGAGAGATTTTAAAAGGAGAATGGAATTTTGATGGTTTTGTAGTTTCAGACTGGGGATCGATTATGGAAATGATGGATCATGGATTTGCTAAGGATAAAAAACATGCTGCAGAATTAGCTGCAAACGCTGGCTCTGATATGGATATGGAATCGTATGCGTATGTGAATGAATTAGCAAATCTGGTTAAAGAAGGTAAAGTTTCAGAAGCTGTTATTAATGATGCAGCTAGAAGAATTTTAAAAGTTAAATTCGAACTAGGGTTATTTAAAGATCCTTATAAGTATTGTAATGAAGCAAGAGAAAAAGAAGTTATTGGAAGTAAAGAAATGCACGATGCTGCGTTAGATATGGCTAAAAAATCTATTGTTTTATTAAAGAATGAAAATAATATACTACCTCTTGAGAAAGAAGGAAAAAAAATAGCTTTAATAGGCGCTTTAGCTGCAGATAAAAATAGTCCTTTAGGAAGTTGGAGATTAGCTGCAAAAGACAATTCAGCAATTTCAGTTTTAGAAGGAATGCAAAAATATTCAGGAAATCAACTTACTTTTTCAGAAGGAGCAAAAGTAGTTTTTGGAAGCACAAATTTTATTAATGAAGTAAAAGTTAATTCAAAAGATACATCTAAATTTCAGGAAGCTATTCAGAATGCAAAAAAAGCAGATGTTGTAGTTATGGTTTTAGGAGAAGTTGGTTTTCAAAGTGGTGAAGCACGAAGTAGAGCAAATTTAGGTTTACCAGGTGTTCAGCAAGAATTATTAGAAGAAGTTTATAAAGTAAACAAAAACATAGTTTTGGTTTTAAATAATGGAAGACCTTTAACTATTGCTTGGGCAGATGAACACATTCCGGCTATTGTAGAAGGATGGCAATTAGGTTCTCAAGCAGGAAATGCAATTGCAGAAGTTTTATATGGAGATTATAATCCTAGTGGTAAATTACCTATGACTTTTCCTAGAAGTGTTGGTCAAGTTCCAATATATTATAACCCGAAAAATACTGGTAGACCAGGACCTAAAAAAGAAGTATTTTGGTCGCACTATCAAGATGAATCTAACGCGCCTTTATATCCATTCGGTCACGGATTAAGTTATACAACTTTTAAATATGAAAATATTTCTGTTGATACTTCATCAAAAGAGAATATTAGAGTTTCTGTTAGAGTAACGAATACAGGTAAAGTAAAAGGAAAGGAAGTTGTACAATTATATCTTAGAGATATAATAGGAAGCGTTACACGACCAATAAAAGAATTAAAAGGTTTCGAACTTATTGAATTAGAACCTTCAGCATCAAAAGAAATTACTTTCAATCTTACAAAAAGTGAACTTGGATTTTTTAACAATAAAGGAGAATTTATTGTTGAACCAGGAGAGTTTAAAGTTTTTGTAGGTGGAAGTTCAGTAACTTCACTAGAAACAATATTTAATTACTAATGAAAACAATAGCCCCCATTTACGTTTTATTTTTTATGATCATATTTTTTTCATGTGAAAAAAAGAATGAAAAGAAACTGATTTTCCATCAAGATTTTAACTCAGCAAATTTAGATACAAAGTTTTGGAGTTATGATCTGGGTAATGGTTGTCCCAATTTATGTGGTTGGGGTAATAATGAACGCCAGCTTTACACTAAAGAAAATGTGTCATTAACAGAAGGTAATCTTGTTATAAAAGCAATAAAGAAAGATTCGTCTTATTTCTCAGGAAAAATACATACAAAGTCTAAATTCGAGTTTACCTATGGAACTATTGAGGTAAAAGCAAAACTACCTAAAGGTCATGGTTTATGGCCAGCTATTTGGATGTTAGGGTACGATATCGATAAAAATAATTGGCCAGCTTGTGGTGAAATTGATATTATGGAATATGTAGGAAAAGAACCAAGTACTATTTACAATTCTTTACACAATAGTTCTAGTTATGGAAATACAATTAATTCAAAGAAAACAACAATAGATCATATAGAAGAAGGTTTTCATGTGTATAAGACAAAATGGACTAAAGAATCGATTATTTTTTACATAGATGATGAGGAAGTTTATACATATGCTCCAAATAAAAAAGATCAAAAAAATTGGCCTTATAATAAACCATTTTATTTGATTTTAAACTTGGCTATAGGCGGAAATTTCGGAGGTCCAGAAGTTGATGATACTATATTTCCTCAAGAATTCATTATAGATGATATAAAGATTTACGCTAACTAAAAATTTAATTTCAATTCGTTTGAATTCAAATCCCCATTACCATAAGAAAGATCACCTTTTTAGGTGATCTTTTTATTTTTTAAACATTTGATTTGTAGTTGTCTATTTTGATTTTATGTCCGTTCGCCTATATAAGATAACCACTTATCGAAACAGATAACGTTTTACATCTAAATTTAAAAATATAAGGTGAATTAAGATAGTAAATTTGCGCTCGGTTTTAAACCAAATATCTTATTTCCCCCACTTATGAAGTCACACGTTATTGTGTGGCTTTTTTGATTTTAAAAAGTATATTTATTCAGGTGATTGTTCTAAGTCTTTTATCATTTTTTTTGCTGCATATTCACCCGAATACATAGCAGCATTTAAAGATCCATTTAAAAGATAGTCACCAGCGAGGTAAATGTTGTTATTTAATTTGATATTATCATTTGAGTTTAAAACTGAATTATCCTTTGGTAAGGCTATTGGAATCTTATAATCTTTTATGAAATTAATATGATTAATATTACAAATCTCATGTAATTCTTGGGTAACTCTTTTTATTAAATCATGATGATTTAATTCATGATCTTTTACTATAGTCACAGATAAAAGTTCATTTTTAACTTTTTTGTTGGTTTTTAAACTCGTGTGATAAAATATATTATTAATTAGAGAGTTTTTATCTATAATTAGCCCAATTAAGGCTTTATGTATCGTTTTAGATGGTGTTTCAAAGTATAACGTGTGACACGATTTCCATTCGGTAGCTTTAGTGGTATTAGTGTTTAAAATCTTGTTAGGATTTACAGTTATTAAAGTGTAGTCACTTTTTACAATATCTCCATTACTCAAATGAAGTTCTGAATTATTGATTTGTTCTACTTTGGTATTAAAAATGAACTTTGTTTTCTTTAGCTGTTTTTTTAATTGATTAGGAATAGCTTGCATACCAGTTTTTGGAATTGCTGCATAACCATCACCAAACATTTTATAGATAAACTCAAACATTCTACTCGAAGTTTCTAGTTTGTTTTCAAGAAAAATACCGCTAAAAAAAGGTAGAAAAAAGTTATCAATAGCCTTAGAAGAAAAACCGAAATCCAATAAATATCTGTAGGTAGAAGTTTCTTTATCTTTAAATATTTCAGCTATAGTTTTCTTTTTTAAAGTATTATTCAATTTAAAAACTTTTAGTTTGTCTTTAAAAGAAAGTAAACTAGAAAAAAGAGTAGAAAATAAGAAAGATTTATCTCTTAAAGGATCTCCAATAGAGGACATAGATTTATTATTGAAAATAATAGCTCCAGGAGATAATTTTTTAAGATCTAAATTATAATAATCTAAATACTTCTTAGCAAGTGGATAAGAAGTTAAAAGTACTTGAAAACCATGATCTAATTGATAATTATCGATATAATCTGTTTTTACGCGTCCGCCCACTTTATCAGTAGTTTCAATTATAGTTGGAGTATATCCTTGTTGTTCAAGTACAGTAGCAGCTACCAAGCCACTAACACCAGCACCTACAATAGTAATATTTAGATGTTCTTTCATACGATTACTTATTAGATATTAAGTGATTTAACTTACTTTTTCCCAAGTTTGATCAGCATTCAAAATAAAGCTTCCCACAAAATTAAAATTGCATTGATCTGGAGCAATAAGTGATAAAAAGTGTATTCCTTTTTTATTGATGTATAAATGATATGTTTGACCAATAATTGGTTCAAAAGAAAATTCAGCATTTAAAATCAAATTATTGTACTCAAACTCTTCCATCATTTTAGCATAAGCTTCCTTAAGTTCTTCGTACTTCGTTCTAATTTTATGATTTACTTTATTGGTAACTCTGTTTTTCCAAGCTGTATTATCATCAATCGTGATTTTTGGGGCACCAACAGAAGTCGAATACGGTTTTAAAGCAGCGTCATACGATTCTGTTTCATAATTGTATACAACATAGTCAGGCTTTTTCTCTTTTTCCATATTATTGTTGTTTGTTTAAAGATTCTATTTGCTTTAAAATTTGATCAGCTTCATAAGCCTTTTCATCGCTTAGTTTTCTATTTACTGTAGAAAGTTTGTATGATTCTTCCAGTAATTTTTTGTAACGATCTTCTAATTTTTGTTTTTCTGATTTTGACTTGAAAAATTTAAACATAAGTACACAATTAAATTCATACAAAGATAAGTTTTGTTTATCTATAAAATAAAAAAGTTAAACGAAATTATTTTTTCGATTTTCTTAATTCACCTAATTTAAAATTATTCAAATTAGTAAATAATAGGACTTTATTAACATATTTTATCAAAGTGTTTAACTATATTTGAATAAGTTTAAACAGAAACATTATGGATATAGTAAGTGAAGCATTAGCATTCGAACAGGCCAAGATGAAAAATATGACTACAAGTGATAGAGTAGTTGCATCTAGAGAGGCAAAAAGATTAGTGTTAGCATTGAATGAAATCTATAAAAGAACTAAAGATGCTAACCTAATGGACATTATGAAACGTTTAACCGTGAAGAAAAAAAGGATAGAATCACGATTAAAAGGAAAACCATTGTTATAAACAAAAAAGATAATTTTTTTTATTCTTCCCCCAAATGAAAAGCTAACCTAGATATAAAAGGTTGGCTTTTTTTAATTAATAGATATTTACATTTTCCGATTTTCATTTATTTTACGAATATTTATTGTAACCTCACGAATATGAGTTTGGTAATTTAAATTAAAGCCTTCCCTTATACTTTTGAACCTGTATAACCAAAACATCATTTAGAATGAAAAAAATAATAACTATTAAAGAAGAGTATAATTCTTTAGAGAAATTACAAGGGTTTATCAATAAAAAGTCAGAATACAATTCAAATATTCAATACGACAAGTGGGAAATTAGAAAAGATGCCGATGGGAATATGCAAAAATGTATTATGGTTAAAAAAAGTGCAATGCATGGGTTAAAGGTTTACTTCTTAGATGATAAAACAATAGAGTTGAGTTATGCAATTCCAAATGTTTTTTTACATGGATGGTTTGGAAAAAGCCAAAAAGCTTACAGAGGTATTGATGAAATCATTTTAGGTAAAATTAAGGATGCCGTATTAATAGGTTCTCAAAAGAAAGCTTTTAATGAAATGGAGCAAATTTTTACTCAAGCTACTATATAAATTAAAAACGACTATGAAAAGCTATATATACATGTTATGTTTTTTATTCTTAAGTATTCAAGTTTCTTCTCAAAATACTGAAGAATGGATAAAAACAGAAGGAACAATAAAAACGTTAGAGAAAAAGCGTAGAGGGAAAACTTTTGCTATGGTTAGTTTTACTACAGAAGAAGGAAAAATATCTGAAGCTTATATAGAATTACTAGGACTTCCGATTATTGGAAGTTTTAAATCTGTAGGAGATACAATTGAAATTTATTATGATAAGAATAATCCAGTTATAGCCAAAAGTGAAAGTGGAAAATTTTTATCTCAATATGGAATGATCATCTTAATTGCATTAGGAGTAATTTTTTCTGTAAAACGATTTATAGATGCTAGAAAACTTCAAAATTCTTAAAAATGAGTAAAACAAAATCAAAAATAGTAGTATCTGAAAGTCAAAAACGAAAATTAGTTTTCGGAGCAATCTTATCATATTATCGTGGAGAATCAATTTTAGATATCAATTTGGTTAGTGATAACGAAGAGTATATAGAAGGTTTAGCAAATTGGTGGGGAATTACAAATAGAGAAGAAGCTTTAGATGTTTTAAATGATTTGTTAGCTTTAAAAAAGAGTGCAGGTTTCGATCCGTTATTAGTGAATCCTGATACAGAATTAAACGAAATAAAAAATGAAATTGCAGAAGGTTTAGGAATTCATTTTGCTGAAGTAAGCAAAGTAACAACAACTTATGCTTGGGATATTGTTCGTTTAGTAGTTGTTTCTAAATATTCGTATTGGTGTAAATACATTTCAGAAGTAGAAATGTGGCAAATTATTTCTTCAGGAACAGAAAAAGCAAAAGAAATAGGTTCAGATTGGAAACAATATACAATCTCATTTTTATTAGGTCGATGTATTCATGGCTTTAATTTAGAAGATGTAATTGATGAATGTAAAGAATTATATCATTCTAAACAGTCTGTTTTGTCTTGGGTGTTTAGAGTTAAAAACTTAGATGTTTATAAAAGATATTCATTCAAATAAATTAAAAATCACAACAATTTCATGAAAAACATTATTTACACATTAGCAATTGTAATTTTTGTTTCCTGTGGGAAAGAAAAAAAGTTTACAGAAAATGCAGATACTTTTAAGGAACTAAAAACTGTGTTAACAGATAAATTTGGTAAAGATGCTTATTATACAAGTATTACCTTATCGAATTCAGGAACTTCTTCTGGAGATATTTTAAGTGTTACTCAAACCGAAGATCCAGCTTCTTTAAAAATGGGAGAATGGAATTACTTTCAAGGAAAATGGACACAGAGTTCGGAGGTTACTTTAGAGCTAAGTCCTGGATCACAAGCTAAAGATTTCATGTTTCAATTAAATGAAAGTATAGTAAAGTTCGATTTGTTGGGAGAATTGCTGAAAAAATCTAAAGAGAAAGTTATACAAGAGAAAAAAATAGAAGACGTAATAGTAAGTAGTATTTATATAAATGCTCCAAGTAATGGAGATTTTAAGGAAATGGAATATTACTTAACAATAAAACCAAAAAATGGGGGAACTAGTTTCGATTTTTGGTACATGTTAGATGGTACATTAAGAAAATTCGATTATTAGTGTTTGTAATGAATTCCATCCAACAAATTCAATGAAAAATAATTTCATCATCTTTTTTATAATTCTGACTTGTAATTTCTGTTTTGCTCAAAAAAATCAGAGAAGTAATACATCTAAAAATCAGTGTAAATCGTCTAATTTAAGAGTTTATGTAACTGATTTAGATAGAGAAGGAACTAACATCAGGGAAAAAGCTAAAGGAAAAGTATTACTAAAATTAAAAGGCGATACAGATTATTATATGCTTTCGGTAATTAAAGCAAAAAAAGGTTGGTTTAAAGTAAAAAAGATTTGGGGAGTCGATTGGGGATTTATAGAGCTCTCTGATGAAGTTGGGTGGATTCATTATTCCGTTATAGGTGCTGCTACAAGAAGAAAAGTAAATGTATTAAGTATACCAAAAACAGGAAAAATTTTAGGAGAAATAGATCAAGAAACTTCAGTAAAAATAAAAGATATGTGTTCTGGATGGGTAAAAATAGAATCAGGAAATATAGCTGGCTGGATTAGTTCAGAATGGTTATGTGGAAATCCTGTAACTACCTGTCCTTAAATTTAAGTTATGAAGAAAGTAGTTTTACTAACGTTGTTATCGTTAGTGGTATTTGCATGTGCAAAACCAACACAAAAAGATGTGGTTCAAGTTATAGAAACAGATAATTTAATTCGATTTAAAAATTTAAGAAAAGAAATAGGAATCGATACATTAAGGTTTGAAGCCGGGGGAACAATTTTCCATCAAGCTTATCAATCGAGAGCCACTAAAATAATGAATCAATTGATTGATGAAGAAATTCTTTTAAATGAAAGTGATTCATTAGGATATACACCACTTTTAGCTTTAGTACAAGATGTTAATCCAAATAAAGAATTAATCTATAAACTATTAACTAAAGATATAAATGTAAATACTGTTGAACATTACAATGGTTTTTCTGCTTTACATTATGCGGTTCATAATAAGCAAAGTAATTTGGTTAAGAAGTTATTAATCAAACAAGCTGATCCAAACAGTGTTTCTAAATCATTAATGCAATCTACTCCATTACATATTGCTGTTGAAAATAAAGATATTGAAAACATAGAGAACTTAATTTCCATTACATCAGATTCTATTAAAGATTATAATGGTAAAACAGTAGTAGATTTAGCGATACGATCTAATGACATAGAAATACAAAAGATGTTCTATAAAAAAATGTCAACTGAAGACAAACAAAAGCTTTTTATCAGTACAGCTAGATCATCAAATGATATTGCATTTTTAGAAAAATTATTAGAAGAAAAGTGGATCACAAAAGAAATTTTGAATCAATCTTTAGTCTTTGCAAAAGATACAGTTATAACTGAAAAGCTTCTTAAAAAAGGTGCGAAAATTAATTATTTACATTCTAAATACAAGTATGGCGCTATTCATTATGCAGCAGTAAGAGGAAATGTTCCAATGTTAGAATTTTTATTAAAAAAAGGAGCTAATATTAATCAACTTTCTAAAAATAACACAATGTCTGTATTAATGCATGCAGCTCAACTCTACGAGAATTTTAACGACATTGACAAAAAAGGCGCAAATTTAGGTATAGGATTAACGCAATCTGCTTTAGATTTTTTTGCCAATAGTAAAGAAAAGACTAAAGAAAATAGTTTAGCAACAGTCAAGTTTTTAATTGCTAAAAAAGCTAATCTTAATTTTAAAGATCGATATAACGCTAATGTGTTGTATTATGCAGAAGCTTCACAAAACTCAATTGTAGCAACATATTTAAGAGAAATAGGAGTGAAGGAAACTAAGAAATTTACAGAGAGTAAAACTTCTCGTTTTAGTAGACTATTAAATCGATCATAAGACATTGTTACGATAAATAATATGGAAACTACAGATAAAAAAGAAACAAGATTAGAAATTGTAGAAAAGGTACCTAAAGAAATGCTTCAAAGTTCATTAAAAATGTATAGTGAATCTACAGCAATGGAAACCTATGTAAAAATCCCTTTTTTACTATTTGGAGTTTTTATCTTAATTCATAATATATTTATAGCTGGGAAAAGTTATGATTATCAAGCCTATGAAAATATTAAAACCATAGAAATTTCTATTGTTGTAATTTTAGTAATTTCGGTTATTATTATGGCGATAATAGCTATGAGTAAAAATTCAAAAGTTAAAAACGAACTGAAAGAAATTTCAAAACGTTACGGGATTAAAAAAGAAGTTGTACAAGAAGAGTTTAGTGCTTTAGCTATACATTTGTATGGAGGAAGAGGAATTGTTTTAAAATAAGTTAATGAGAATAGTATTTCAAATATTAATATTGAGTTTTGTTTTTATTTCTTGTGAAAGAGAAATTAAAGAAACACCTAAAGAATTTGCAGAGAAATTGGTGAAAATGTTCAATGATTTCGACAATATAGCTTCTAGTCTTTCTAGAAAAGCAACAAAAAGCACACAAAACGTTCTAAAAGAAAGAGAAATTATTAACGATTTTTTAAATCAAAGTATAAAAACTTTAAAAAGGAGTAAAGAAATTAATGAAGATTTAAAAGGAAAAGAAAAAATGATAACTGTTTTTACTTCCTACAAAGAAGTAATTAATAGTTCGAAATATACAGCGTTTTTAAAAGAAATAGAAAAAGATAAACAAGAAACAAATCCTACTAAAAAGAAGAACACTTCGATGTTCGTAGGCAAAAAGTTTGAACTACTCAAAGAGTTAATGAAAGATATTATTCCTGTACAAACTAAAGCAGAAAAATTAGAGCTAGTAATTGAACAGTATCAGAAATTGTATGTTAAAGGTTAGTATTTATGTAAGCTATATATTTTACCTTTCGACTTGAAAAGTAAAAGAAATTAAAGATGAAGAAAGTACTAAGTAGCTTGCTTATTTTACTACTAGTATATGCTTGTAAAAAAGAAGATAACGAGATTCAGTTTTATCATTGGAAGTCAGATGCAAAGCTTTCTAATGTTGAAAAAGAAGCTTTAAAAAACACTCGCGCTAAAAAAACATTTATTCACTATTTCGATGTTGTATTAACCGATGGAATAAGTCATCCTGTAAGCGTAATTCAAGATATAGATCCTTATTTTAATACTGTACAAGTTGTACCAGTTGTTTTTATCAGTAATTCAGTATTTAAAGTAAATCAATATTCAACCCAAAATTTAGTAGATAAAGTAGCACAACTAGTTCAACAAATTCATCAAAAATACTTCAATAAACAAGCTTTAGAAATCCAAATCGATTGCGATTGGACTAAAACTACAAGAGAAACTTATTTTAAGTTTTTAGAACTTCTAAAAGAAAGAATATCTGTAAGTGTAACTATTCGTTTACATCAAATAAAATTTCAAAGAGAAACAGGTATTCCACCAGTAGATTTTGGTGCTCTAATGTTATATAATGTTGGTGATTTAGGTGATTTTAATCAGAATTCAATTTTAAATAGTAAGATAGTATCTCAATATGTAAAGGGAAGTACAGAATATCCATTACAGTTAGATTTAGCTTTACCTTTATTTTCTCAGGTTGTAATTAAAAATAGAGAAGACAATATTCGACTTATAAATAGAGTTATTGAAGAAGATTTTAAAAACGATACAGAACATTTTAAAAGTTTAGGAAACCATCAATATATCGTACTCAAAAAGAAACTATACAAAGGACAGTATTTATATAAAGATTTTAAGTTAAAATTAGAAAAAACGAGTATTGAAGAAATTGTAAAATCTAATGATATAATTAAAAATAGCGATTTAAATATTAGAAATACAATTTTATATCATTTAGATGAAACAGAAATTAAAGAACTAAATTTTAAAGAATTAATCACCAAGTTATAATGGAGAAGATAGTATTTAAAGAGTATATAATCGCATTATTATTTCTAATAACAGCAACACCAAAAATATTTGCAGAAAATACACCAAAATACTTTTGTGGAGGTTGGTATTACGATCCAGATTCTTTCTATTATAATTTATTCAATCAAGAAAATATATCTCAAAAAGCATTTTATCCTTTTTTAAGAACAGATATGAATCCGTTTTATGAAGATCAATCTTTAAAAGATTCTAAAAATGTTCACGAGTGGTATTCTTTTTTCAATGAAAAATATTCAAAAGATCAATTAGTAGAGGTTCTTTACGGAAAAGAAAATAAACTCTATAAAATTCAAGAGAAATCCGCAAAAGAAAAAGTTGCCAAAACTTATTTAAGTTTTGCAAAATCTTGTGAAACTATTACAGTAAGTAATGAAAGTTATTATTGGGATTACGATGCATTAATTAAAAAGAGAAAGCAAAATGCACCAGAATTAATTGGTAAAGGTTTATCATTATATAGTAAAGAGAAAAACGCTGACTTAAAACTTCGTTATGCGTATCAATTAATTCGTTTGTATCGATACAATTATGAATTTCAAACTGCCATTGATTTTTATAACAACGAAGTAAAATCAAAAGTATCTAAAAATGAAATCTACTATTATATTTTAGATCAAGTTGCTGGTTGTTATTATAAGCTTAAAAGATATGAAAAAGCAGCTTATCTTTTTTTAAAGGTTTTTGATAAAAGTATAGATAAAAAGCGATCTGCTTTTGTGAGTTATAAGTTTTGTACATATAAAAATGCAGAAGGAAAATCATTTTTAAATACTAAAGAAGAAAAAGCAAATCAGATTTTTATCACGGCAATTAGAAAGTTTTCAGACACGATGCAGGATCTCGAAAATATAACTGATTTAGGTATTGCTGAAGACAAACAAGAATTGTTAGCTATTCGAATTATAAATAATTTAGAAAGAGCAATTTTAGATATAAATTTTAGAAAATCGATTTTTCAAGTAGAAGATAAAGTTGCAGATGAATTGATTGCGTTACAAAGTTATATTGATAGAAAATTAGAAGGTACTACTTCTAATAGAGAATTTTGGAAATTAACAGATGCATATCTTTCATTTTTACGTCAAGATTTTAAAACCGCAAGTGATAAGTTAAGCTTAGTAAATTCAAGAAAGTTTAAAGAGCAAAAAGAAAGTTTAGCAAGGATATTTGAAGTGTTTTCGTGGACAACAATTAATGAAGAAAGAGAGTTATGGTTGTCTAAACTATTCAAAAAAAATAAAAATGGAGTTACAGTTTTAGGTCCATGTCAATTAGATGAAGTAAATCAAGTGAGTATGTCTTGTAATTTAAGAGGAATTATTCTAGAACAAGTAAGTCATTTGTATTTGCAACAAAACAAAATTGCGCAATCTTATTTAATACACAATCCTTTAGAGGATTTAAAAGAAGTAACGTCTCATGATTTAGTAGATGATATAATTGAATTCATTCAAAAAGATAATAAAAATGATTTCGAATAACAAACGCCAACTGAATGTAGCTCAAATTCTCAG